>ERZ1034925.184-NODE-184-length-33845-cov-16.798964_pt1 | contig 33845 bp, 37 predicted proteins | sample MGYA00520687_ERZ1034925 | MGnify/ENA primary metagenome ERZ1034925 (study PRJEB33766, sample SAMN09781758) | gut metagenome | biome: gut microbiome | host: Homo sapiens | place: Madagascar | study: EMG produced TPA metagenomics assembly of the PRJNA485056 data... | reverse complement strand
GCTCATTGCCGAGAACAGCGGCACGTATTCAATCCTTTCAGTTCCGGATGTCGTCATGGTCTTGATTCGTGCAACGAAGAGAGCCACGCCCAGCTTCATCTTGGCTGCGCTTGACATATACAGCTCGTAGGTGTTGCCTACCACCACGGCACCGATAGCCGCGATGTTGAAGTCCGCGTCGTCCACGAACTCGCCGTCAGCGTTGATATACTTGCCTGTCGTCTCCGCAGTCATAGCCACTGACGGAAGCTCCGCGTACTGGCCGAGGTCGCGCTCTAGTGCCGCGACGCCGTTCTTCACATCCTGAACGCCGGAAGCGTCCGCGAAGAAAATCCACCCTTCACCGAGCGTCACCTTGCCTGAAGCGTCAATCGTCGCCGGAGGCGTGGTGGTTGATTCTACAACACACTGGAATGCGGAGCCATAACGTGTCACAATGTTGTCCTTGTAGTATGTCGCCCCGTCGATGTATTCGTGTCGCGACACCGGCACTCGGCCAATCGTCTTGTTTTCCTTTGCCATATCGTTTGATTTTATTTGTCCTTAATTACGCTGATGATGCCCGTTTCCGCGTCCACGACAATCTCAATCGAGGCGGCTTTCTCCGCCGCTGCCGCCGCAGTGTTCGCTCTTGTCGCGGCCTTTGTCGCATTGTCCGTCGCTGTCTCTGATTCAGCCTTCAAACGAGCAAACTCCGAAGCGCGTGCTGATTCGGCCTTTTTCCGTTCCGATTCTGCCGTTTTTCGTGCGTTTTCCGCGAATTTCCGTGCGTTTTCGTCCAGTTCACGGCTGTCTTCTGCCATTGCCCGTTCCGTCTCCGCAGATTCGCGTTCCTTTTCTGCCTTAACCCTTTCAGCCTCCGCCTGTGAAACGCTGTCGGCAATGCTTGTCGCAGGCTCGCGGAGCCAGTCCATGAAGTCAGAGACTGTTCCGGTATATCCTTGCTTCAGCCAAATCTCATAGGCGGAATCCCCCTTGACGCCGAACTCTATGTTGGATTCCAAACTCACGACCGCAGCTCCGTTGAGGGTGTTGTCGTTGTCGTCCTCCATGCAGGTCGTCGACACAAGCGTGAATCCGGCGCATGAATCGACCAGCGTCTGCCCTTCCTTGCCCTTGTTCTCCCACAGCGTCACCCAGTAGTCGCCGAGGGACTTGTGGGAGGTTCCAGGAAAGTCCGCCGTCAGGAGATTGCCATCGACGGAGTACGGGAAAGAAACCCTCTCGAACCTGTTGACAATCTCGAACGTGAGGTCTCTGCCCTCAAGCGGCAAAGCCTCCTTGTTCGTCAAGACCTTCCATTGTATCTTGAGGTCTTTGTATATCCTTATTCTTTGCATATCGTTGTTGTGTTATACTGCCTTTGTGTATTCAAGTTGGGACGTGCCGTTCAGTAGCGTCCAAATTCCCTTTATGTTTACGAGCTGCATGATACCGCCATATTTTGAGGTGATGATTTGAGCATAGTACGCATCTACTAGGCCGCTGCTCATTATTGTGGACTTGTTCGGGCAATAGATATTGCCATTAACATATACACGCCCTTGGTTTTTTGTTAATATTGGCTGCCAAAAGAGGTTTATGAATTTTCCGTCAAAGTTGGTATCGCCGTCAGGGAGATAGAACTCGCATGGCCCCATATATCCTTCAAGGAAGATATTGGTCGGGTCAGTCGATTTCAACGTGTATTCATTTACGCCCGGTCCCCAGAACGGAAGCGTCAAACTCTTTGCTGTTATGGCTCCTGAAAAACCGCCTTGAAGGAACATTATTCCATTCACGCCGTCAAGCCAAGTCTTTCCGTTTACGGATTCCAAACGATTGTTGCGGAAGATGAATCCTCCGATATTCGCGCCTTCCGAGAACAGGAAGTCCAGCGTCAGCACGCCGTCCTTGTATTTGAGCTTCTCCCCGAGCTGCATGTCGCCGCTCTGAAGGTCTATGTAGCTGCCGCCGTCGGTGCTCCTTATCCTGTCGGTAGTTATCTGCCCCGGAAGAACCTCGCTGTAGCCGTGGAGTTTCGCAAACGACCTTACGCCGTTCACCTCCGAACTCAAGATACCTACAAGAAGATAATAATATCCGTCCTCTTCCGTCATTGAGTGCGATTTCTCGCTCAAGACATACGTTCCCACCCTGTCCGTATCGGTCGCAGTAGCCTTGTCGTATATCTTGACTTTAACGTACAGATAGAACGACTTTGACGAATAACCAGCATCCAGCGCAAGGCTTGAATATCCGTCAACATTCCAGATGTAATAGTCGGTAGCTGTGCGCGCCGTAGCTGTCGAGATGTCGGATATTCCCAATGTCACGTGCTGTAGGAATGCCCCGTCACACGTCAATATCTTCGTGTCGTTATCAAAATGAATAGGATAGACCGCAGCAAGGGAAACATCATTGAATCCCTTGACAAAAACGAACTGGAGGTTCCTGCTGCCGACAAGAAGCGACATCGCCTGGACGCTTACGGGGGTAATCCCTTCGGAGAACCCCTCTATCGCGCCGTTGAGCATGTTTATTGTCTCTTCAGCCTGCGCGTAATTGCGTTTCGCGTACATGTCCACGCGCTGCACCTGCTCGCTTGCAGAATATGCGCTGGTCTGCGCCTGTCTTGCAAGGCCGCCAAGAAGAACCACCTTCGAGGAGATGCTGTCTATTGCGCCGGACACAGCCTCCTTGTAGGACACGCCCTTCTTTTCCCTCAACGTGACCTTATAGGTCGGAATCGAATCGTCTGTCTCGTCGATGGAAAGGGTATCTATGAGAACGTACTCGTTGCCGACACCGATGATGTCCTCGTCCGACAGGCACATATACATTCCCTCTTGCAGTTTCTGGCCGGAAATGGCCATCAGCTTCGCGTCAATCTCCGGTTCATAGTACGACTGGCCACGGCTCACCTGTCCGTACAGTTCCTCCGCAAGCGACAGCAGCCGCTCCGAAGCGACATGTATGTACAGTTCAGGCATCATGATGTCAAGAATGACGAACCTGTCGCCGCTCTCCATCTGGTACGCCTTGTTGGGAAAATACGTGTTCAGACTTTCGTCAAGCGCACGTTTCAGGGTCAGCTCCCAGCTGTCGGTGTCTTTCATGTATCGGCAGCCCGTGACCACAAAATCACGGCCGCCGCACATCCCGGTCTTCATCGACAGGGTTGCAATGCCGTTTGAGGTTGCCTGACGCTTGCTCAAGTCAAAGCCTATCTGCTTGATGTTGACCTTGAACGTGGAAGCCAGGGACTCCTTGCATCCGACAACCACATTGCCCTCTTTCTGGTAATATCCGTCACCGGTGAAAGGTTCGCCGGAGGAATACTCGTAGGACACGTCAAGCGTGAGCTTGATTCTCGTGAACGTGCCGCCGCTCAAATTCGCACTTATCGTCGGTATTGTCGCTTCCGTCTCGAAGCGTTCCACACCGTCCTTCGACGTATGAATGATATGATAGTCCTCGCCGTACACCAGGTCGACGCTCTGCTGGACAGGGGAGCTTACACCCTCCTGGTAGGCCGAGAGCGTGGCGCGCAGATGCGAATCGCGAAGCCTTGATACGGTGGTGAGCACCACCATTATGTCGGTCTTTACCGACGTCCTTCCGCCAAGGGCCATATTTTCAAGCCCGATGTCCGCAATGGTAACGGTGTATTCGTTTTCCCCGATTACGGTTTCGGGAACGGCAGGAATCGTCTTGTCCAGCATTGTGGTGTAGCTTGCGCCGGAATCGCTTGACATCACGCCGCTGTCGGTTATCCTGTCCGCAGACTTGAGCTCGTCAAGCCTCTCCTTCGGGTCGCTGTAAATCTGCGTGCTAGGCACGTACTCGGTGTCTCCAAGTTCCTTTTTCGCCGCCGTCAGTTCGCCGACAGTGAAATTCTCAATGGACGGATAGACGTCGTCGTTGTCGTTCCCGTTGAAATAGACCCTTTTAGGTATGAGGCCGTATTCTGCCACAGAGCCGTCCTTCTCTATATACGCCTTGCGTGCGTCTGGCTTCAATGTGCCGGAGCCGTTGTCGCTCTTCCCCCATACCCTCAAAGGCAGCATGAGGTTCGCAATGTCCACGCTCTCCGCATTGCAGATGTCCAGATTGTTGTAGTAGCGGTTGATAAGGTTCTTGTCGGAGCCGTACACGTACAGCCTCGTGGCTATTTCCTCGCTGTTGGTGTAGGACTTCTTTATGGCCGTCAGTCCGTTTCCGCGACCATAGACGAACTGCGATGTCGAATTTATGTCCGCCCTCACGTTAGGTCTGCCTATGGTTATGACATCCTTCCCCGCCTCCGCGTCGTATGTGTGCACCCATCCGATTGTAGGCCACGTGTTGTATATGTTCGACAGCGCGTCGAGGCATGTCCCGGAAATGCTGAACTCCTTCGGTTCGTGAAGCTGCGCGTACAGTTCCGGCGCGGATTCTTCCGTAATCCCGTCCATCACCTTTATGGTCCACATGCCTGGGTACAGCTCGTCCATGCACTCCTGGATCCTCGTGACTATGCCATATACGTCCTCATACGTGGAAAGCGTCTCGCGCGTAGAGAAGTGAATCGTATTGTCGGACTTCACAATATCATGGAATATCGCGCGCTCAAGCATCTTCGTGGCGGCATGGAACTGCACGTTTTCATATACGAAGGCCTCCTCGACGGAATTTCTCCTGGCCTGTTTCTTCGGCTGCGGAATATAGTACAGCTTATAACGGAGACCAGTGCGCCCATAGTCCACATAGTCTCCCACCTGCCACTCTATCGGCTCCGGTGAGGCAATCTCCTGAAACTCGACATACGAAGTCTTCAGGTAAGTCCCGTTGTATTTGAGCTTGCCTGAATGCCTTACTGTCTTTCCGTCTTTTGAGTATATAGTGAATCTCGCCATAATCACACCTCCAGTTCAAGTGAAACGATACCCGTGATTTCATCTATCGAGCCGCCCACGATATTTACCTTGTCGGAATCGTATGAAATGGAGACGCCTCCGTTCTTGTCGGTCTCCAATGTAATGTCAGGGGCGGCAATCAGTTTTCCGGCAATCAGTCGCATCCTCGTCACCGGATCGTTTACCTTGAACTCTATCTCGATGATCATCGTCGCCCAGTTGTCCCTCGCCTTGTATTCGATAGAATCATTGTCGCATCCGGCATACCTCACGGACTTGTAGCCTATGCCCGTGTAGGAATCAAAGACGCGGAACTCCCCGGAGGCAATCTTCTCGAAGAATCTGCGGACCTGGTCGTTCAATACCGCCTCCGCGGTAGTGTTCATGACAGGGTCGGCGAAAGCCTTCACATAGAACTGGACGGTGAACGTGAACGCCTCATAGAAGATGTTTCCGCAATACTCGTCGTCTCCGTTCTCGTCCTTGAAGTCGTTCTTGTAAGGCTCTTTTGGGGAGGGAAGCATCGGAGTAGGATTGGACTTTGCGACAAGTCCCCATGCTGCCGCCGTGTCTACGGCGAAAGAATCGTCTTCCGTCTGAATATAAAAAGGCTTGTAGCCCAATATGTCCGGCACATAAGGTTTCATATATCCCAAATATACCTCATAAAGGGGTCTACAAGCCCTCTCGGGTTGCATGTGATTGCACTACATGTAGACTGCAAGTGCAGCACCGCCGCCCTGCGTGGTTATGACGCTCTTCAGCTGCTTCAGTATCGAGCTGGTGTCTGCGGCAATGTTCGCGGTGTGCGCTTCAATCTTCGTTAGATAGTCCATCAGTGACGGGGCTTTCGGCAACGATTCAAGCATTGCCGCCATTGCCGAGTTCATTCCGGCCTGCATTGCACGGATCTGCGAAAGGTCTGACCTCATAGCATTGAGGTATGAGGCTATGAGGTTTGCCGTGCTCTCCGTTATGGACTTTATGCCGTCCGTCAGGGAATTGCTTGACGACGTGGGGTCGAACCCTTCGTTCTTCATCCATTCAATCCAGCTGTCGGCACTCTCCTGGAGCATGGGAATCAAGTCCATCAGACCGCCGTACATGTTCTTGGTAATCTCCCTCAACTGCTCCTGCGTGTCCTTGATTGAACCCTCCTTGTAGGCGTTGCGCAGTTGCTCCTTGTACGGCTCCAGGTACTCGCTTATCATCATCTCCTGCATCAGCTGCTTGCCGAGCTCAAGAATCGCCTCCGAGCCTTTCTCCCTGAACTGGTCCCATGCGTCGCTTCCGTTCATTACCGAATCGAAGATGATGTCGGTGAGGTCCGTGGCCATGTCACCGAACATGTCTTCCAGTTGGTCGTCGATGGCCTTTATCGCCTCGTCGTAGGCGTTCTTCAGGTCGACAGCGTATTGGAGCTGCTTCTTCTGCTCTTCGGTGAGCTGCTTGCTGGTATTCAAGAAGGCCGTGGCGTTTTCCACATTGAACGTTCCGTCCTCGTCCCATATATTAGGCGCAAGGTCCTTCAGCGCCGTGTACTTGTCCTGTGCTCCCCAGAATTTCTGCCATCCGTTCTTGGACTTGGTCTTGACCATCATTCCCTGGAGCTTATTGTAGCCGTTCAGGTACGCCTGCATCGCCGCTTTGGATTTCTGCGTCTCTTCACCTGATAGCGCTTTTTGGGAAAAAATACCCGGAGCAAAAACCGCCAAGCCAATGCTCCTGCGCTTCATCTTCTTTTCAGGTTCGGCCATCTTCTCCGTAACGTACTTGCTGTATTCGCTGATTGCCGCCTTCCCCTTCTTGAACGCTTCCATAGTCTTTGAAATAGACTTTGTCCCGAAAGGTGAGGAATAGTCGCCGTCGTTGACCGCAAGCCTGTTCAGTTCCAGTTGTCTGCGGTACTCTGTCATCGTCTGCTTCAGCTGTGCCGCGTAAGCTTTTGCCTGGACTATACCGGCAATGGTTTGATTAATCATGTCCCCCACGCCGGAAATGATAGCGCCAATCCATCCGCCGGAAGCGCCGCCTTCGGCCGCCGCACCGAGGGTTTGGGCTATGGATGACATTTCATCCGCCATGTCGGCAAGTTTCGTGTCGCCTGTCGCCTCTGCAAACTCCCTCATGTGGTTGGCAGCCTCTTTCGCGGCCCTCGCTATGCCGTCCATCCAGACGTATGGGGACTTGAGCTGCGCTTTCAACAGATCCGTCTGGTTCTGAAGCCCTTTCTCTTCACTGGTCACATCTTCTCCTTTGGCCTTCTTGTACTCTATGACCCTCCTCAATTCCGCAATCCTCCTCATGGTGGATTCGACGTCGTTCAGGTTCGAGAGCGCGGCATTGGCCATGGCGCTTACATCCCCGAACATCGCTCCGAGAATGTCCTGTTCCTTTGCGTGTATGGACTGCTTGATAAACTCGATGACAGGCTCGACGTTCACGCCCAGCCTCTTTGCCCTCTGCACGACATCTTCAGGAATAAGGCTCTCCGGATTGACTTCCTTCAGTTTGTCGAGCATGGTCTGCAACTGACCGAATGACTTGTCATTGAGGTCGTTCATGTTGATACCCTGGCTTGTGAAGAATGTGTCGAGATAGGACTTTCCAAGTGAGTACAACGACTGCTGCGCAACATCGACATTCGCCTGCTTTGCCGCCTCCGTCCATCTGTCAATGGCTTCCAGCCCGGCATCCGCATACTTGTCCCATGCCTCACGGCCCATTTTCTCGACATACGCGGATTCTCCCTCCGCAAGGTTTGTCAACGCCTTGCCAGCGCTTTGAGAATCCTTGTAGTTAGCCGCGTTGAGCTTGTTCAGTATTCTCTGTACTCTCGCGCCGAAACTGTCGGTGCTTGATTCCGGCGAACTCTCGTTGATTTCGTCATAGAAGCCCAGCCATTCCTCCAATGCCTTCGCGGATTCCCTGAAAGCATTGGTGAAGCTGTCGATTTCCTTTGTCCTGAACATTGCCTTCGCCTGTTCAGCCGCCGATGAACCTGCTTTCACGAGCTGCGCCTCCAGAGCCTCCAACGTCCGCTCAAAGTCGAACGTGCTGTACAGGCCCCTGTCGGATTCGTCGTACACTGAATCGAACTTGTCGCGTATCGACTTGTCACCTATTCCGGCATCCTTCATCTTCGCGTATTGCGCGGCCATCTCCTTGACAAGCCTTATCTTGTTCTCAATGGCCTTCTGCGCCGCATCCGCCTCTTCCTTGTCCTCCTTCTCCCGTGTCTTTATGTCTACAAGAGAAACCTTGCCGCCGAAAGCCTCGGAGAATATCTCCGATATGACCTCGTTCTGCGCCTTGAGGGTAGCCACGACATTGTTGCCTTCCTCCAGTCCTCCGGCATCCTTCAGCTTGTTGACGTTGTCAGCATAGAGCTTCCGTAAATCGTCAATATAGTCCCAGTAGCCTTTTCCCTTGGTGCTCAAAGGCTGCAATCCTGCCACGTCGGTGTATTTGTCGAGAACAGCCTTGACGCGCTTTTCATAGTCCTGCAAAACTTCAGGGGATTTGTCCGCCGTTACGCCATAGACAAATTCAAGAGAATCAACAAGATTGTTGCGCATCTCTGCTGTCTCCTTGTTGATGTCTGAAATTGAGTTGCGAAGATCTTCAAAGATATTCGCTCTATTGGGTGTTAGGCTGTTTGTTGTCTTTGAAGAATAAAAAGCCTGCGCTTCACTAGACATGTCAGACGCTTTAATCTTACCTTTTATGTAGTCTTGAAGTTGCGCCTTAATACCCTTGTCTATATTCCCAGCAAAAGCCTTATTGAATATTGAATAAACAGACTGCATTTTTTCAGCCTGCGACTTTGCTATCTCCGTCATGCCCTCGGATAGGGCGTTCTCCCTGGAGGTCGCCCTAATCGCGTCCGCAAGCTTTACATATAATCCGGTCAGATTACCGACAGCAAGCGCCTCCTTATCAACGTCCGACAAATACTGACCATAGGTGTTTAGCAAGCTCTTTCTTGCCTCCTCATACTCTGCCGTTCCGACTGCGGCATTCTTCAGTCTTCCGTAGAGATAGTCAAGATTGGATATTTCGCTGCTGACGTCTGCGTGGAATTTCTCGATAGTTCCGTTGACTGCCTTCTGCGCCTTTTCCAGTTCCGTCTCCGCGGTCACTATACGATAAATAAGCCGTCCCACCAAAACCAACGCAGCCGCCAACCAGGCATAAGGATTCTTGAGAAGCGCCGCCTTTACCTTTTCCAAGCTTTTTATTATGGCATAGTTCGCAGCGACGAATCCCTTTTGCGCCCAAGTGGTGAGATAGACCGCCGTCTTGTATACGCCATACGCGGCAGCAAGGGACACCAGGTCCCGGCCTATCTTCTCGTAGTTGTTCATCATCTTCGTCAGCATGTTGACCGCTCCCTTCAGCACTCCGCTGTTCGCGTTTCCTATGCTCGACATCATGATTTCGTAGGAATCCCTCAAGTTGCTTATCTTTCCGGTCAGAGTGTCCGCCAGCACCTCCTGCATCTCGTAGAACTTGCCGCCCTCGCCCGTCATGTCCTTGAAAGCCTTCTCCACCATCTCGAAAGGCACCTGTCTCGCGGAAATCTTGTCGAACACCTCGCTGACGGACACGGCACGGCCTTCCAGTTCCTCGAACTGCTTCGCCAATTCGGCGAGAATAGGAATCCCGGCCTCGGTGAGCTGTCGCACCTCCTGGCCTCGCAAGAACGAGGCAGACCTTATCTGTCCATAGGCAAGTATGATTCTTCCCATGTCAACACCAAGTCCGGCGGAAACGTCCGCAAGCATCTTCGTCGTGTCGTAGATTTCGTCAAGCGGCACGGAAAATGCACTCAACTGCTTCGCATACGTGGTCAGGTCGAGGACGGAGAACGGAGACACAACCGCCAGCCGTTTGACCTTGTCGAACAGCGCGTCCGCCCCGGCGACATCCTGCAATATCGCGCGCAACGAGACCTGCTGCTTCTCAAACTCTCCCGTAATTCGCGTCAGCTCGGTGACGAACCTCCGCGCCCCGTCTATCGAGAAGTATGCGGCCGCCGCACCTCTCAACGAACGCAGCAGCGTGCTTTGGTTGCGCGTCTCCGAATTGAGGTCCTCCACATCCTTTTTATGCTGTCTGGTTGCTCTCGATGCTTCTTCGGTGGCATCTTGAACCTCTCTAGTGGCGTCCGCGACACCCTTTGCGGCAGAAGCCATCTGGCTCTGAAAATCCAGCAATTTCGAGACCTCCGTGTTCAAGTCTTTCGCAAGCTGGAGGTCCTTCGCTATCTGCTTATTGAAATCCTGGTCATTCAAGATTATCTTGAAATTCAGATTGTCTATATTTCCCATCTATGTAGTGTTTTAGTCGTTATCCTTTCCCGTGAACAGTTCATTGAGCGTCACACCTTTCTTCTTTTCCCGCCGTTCCTTCGCCCTGCGGTTGGCCGCCTCCTGTTTCCGTATAAGGTCATCCGTTACGACCGTTCCCTTTTTGGAACTGTCGTCGCGTTTCGTGTACAACGTGTGAGGGAGGTCGCTCTGCATGAGTTCAATCTGCGGCATCGTCAGTTCGCAGCGATACCCCCAGTGCCTGACGGAAATCAGTCCGAAGAGGAACCGCCTTGTCTTCCCGTATTCGGGGAACTTTTCGACAAAAGCTGATTCGCGGCCAAAAGCCGTTCTGCTTGGTATTGCTCTGCTTCCTTCTTCGTCAGATTCATCCAGTCCGTCCTCATATCCGCGGTAAATGCCATAACTGTCCAGTGTGCCGTAAGCGGAATTTTTTTTTTACCTTCAATGATTATCGGCATCATCTGAGCGTCAGTGTAGCCGCGCCATTTTCCCCATATCCGCCACATTATCGGATAGAACAGCCGTATCTTCCAATAGCTGTTCAGGACGAACAGCACTGCCTGCTTCACGGCGAAATAAGGGTCTATGCACATGCTTTTCAATGTGTCGGAGGAATTGTCGGGGATGTTGGCGTCGCGCTCCTGCCAAAGAAGCGTCAGGCGTTCAAGCGTGTATGGCTTTATCCCTGAAATCTTGACTTTTCTCTTTGTCCCGGGAATTGCCACCGCCGTAGGGATGTCCAGTGCGTTCTCCGTGGATTCTCGTCTTGCTTTCTTGTCTGGTTGCATATCGTATTCTGTTGGATAATGAAAAAGAGGGGCGGGACATTGACCCGTCCCTCATTAAAGAGGATTTGCGTGAATTGCTTACGCCGCGGCTTTGAGAACCGCGAACTTGCTTCCCGCCGGATTGACGAGGATGTAACCGGACATCTTCAGATAAGCCGGGGTGTCCATGTCATCAATAGTCGGAGGCGTTACTGCAAGTTTCACGTGAGCAAGCGCAATCGCGGTCTTTTTGCTCTCGGAAGTGAGAAGCATTGTGACATCGGCAAATTTTGCCTTGCCGTATCCTTTTCCCGTGTACTTTGTCTCGTCAGGGCCGATAACTTCGGTACCGGTAGAGATAACCTCTCCTTCCTCGAAGAAGTACGAGAGCACTGCCTCGGAAATGGAAGGGATGTTGCCGTTTACCAGCCAGTTCCCCTCATTCATGTCAAAGTCGATAGTCTCGTCGAGCTGGTCAATCTTGATGGGATTGGTCTCGGCGTCCTCTGGCGAAAGCGTGAGAGAACCTGCGAGGGTGTAGATCTGGTCTGAATCCTTGAAGGTCATGGACGCGAAATTTACACCTCCTGCCGTGTACGGAATAAGGCTTACGGTTGCAGAACCTTTATGAAGGTCCTCAAGCATTGCTTTGGTTAGTGTAGCAGCCATAGTTATGATATTTTAAGTAGTGTTTTTAATTGAACGATACGTGCGTGGAATCCGAAATTATCGCCCACGTCACCTGTTACCACCGGCACACCGCTGAAGATGTACCTGCCGTCGGCAGCCGGGAATCCGGCTATCAGTTTCTTGTACATTACGGAGAGCTTCTTCCCGTTCTTGCGGTTCGAGACGTCCTTTGCGAACAGATGGAACGACACCGTGCACTGCCCGTAGGCGGCAACGTCTCCGACCCCTCCGGACACCTTCGCGACCACGAAATCGCCACAGGAACTGTCAAGAGATTTCGGCCTGTCGGTGAACACGTTCCTGGAAACGTTGAGGACGTCCCTGACATATCCCGTCAGCCACGATTCAATCTCCGTTATGTCAAAGTCGTTTGTCATAAAATCTTGTTGGCAAAAAAGTTACTGAAGTTGTTTCGCACGAAATCCATCGTTGAACCGAGTATGCCCAGCTCGTAGTCGACGGAATAGTATGTAGCCTTTCCGTCGCCCATGCCGGCCATCAGTATTCCGTACCAGCCGTTCTTCTTGCTCGACCTTGCGACCTTCCTCAACTGCGTCTCTGCCACCCCGTCCTCCCCGTAAGGGGCCTTCACGTCCATCTCCACAATATCCCCGTCGTGCACCACGGCCCAGCCGTAGTTGTCGCCAAGGATTATGTGCTGCGGGTGTCTGTCGTCATGGGAAAGAAGCGCCCACTCCATTGCGTTGGCCAGAGCCTTACTCAAGGTGTTGCGCGCGAAGTCGTCCTTTGTCCTCGCAAGCCTTTCAAAAGCATTCTGTATGATCGTGCTGTTGTCCATGCTAGTTCTTTATCTCGTCAATCCAGATGTTCGACCCCAGGTTGTAGGTGGTCTGCTTGACTACCGTAGCCCTGTATGTCCTGCTGTAGTCCGTCAGCTCCAGCACCGACCCCGTGGGCATCGGCGTGAAGAACATCGGACATGCAATCTTCGAATCACATACTATCACGTCCCCGGACGTCTTGGCGTTTCCGGTCGAAGTCCTGTAGCCGAATTTCAAGGAAGTCTTGACTTCGGTGAGGAAGTTCCCGTCAGCATCCTTCTGCGGAATATTGTCGCGTATGACTGCGCAGACAATCTCGGCATCGGATTCTATCGGATTCCCCTCGTCGTCTGTGACCGGCTCCCCGTGGAAATCAGTCTTCTGGACAATCATCCGCAGCGTATGTGGAAATCTTGGATTAATCATCAGTAAAGGTCTTGCATGGTTACTCTTGAAGAATTGGCGGTCTCCGCTTTCGCATCATCCCACTTGGCGTATATCCTGGCGGCAGCCTCCCGCATCGAGGCCCTGTCAACGACATTCTTGTTGGACTTCTGGTGCTGCCAGCCGCCGTCAGATTCATATTCGCCCTGTGTGGTGGTGGAAGAAGACGCGGCATACATCAACAGGTCGGCATAGCACAGCTCCCTGTCGCGCACGGAGACGTCGGACGCCGCCGTACCCTTGTCGAGCATCCTGTCGAAACAGACTGCCTCGATGGCCGTATCGGGAAAATCGTAGTCAATCTTCCCTCTCAACCATGCCTCTATCGTGTATACCGCGTTCCCCATATTGCGCCCTCCTAGTCTTCGTTGCCGAACAGATAGAAGAAATACTGCTGCACGTTAGGAACAACCAGCGACGTCATTTCGGTGTGGAATCCCTGGCACTTGGTCACGGCATCCCTGTCGACGGTGAGCATCAGCCTTCCGTCGTAGAAGGTCGAAATGAGCGCGGAGTCGTCCTGTGTCATGAGCGGCATCACGGTGAGAACCTCGCCGAGATTTCCGTCAGGAACGAACACAATGACGTTCGGGTCGAAAGACGGAGAGTTTACGGCCTCCATCCTCTTCGACGTGGTATTGTAGGAGAGGACCCTCGACATTGAATCAATGGTCTTGATGCTTACTCCGAGGAGGTCTTCGAGAACGGAGGACTTCTTCGATACGGAAAGGGCTGATGCCGCTCCGGAAGCCTGCTCTGTAGAAGAAATCGGCCAAAGGCTGAAGCCGATTCTCTGGTTGACCTTCGAGTGCATCAAAAGTTTCCTGAAATATGTAAGGTTGATTTCGAGGTGACCCTTGATACCGAGGTCGAGGATAGGCTGGAGCCAGTCGATGATTGACTGCACAGGGTCAGACTTGGTCCCCTCTGCCGCATAGGTCTTGTTCTTCCAGAACTTCGCGTCACCCGTGAGGGTGGTTATGTTCTTGCGAGGGACGTTTGCGCTGAGTGTCGCACGGATGGTTCCGTCAGGGTTGTTCTTGTTGTCAAGAACCAGCTTGCCCTTGGAAATCATCTGGTGGCGCTGGTATGTGAGGGAATTGGTGTGTCTGCCGATAAGCTCGTCGACAACCTCGAACAATTTCTCTCCCGCCTGTGTAGCGACCTTGCTCTCTGCCATCATCTTCTCAAGGATGAGCTGCTTGCGCACCTTGTCCTCGTTGAAGTACATGACCTCCTTCATTCTCGGAATCTTGCCCGTCATGACGGAGATTGCCTGCTCCGCTTTAGGGACGGCAGGAGAATCCACGTCATAGTAGCTGGACATCGGAGTGATGCCGAGTTCCTTCTGGAGCTGCTCGTAGGTGTAGTCGAGCTGCATGTCGCTTGCGAACTTGAAGCCGTCGAGCTGGAGGCTGTTGTATTTGAGCGCCATCACGTCATCCATGAAGGTCTGGAGCCTTCTTGACGTGGCGTCACCGCCGAACGCGCGGGAAACAAGGTCGTAGAATTGTGGTGTATAGTTATCCATAATCTTCTATTTTTTTAATGGTTAGTTGTTGACCTGGAGAACTCCCGGGACGGCTGCGGCCATCTGTGCCTTTACGTCGGCGCTAGGCGTGCGGTCTACCATGAGACCCTCTCCGTGGAACTGGACTGCTGCGCCCGATGCGGCCGCGGTCTCGTCGTCCACGTCGATTTCGCCAATCCAGATGTCATTGTAGAGGTAGGCGTTAGGCGCAAGTGCACCTGAAGCCGAGAATGAAATCACCACGATGTCGTTGGCTGCGACTGTCAGAGTGGTGGAAATGTCCAGTTTTGTCGCGTCTTTGGCGTTCTTTGCGACGGCAGTGATTGCGGTAGCCTCGCCGTTCTCCGCGAAAGTGCTTCCGACCTTCTGGATATAGCATGTGGTGTCAGGCGCGATACCGTAGTTGCCCGGATCGACGGTGACCTTGCCGCCTGCCACGGCGGTGACCTTCATGACCAGGAACGGGGTCAGCACCTTGTCGGTGATGTTCACAGGCATTCCTGCCTGGTAGAGTGCGCCTGCCTTGAGATACGCTTTCGGCAGCATTCCGCCCACAGGGACAGGATGCACGTTGCCGAGCCATACCGGGATATGGAGCTGTCCAAACCCTTTGACTGCGCCTCCGTAAGTGTTGAATGAACTTTTCATTGCTTTTGGTTTTTAATGGTTGTTGTCTTCTCCCGGCAGACTGCCGTTCTTCCGTAGCGTGTCAATCAGCGACTTGTCCGGATTCTTGTCGCCGGCTCCTCCGCCACCGCCAGCCGGTGGAATCGGGCCGTCGCCGTAGAACTGCCTGTACGTGCTGTCGTACGTCTTTTTGAGGCGCTCTACCGCCGTCTCGTCCGTCTCGTTGTCGTCAAGCGCCGCATCCTTGAGCACAAGCCCGAGAATGTTCTCGTTCTTTGAGCCGCCAGATACCAGCTTTTCTTTGATTGACGCCAGTCTCGCCTCGCGTTTCGCCTTCTTGTCGTTCTCCAGCAGGGTATTCTCCAACGCGGCGATACGCGCCGCCAGCTTGGTGTTGACATCAGGATCTTCCTCGGATTCTTTTTGTTCGGGCGTCTGCTTCTTCAGCTCTTCCAGTTCCTTTGCAATCAGCACGTTCTTGTTGCGCAGACTGTCGGTTTCGCCCTGGATGGCTTTTACGAGTAGGGCTATTTCAGGAGCGGTGACCGCTGCTGCGATACCTTCCTCGTTCGTGACGGTTTTTTCAAGTATTGAGGCAACCCCGCCAAAAGCCTTGTCACTCAACCCCAGATTCGCGTATGTGGTTTTGAGGGCAGCGATAATCTTGTCTCTCATCTGAACAATCTTTTTCGTTTACGAGACAAATATATCCGAATAAGAATACATAAAAATACTTATGATTGTATGTGATTGCAATCAGCGGTAATTTTATGTATTCTTAAATCTTAATTTTGCCTGCATGAGCAGAACAATGCAAATAGAACGGGGTCTTGACCCCGTGTTCGCGAGTGCGGGACAGAGGGTGTTCACCAACGCCTTCGCGGAGGAACTGCGCCAGGAGAACCTTGACATCAAGAGGGGAAAGGCGAAGAAGACAAAGAGCGGCACCCTGAACAACTACCTGCCGCAGAAGGGCTTCCAGGAGACCGTGCTGCTCTGCGACGCGGACATCAAGATAATCGGAGGACGCAGGGGAGGAGGAAAGACATGGGTGGCGCTCTACGAGGCGCTGAACTTCATCGACAACCCGGGCGTCAACATGTACGGATTCAGAAAGTACCTCGACGACATCAAGCGCGGTATATGGCGCTCGTCAAAGGAGGTCTACAAGGATTTCGCAATCCCTACCGACACGTCCTTCGAATGGCGCTTCCTCAACGGCACGGGCGCGACCATGACCATGGAACACCTCCAGGACCTGAAGAAGGTCTCCGACCGATTCAGAGGCGTCGAGATGGCGTACATCCTCATCGAGGAGCTGGCGGAACACACGAGGGACAACATGAACGTGCTGTTCGACCTGCTGACGTCCAACCGTTCGACCGCCGGGGTGAAACCGCGCTGCGTCTGTACGTGCAACCCTGTCGGCAAGAGCAACGCGCTTCGAAAGTTCCTCGACTGGTACATCGACCCTGACACGGACCGCGTAATCCCTGAAAGGAGCGGAAAAGTCCGCTATTTCTTCAAATACGGAGATTCGGAGACGGAGATAGCATGGGGAAACACGGTGGACGAGGTCTACCGGAATCCTAGCGCTAGGGTGAAGCTGGAGGAACTCCAGATAAGCACTGGCGTGGACTGGAGGGAACTCATCACGTCGCTCGTGTTCATTGAGGGCGAGTACCAGGACAATGAGATTCTCAAGGCCGCAGACCCGAAGTATATGAGCAGAATATCCGCGAGGGGCGGAAAGAGCACGACAAACGATATTGTCGGCGTATGGCGCGACGTGGATATGGGGACGAGCCTGATGACCATTGAGGACATGGAGGGCCTGTTCAACAATACCGAAAGGCGCGACGGCTACATGCGCGCATCCGCGGACGTGGCCCTCACGGGGGACTTCTTCGTCCTGTGGGCGTTCGACGGAAAGCACATCTGCGACCTGGAGGCGTTCTTCGGTGTCCCGTCCGACGATGTCGTCCCTCTGGTGAAGAACTTCCTCAACAAGAACGGCGTGAGGGAGGAGAACTTCACCTACGACGCGAACGGACTGGGCCTTTGGCTGTCCGGACCGTTGCCGTATGCCGTGGGGTTCAACAACAAGTCCGCGCCTTCAGACCCGCGCCTTTGGAACAACCTGAAGTCCGAGGCCGCCGAGAAATTCATCAAGGGCGTGAAGCACGGGGACTTCTCCATTGATTCCACCATCCTCGAACGGCGCTTCACGGACAAGAAAGGGAACGTGTTCACCGTCGCAGATAGGCTCATGGAGGAACGGCTCATACTGAAACGCAAGGACACGGATTCCGGACGTTTCGAGATAATCTCAAAGCAGCAGATGAAAGAGGAAATCGGGCACTCCCCGGACTTCATGGAGGGACTGTTCATGGTCATGCCTCTCTTCGAAAGCAACAAGTCGGTGATAAGGACAGGATTTGATTTAATTTAACCTTAACGATATGTATACAATCTCAATTTCTACCATGAAACCGGGCGACATCATGGTGAAGCCAGCCTTCAAAAGACTTCGCCCACGCGAGGCGATGTCCGAGGCCAACGCGAAGATGCCGCTGGGAAACAGGACTTCCAATGACAGGACGGCCCTTGAATCGCCCGTCTACGACATCTATTCGCAGATGGATTTTTTGAGGGAATATGACATCAATTCCCACAAAATCAACTCGATAAAATACTATCCCAATATCCTCATTAAGGGAATGGAGAAAAAAATCACCCAAAAAATTCGCTCCAGGACCGCAATCGCTTTCCAGCAGAGGATTCACACAAAGAGGTTGACCGCCCTTATAGGGAATAACGTCAGCATGAAGTTAATAAAGAGTGCCGCAAGCCTAGGCAAACAACAGGATAACTTATCATGGTTCCGCGAGGGGTGGGAGGAGAAGAATATGGAGGTGGCTATGCATAATGCTGTTTCCGCCGACGGGAAAGTGGCTGATTGTGCTGTGTGCTTCTATTTATCAGACAAAAGACTTGCATGGCGTTCGTTTGACTACGAGAAAGGGGATATTCTATACCCTCATTTTGACCCCATGACGGGCGAACTCGCACTGTTCGGCAGATTATACTCTTCCATGGATGACAGCGGCCAATCAACGAACTATCTTGACGTGTACGACAAGACTTCATACATGCGCTATAAGCAAACTGACAACGGAAAATGGAGCGTAGACGTTAGCCCTATGCCACACGGCTTTTTAGAATGTCCTGTGGCTTATCACCGAAAGGGAATGCCGTTCTGGTCAGCATCGCAAGACCTCATAGATAGTTACGAACTGGCATTGTCGCAATTCTGCGAAAATAATGCTGCCTATGCGCTGCGAATCCTATATGCCCTAGGTCAGTCAATGGACGTCAAGGCGAGCCTCGACGGGACTCCGCAGAGGATTGATTCCCCGGACCCCAACGCGAAAGTAGGGTTCCTGGAGCCGGCGGACGCGTCGGCATCGTTCGCCGCACAGCTCGACATCATGGAGAAGAATATCATGCGCTCGTCCTTCGCCGTGGAGACGCCGGAAATCAAGTCTGGTGCCGACATGTCCTCGCTGACAGTGAAGATGCTGTTCGCCGACACGTACCTCAAGGCGCTTGAGGATGCACAGGACTACCAGATGTTCCTCACAAGGACCGTCCGCCTGTTCAAGTACGGCTACGGCATAGAGACAGGAAAAGTCTCTGACATGGAATCGCTCAAGGTGAAGGCGGAGTTCACTCCGTTCATCTTCATGTCGGAAACGGAGACAGTAAACTCGATCGTCCAGCTCGTGGGCTCCGGCGTGCTCTCGAAGCAGACCGCTTCGGAAATCGCCTATGAATCGGGCTACGGCACGGCGGACGAATGGGACAGGATAATCAACGAGGCACATGAGGAATACATGGCGTCGCAAAAGCAGGCACAGAGCCTCGACATTATAAACAACGCAAGAAACGGAGGCGGAAATGCGTAGTCTTGACGAGCTCGTGCGCATGATGGCGAAATGCCGGAATGACGTGGAAACGGAATTGAGGAAGAAGATTGACGTGATCATCACACTCTGCGAACCGTATAGGAGTTACGGCTATGCGTTCACCTTCGACAAGAGTGGAGACCTGGACAAGGACGTCAACAGAATCCTGGTGATCCTTTCCGACGCGCTCCTGGAGGACTTCAGCGACAGGGCGAAAGGGATGGCGCACGAAGACGACGGAAAGGCAGTCGCCTATGCGGTAGGGGACAGGAACGGCATGACGGCGCAGCAGAGGCTCGACAGGCACTGTTCGCGTCTGCGGTATATCCTTGAAGGGTGGATAGCGGTCTCTTTCGTGAACGGATGGGCCAAGCAGCAGACAAAAACAAAGATAATGCGCTATCTTAACAATCCTTTCGGAATCCCTGAATGGGCAGATGCGCTTAAAGATACACGATACGAGGCGACAATCCTCGCTGAAGGCGACCTCAACAGGAAACCGGGACTGCTGAACTCCATAATCGCGTCGATGTCCCTCGTCGGCGAGGGGGTAGTGAACGACGCATACTGCTACGATGCCATCAATGAAATGGCAAAGGCAGGCGTCGAAAGGTACGGGGTCCGAAGGGCCTCCGACTTCCCGTGCAACGCCTGCGATGAAGTCTGTATGCACACCTACCCGATTACGCAGATAGTCGTGCCCGTGCATCCGAGGTGCGTCTGCCAGACGTTCCCCGTCTACTCCGAAGACTGAGCCGCCGCATCCGTCTTCACATTCTCGTAATCCTCATGGAGCATCTTCTGTTCCCTGAGGATTTTTTCGTCCTCCGCGTCAGATACGACATTTCCGCCGTAGAAGTCGTCCTTGTGGCGCATGATGCACGCGTTCACGGCGCTTATCACGTCCTCAAGGAACTTCGCGTCGGGAACGACGGAGAATGCGGAATACAGCGCGCTTATCCACACCGAAAGGAACTTCCTGTCCTCCTGCTTCAGCATCACAGGCAGCGCGCGCCCTATGAGCGTCTCCTTCGCGAACCTGTGGCTTATCTGCCCGTTTATGTCCTGCACCTTGTAGTGGTTCTCTTCGTCAGTCACGACAAAGTTCCCTATCCTCACGTCCCTCTTGTCCAACTTCAGTTTTCCGTCCTTTACTTTCATTTTTCTTTCCTCCTATATAAATAAAAATACCTTTCGTCACCTCTTCCAGACCTCACGCCCATGGAAGTCATCTCCCTTGTTATCGCGTCCTTCGGGACCTCACCGCCGAGAGCGTCAAAGACATCTGACACATACACCCTTTCGGGCTTCTGCCCCTTGTCTGCCGCCCTTTCAGACCAGCACGACGAATCAAGCCAGTCCCTCACGGGGCACTCGACGGACCTCACGAGGCCCTTCATCTCGGCTATCATGCCGTCAATCTTCCTGCACGGCGTGAACGCCCCTCCGTTTGCCACAAGCCTTTTCCGTCCTTCCATCATCCACAGGAACACGCCTCCCGCCTCCTTCGCCACGATCCTCGCAGCAAGACCCCTGTCCTGTCTGTGATGAGGTATGACGACGTCGAATCCGAACGGAAGGACACGCCTGAAGAACGCGTCGGTCACGTCCCTGAACCGCGGGAGCTCGTTGAACGCGAACACTATCGGGGGACACCTCACGACGACCGCACCCTTGTACAGCTCCCAGCCCTGGACGTCCTGCGAACTCGCAAGCGCCTTCAGCCCGCTGTCGAAAGACGCGCCCCTGCGTATGTCGGGGGAGAAGTTCAACACCTTTCCCCTCACGTTCACCAGCGACTTCTCGTTTATCAGCTGGTCAGGCGACATGTAGCTCACCCTGTCGGCACCGAGGACACCCTTCATGACGTCGAACACCACGCTCTTTCCGTTGCTGCCTGAACCTATCAGCATAGCCATCTTCTCGACCGACAGCCTGCCCCTGTCGACGAAGCACATCCCGAAGAACTCCTGAAGACAGGCCCTCTCGTCAGCATCTGGCAGCACCTCCGACAGGAACCTCTCCCACTCACTGCACCCTCCGTCCCCCAGAGGATAGCCGAGCTCGTAAGTCACGCTCCTCGAAGCGTCATGCCCGAGCCTCGTCCCGCTGGATATGTCATACATGCAGTCAGTGAACGACACGGCACCAGTGTCCTCGTCCATGCTCCTCTCGTATATCACGGAATACGGCATGTCGCCTATCTTCCGTATGTCAGTCGCTCCGAGACCCACAGAAGGCAGAAGATTTGACACCGCAATCTGCAAGTCCCTCAACGACAGGCGCACGTAAGCCCTCCCGTCCCAGCACATCAGCTCCCCGCCGATGTAGCACAGCGAACTCGACGACAATGCTCCCCTCAACACCGACACGTAGGCGTCGACCCTGTCAGACGAAGACCTTATCCTCGAAGCCTCGGCGAACGACGACGACAGCCCAGAGAACAACCCCGAAAGCTCCTCCTTGATGCAGGACAACCGGCAGCAACTACTCATCCTTCACCTCCACGAACCACGTGAACTTCCCGTCACTCCTGTCGAAAGGACTGCACTGGTACTTCAGACACTGCACCCTCCCTGAACGCAACGCACACCCGGAACACGCCTGCGCAGGCAACAACGTCGCGTCAGCCCTCACACATTCATACTCCTTCCCCTTCACGCGAATCCTCCCGCCAATGGGAACAAACACGTAAGGAACAACATCACACCGACCAGGAACCTCGACATCGTCGTCCATCCGCTGAATCCTGCGGACAATCTCAATCTCCGCGTCGCTGAATCTCTCCCTCCCGGGGTACAGCCGACGCAATGTTCGCTCTTCTTTACTGACCATATTATAACGTTTTATTTTTGCTAACTTCACATTCTTTCCTCTTTTTGGGGCTTGTAAGTTATTGTGTATCAATGCCGCCGTAGAACCGCAGGTGTTTTCGAAAATTTTTTCCAACTTTTGTGTTTTTACAAATACTTTTTCATTTTTACTGCGGAACTGCGGGAAGATTGATAATCAATGAGTTACATTGCATGACATGAAAATGCGTAAAAAAAATAAAAAAAATTCGAAGGATAGGGCTCGCTCCAGTGTTCCGGCCGTTGTTCCCCACCCCCTCCCTACACTGTTAGGGCCTGTGTTTTGCCGGTTCTCCTCGCTTTTTAGCTCGTTAGTTTACATTATACATATAATCTAAATACCTTCAGCGTTGATTTTCTGTGCTTGCTTTGCTTTCGCTTTCTGGTACAAAACGCATTCTGAACACTTCAAAGGCATGTAAAAGCGCTTAATTTCGTTATCTTCTTGCTTTGCCTGGTCTTTGAAGCGCTGTAAATCTGCAATAATTTTCAAAGTATCGATTTTTTCCCGTGAATCTTTCGCATTGTTCGCTAATTCGTTCAGCGCATTAATGAGGTTTTCTCGTCCTGTAAAATCTTCTGCGATCCCCGAGTTTTTGCGCCTAATTTTCGAAAGTGTTTCATTTAATCTGTCGTTCAAATTAATGTCCTGGCAATCTCCAGGCTTTTCGCTGTCGTCTCCGGTAGCATTTGCTTGCTGTTCGATCTCGTCTAGAAGTTCGTTTTTCGCTTTCTCGATTTCGCGGTTTATAAAATTTTTGATTGATTCAACGGAATCAGAAAAAAAGTTTTTGACATCTGCGGAGTTTTTCCAAACTGAAACAGCGGCAGCGTTTGGGTTTTTCGCCAGCTCGTCAAATTGTTTGTTTCGCGACTGCGCGTAAATCTGCGCCCAATTTATTTTTTTTTCTGTCACGTTCTGGAGCGCTGCGAAGGTGATGCAGATTTTCTCGCGATCTGAAAGTTTCGGCATATTTCAGAAATCATTAAAATATTTCGGACTGCGACAAATTTACAATTTTCTAGAGATATAGAAACCTTTGAATATTAGAATTTTAGACAGTGTAAAATTTATTTAATTTTTTATATAAAAATATCAAAATATTTTGATGTTATAAAAAAGTTTCGTATATTTGTAGTGGGTTAAGGAAAGATAGAGCCCCGCGAGATGTCAAAGCCCTGGAGCACATCTCACGACGTAACACCAGGGCACAAATTTAATTTATCATGGCAAATTTAATCAAATCAAACGACACGCGCAAGCGCGTTTCTGAAATTCTGGAAGCTGGCGTAATTTCTGAAAAGGATCTGAACCTTTTGAAAAACCGGTTAAATCGCGGACTTTGCGAATACGAAGACATAGAGCCGCTGTTCCTTGATTATGTCACTTTGAGCGACGATCAGACGGCAAGAGCCATTAAATGGCTTCGCAACCTCTATAAGACGCCAGCAGGCAAGGAAAGAAAAAATAATCCTTTCGGGGCTCGTGAAATTTCAATCCTTGAAGGCGAAAACGTAAAAATCGATTTTTGCGGGCTTTACGATACAGGTTGCTATGGTCGCCGTAATTATACCCCTAACTACTGCGTATATAGCGAAAACGGATCATTTGAATACGTGCCGTATTGCAACGGTCACGAATGCTATATAACAGCGTAAGGAGGTAGCACTATGAAAAGATACACAAACAAAGAGTTGCGAAACCTCGTAAATCTTGGGGGCGCTGAAAATCTAGACGGCACAGACAACGAATACAGGCACAAGATCGAAGCTGAAAACGGATATTTAACACAGATCGGCTACGCCGCCGGTGTCTACGGTTGTTCTGGTGGACTTCTCAGGGCGCAAAATGGTAAATTATTCGCTATTACTTGCAGATGTCAAGCGATTTATATTTACCTTTAATGTCTTACAGCCTCCGCACGGGCGCGATGCCGGAGTTTCAAAAACTCCCGGAGGCGCTAAAAACCATTGAAAATTTTTGTGATATGAAAACACAGATTTGCGACCTCATAAACGGGGCAAAAAACATCATTAGAGATTTGAGCGCGTCCAAGTATGCCAGCTGTCCGGCAGGCACCAGCGCCGAATTTGCAGGGACAGCGATAGAAGAAAGGGCAGCGGTTGCCGAGGCTGTGAAACTGGAGAACCCCGAAGCGCTTCGCGTCAACGTGCGAGGCGTTGAACTGGTTTTGCAGGCTGACAGGGCCGAGACTTCCGGACGTATAGTAAATTATTATTCAGATATTACCCCCGCTCAATGGTGCGCGATCACCGGCAGAGGTGCCGAACGCCTGAAAATCTACAAGTTTGAAACATCCTTTATTTTTAGGGTCAATGCCGACATGACGGCCGAAGCTCTTATTTTTGCAAGAAGAGGCCCCGCCGCTATGTGGAGAACTCGGAAATATGAATTTATTGATGAATCATTTATAACTATATTATAATTTCATTATGACAAACGACACGAGAAGCAACAAGGTTAAAGACCTTGCAGAAGATTACAGATTTTGCGTAAAAGAAGGCGAAACGGCTAATTTTGCCGAATGGGTAAAGCTAACATCTGAAAGCGATCCGAACTTCTGGCATTGGCTTTTTGACGATGACAGCCCCGAGATGGATAACGGCGTCGGGGATCGTCAGGACGAATGGGACGAGTTTTTGAAGTATTGCGAGACCTGCGACCCTTTCAACATGTAACAACCAGCCGCCGCCCGCGTGGGCGTTTCCGGAGCGACACCGGAGGCGGCTCCAGGAAACAAATTTATTTAGCAATGAAACGAGTATTTGTAATTATTGCCGCATTGGCGGCAGCGGTAGCCGTAGAAGCAACCATTTTCGAAAGGGACGACAACGCCGAGAGCTGGAAAGCATTTTGTGAGGAATACGGCTACAATGAAAACACGACGGACGAGGGGGCTATAAATTATTATCTAGATGCGTGGTGCGGGTCCGTGGAAGAAGAAGCGTTGAAACGATAGAACCGCCGGGGGCGGGTTTCTCTAATATACTAATAATATCTAATCATGACACAGACAGACACAATGATGCCCAAGGGTGCCCGAACGGCTAGAGCTCCGAAGAAGGCGAACGATTTGCCGGAGTGGTGCTAGCTGAAGCGCTACGGGCTTTCAAAGGTCAGGAAATGGACATCATGGGGCAACGAATAACAGCACAGCCCCCGCGAGGAAACGGCAAGCGGAGCGACACCGCCGGGGGTTCTAACAATAAAAATTAGTTATATTATGGACGCAAAATTCAGACCCAATGGGGAGAAATTGACACATGGGTTTACACTTTATTTACAGTCGGGAGGTACCATATATGTACCGATGCGCACAGACAGTGATTTGACAGCCGTCATAGTGGCAACCGACGAAATATGGAGATACCAGACACGTAATGATTTTGTGTGCGGGATCAAGGTTGAAAGACTGACGGGGAGGACAGAGGCCGGGTATCTGACATTTGAGACCATATACGAGAGGGGACGAACCAACTAATTGAATACATCATGACACAGGACGAACGACTAAAGAGGGCGGAGGCCCTATTGAACGAATCCGGGAGCGAGCAGCACCGGCGAATGATTGAGATCCAGGAAGCCCTGAAAGAGGACAAAAAGGTTTTGCAGCTTCAGGCGAAAATCAACGGATCCGCCGCCGGGTCTGTCGCATGGAAAGAGGCGCAATATAAACTGAATTGCATCTACATTGACAATATGACGGAGGAGGAGAGGGACAGCGGGGAAGGCCTGGAACTGGAGATAGAGACGGCAGAACTCCACAGGGACATTTTGGAATCGAGAAAGAGGGTCAGGGACGCGGAACGGGTGGAAGTGAAAGCATGGGACGGAGAGGAGACGCGGAAGATAAACCCGGTGGGGCTTGCGGTGGCCGCGATTCTCGGGCTTACTGTAGGAATTGTCTTAAGTATAATTACGGGATAACACTTAATTTGCCACAGGCCGGAAACGGGCGCGATGCCGTTTCTTCGAAAGAAACTCCGGCCGCTAATCTTAAAAAAAACAAATCATGGACACAAAGAAAATCATAAAGCTTGCAAGCAAGTTTGAGGACAAGAAGGGATGCCGCCCCTATTATCGCGCGAAGCACTACGAAGGCGGCTATATCGTCGCCACGGATGCGCGAACAATCGCGAAATGCCGATTTGATTATCCTGACAGTCAGGAGGGAAAAACCTTTGCCAATGCTTCAGGAAGGGAAATAAAAGAAACATATCCGCCATATAACGGCATTTTCGCGCATTATAGAAGCGAAGCCGGGAACGAATTAATCCCCGTCACGATTGACAGGAAGAAGGCGGGGGCGGTCATAAAGACAGTGCAGGCACTCCCAGGGGCAGAGGTGGTGGCCTACGTATCAATAAATATAACCGGGGAGGCTGTGTATTTTAACTCTGCGGAATTTTCAAAGATTCTGGCGGCCCTGGACCTGTACGGCATAGATACGATTTATTTCAGGGCCGAGAACTTGAATTGCCCCGTATATGCGAAGGCGGATGACGGCAGCGAGTTTGTCATAATGCCTGTGGTAAACTTGCATTCCGATGCCGTACTCTGCCTCAACGGCGAGCAGGACGCCGAATTATTAAAAGAGAAGGCCGCCGCCACCGTGGAGCAGATAAAGACGGAGGAGGAGACCCTGGAGCAGATCCCAGACAAGTTTTCGGCAGATGCCGCAAAATCCGACAGGACGATACAGAAGCTTAAAAAACGCCTGTCTATCATTCAGGCGGCTATCGAAAGCGTAAAAAACGAGCCTGCGGAAGCTCTGCAATCCAAAGCTCCGGCAGAGGATGCCAGGGAGCACCAGGAGCCAGAGACGGACACCCGGACAAACCCCGAACAAGCCGAACGGCAGGACGGAGGGGATGCCACGACATGCACGGACAGCCAGGACGCCGACACGGAAGAACCGGGGGAGTGCCCTGGAGCAGCCGAACGACAGGACGATACGGAAATCCTTGACGGAACGACGGCGGACGACATAGACAGGCGGATGCTTGCGAGAATCAGGGAGAATACGGAGAAACGGAAGAAGAACCCGGCGCAATGGATGATGGAGAGGTCGCACCCTATGACCCTCGATGAGGTGGCGACAGACGGAAACGCGGACTATTGCGTCTACACCAGGCGCGACAAGGGGACGAGGTTCTCGCGGGCCACATACGCGGGGATTCCCGGAGAGGACGCGGTATATATAACGAAGAAGATGATCGGGGAATGCAACGACGACACGGGGCACGACTTCGCAATAAGCCTGCGGCACAGAACGAAGGGAATCGTGTATGAATGGTTCTGGTCAGCGGAAAAGGCAAGGACGGCAGATAAAGAACAGGAAAGCAATATTGCGCCCGCACAACCAAAGACAGAGGAAACGCCACCGCAAACAAGGCGGACGTGCGGAGCACCGAAAAAAACAATAATAACGAATATTGTACCACGATTGAGGGATGCGATAATCAGGGAGACGGGACGGCAGGCGAGGGCGATCATTAAGCATCTGGAGGCGTGCGACATACTGGACTGGCCGGCGCTCATAGGGAAGGACGGCATATATACGCTGCGTGACGAACTGCGCGAGACGTGCGCGCCGTCATCGGCGAGGACATACATGGCCACAATCAAGGGTTTTCTTGCGCGGCACGACGAGGAGCGGGGGGTGTGCAAGGATTATCGCAAAATTCTCAAGAACAAGGCGGACAAAGCCGTCAAGACATGGCTCAACAAGCGCGAGCTGGCGCAGGTGGAGGCGGTAGAGGATCTGACACCCACGGAGCGCCTGGTAAGGGCGCGTTTCCTTATCGGCGCGTATACGGGTATGCGAATATCCGACGCAATGGAGGTCAGCGAATCGAATGTGTCCGGTGGCATGATGACGTACGTGGCGAAGAAGACCGGAACGGAGGCGACAGTCCCGTGCCCTAAAAAGGTTATGCGGCTTATATCTTATGCGCAGTCGAACGACCAGTATATATCCCTCATGACATATAACAAACTGCTTAAAAAGATATGCTACAAGGCGAAAGTTTTCGCAAAAGTGAAGACGCACACGGCGGGCGAGACAAAGGAGGGGCCCAAGTGGCTTTTCGTGTCGAGCCACACGGCGAGAATCTCTTTTGCCACGAACCTTGCGAACGCCGGAGTACCGCTGGTCCAGCTGGCGGGGATGATGGGACACACGTCCACGACGATGACAGAGAGGTACATCGTCAACAAGTCCGTCAAGCTGTCAGAGCGCGCGATGGAATATTTTGCATAAAGGGTAAAAAGGGACATTGAATTTCTTGTCCATAGGGGAAGCCTTGCCCCCGAACACAAAGAAAAAAGCAAGGTCTTTTGTAAAACCTTGCCCCTTTTCTTGCCCCTATGTGCCACAGAGTGGCGTAGAATGGCGTTTTTGGTGCTCCCTTAGGTACACGAACCTAACATGTGCATAGTGCCGTATAAATCAGCCTTTTACTATTATATATCAGCACATTACAAGAGGTCGGAAGTCAAAACATTTTCACCCAATTAGCGGTAAAATCAAACATTTTTAGCAATTTCTTGCCCCTTTTCTTGCCCCTCTTGCGCTTTTTGGCTACCTTCGGATACATTGAACTATTAATGACATTATGAATATAAATTTTAACCTCAAGGACTACAACTCAGAGAAGTCTGCCGTGCGGCTTGTCGTGACGCACCATGGCAAGGTTTACAGAAAGTACACCGGTATCTCCGTCCTCACGTCAAGGTGGAAACGTCCCAAGAGAGGCAGGCAGTGGCCAACGGATCCTCAGGATGCGAAGAAACTTAAGGCAATTCTCCTCGGATTGGAGGAACGCCTGAACGAGTACAGCACCGAGAACGATATTATCAGGGCCATAGACGACGTTTTGTCGTCGAACTCGAAGGAATATACCCCTATCGCCGAGAAAGCGCCTGAGCGGGTCTCTTTCTGGCAGTATTTCGACGAGTGGGCGGCACGTCCCCGCTCCACAATGAGATACAACGAGAACGTGAGGCGTAGAATCGGCGAGATAATGGGGCGGCAGGACAACTGGGACGACATCGACAGCGCGTGGTTCTTCCGGCTCAACCAGAAGATGGACGAGGCGGGATATTCCGTGAACTACAAGGCGACAATCACCGCGAGGCTCAAGACCGTCATGTCAGAGGGTTTCAAACTGAAATACCACACGAATACGGAGTACATGAACTTTAAGAAGGTCCAGGAACCGGCGGACACCGTGTATCTCACGCAGGAGGAGGTGGACGCGATATGGGATTTGGAACTGACGCTGAGCATGGAGAGGAAGGCCAGAGACCTCTTCATCCTCGGGGTATATACGGCATCAAGGTTTTCTGACTATTCAAGGCTCGCAAAGGACGACATCAGGGACGGGATGATACGTTTTGTCCAGAAGAAGACCTCCGGGGACGTGGTAATCCCTGCATCCCCTAGGGTTATTCAGGTTCTGGAAAGGAACGGAGGCCATGCGCCTGAAATCAGCCAGCAGAAGTACAACAAGGGAATCAAGGAGGTCTGCCGGAAGGCCGGAATCACTGAGACCGTCCTGGTAACTAAAAGTTGCGGTGCACGTCATATCACAGAGAAGAAGCGGAAATGCGACCTCGTGTCGAGCCATACGGCAAGAAGGACGGGGGCCACGCTGCTCTACATGTCTGGAGTGCCCCTGAGACAATGCATGTTGATTACGGGGCATACGACGGAAACGAACTTCATGAAGTACATCCGGGTGACTAAAGAACAAAACGCGAGCATCCTTGCGTCAAACCCTTTCTTCAACCAAAGGTAATCATATACATAGATACATAAAAAATGGGAACTACTATGGTCCCCATTTTTATGTTATGTCCACATTCCGAACAAGTAATTCTTATCTTACGACCACGGCATCGAGTGCTGCTAATGATGCCATTTTCTTCTATGTGTCTATAATTTACCAACCTAATTCATCCATTTTTTTTAGTTGTTCTTGTTGTTCTTTAGAACCCTTAAAGTGTATTTGTCTTCCTCCGTCTGGAGAAGTATATCCCCCGCCCTTCAAATAGTCTAATCTGGAATTTCTTTCTATTTTTGCCGCATCTTTTAAGCCTGCGTCTTTTAATGCCTGTTCTCGTCTAGTAGAGTTCCAATATTCTTCATCGTAGTTATAACTACTTTGATCGCTGCATCCGATACAAGACTGTAGGGACAGAATTGTGCACAGAAACACAACTTTGTAGATTGACTTTTTCATACTTTTGATATTAAACATATTTTGCTTTGATATAAACTTTATCAGATTGTTTTTGGTTAAAGATATTCAGTCGATTTCATACTACAATGATGAGAAGTGGACACGTACAAAAATAGAAACCGACCATTAGGGTAGCCACTATTTCGTGCTCTTCGGCAGGAGCATCTCTATGACCTTCCTCTGTGTCTCCATTTCAAGGGTGAGCCGTGCAATCTGCTCGTCCTTCTCCCTTATTACGGCATCGAGCGCCTCCTTCGTCTGCACTGCGGTCAGATAGCCGGGATTGCCTTCTCCGGTCTCAAGGAACTTCTCGTCTATCAGCGGAAACGCCTTGCGTATCTTACCGAGGTGCGGCGCGATCGCATATTTCCCCGAAAGTATGAACGAAATGGATGAACTGTATGTTCCAATCAGGAGGGAAGCCAGTTTGACACTCCCGCCGCACCCCACATCGACAATAGTTTTCATTATCTGTGCGTCCTGCGGGCGCAGCTTGTTCGGTTTCGCCATAGTCAGTCCAAAAGATTGAATTTCATCATCTTCTTGTCTAGTGTTTTTTTCAGTTTCCCGTATGCACGCGCAAACTGTTCGCCGTCCACAGAATTGGGCAGAAATGAATCGCAAACCTGCTTGTATATGCCAATCTTATATGCAATATCATGCGCCAGCTCATTCGTCGAGGAATCCTCCGTAAGTCCGTCTATCATATCCATAAGCATACCATACCTTTTATATCCCGTCTTATTGTAACTACCATAGGGATTTTTGATTACGGAATCGCGCCACGCCTCCCAGTCGGCATTGACTGAGACCTCAACGAATGGATACGTATAGATGTTGGCCCGCAGTTCGATGTCGTTCTGCCCCGTCCAGTAGTTGGCGGAACGGGTAAGGTCCCCGACCAGCACGACCAGATGGCAATGATACCTCGCCGCCTCTTTCTTGAGTTCCACATAGGCCTTGTCGCTTTCAGATTCGCTGAGGCCCCTCCAGACGGAAGACTTGGCTTTGATGGTCTTCACGAATTTCAAGCCCTTCGCCATATTTTCATCGTTCGTGACAATAACCCGCGCCCAGTCCGCCTCTGAGAGCACAGGTACCACACTCTGCCCCTTGATGACCCTTCCCGACGCGAGCTTCACCTGCTTCACCTGCATCATGTCCACGATGTTCACGAGAGATTCGTCCGGATAGACATATTTAACCTCGGACGAAGACATCTCCGTCACTTTGCACGGCACTATATCGCCGCTGTTGAGAAAAAGGCTGTCGAGCCGCTGCTCTTGCGCCCACATGGAAAAAGCCGCAAACATTGAAGCCGCGGCGCATATCATTTTTCTTACCATAAACTATTTTGAATTAACATTCATTTCCATTGTATTTCCCGACTGCTTGACACTCCCGGCTTCGGCAATCCTGAAATACGATTTCTGCAATTCCCTATACTGTTCCCTCTCTTCCTTCGTCTCGGCCTCCAGTTCGGCGATGCGCCTGTCCTTCTCCTCTATCTGCCGCCGGAAAGCCGTCTCCTTCCTCTCTATCAGCCGCGAGAGCCTGTCGCATGTCTTCACGAGGTCCGCGTTCGCCTGCTGCGACGTGTCGCGCGACTTCTGGAGGGATTCCACGTGCGCCGTGTAGGCGTTCTCCACAGACCGGCACGCGTCAGTCAACTTGCCTATCATCGCGTTTGTCCTGTCTATGCGTCCCTCCGAACTCGCAAGAAGCCCCGCGAAAGACTTCAGCAGCTTCATGTAGCCCGGCAGTATCTCCGCCCGTGCGAAGTCTTCGAGAGCTTTACCTAAACTGGACCTAATCTCCGCCCCGAGTTTCTCCGGACTCAGGGCATAACCATCTGAATCATCCATAGAATATCAGTTTTTTATGACGTATCAAGAGAAAATTAACGCGGGACAAAATTGTCCACGTCCGTGATGTCTATTCCGTGGCGGGAGAAATACGCATCCCGTATCATCACCCCTATCATTCCCCCGTAATATCCGAGAGGCCTGCCCTCATAGAATGCCGCCTTTGAGACCTTCGCCACGTTCTCCGGAGAGAAGAACACCTCCAGAGATACGGTTGCCGTCTCGATGCAGTATTGCTGTATCTCCGCCGGATTCTTGCCGGACGTCCCGGACTCCACGGCGGCCTCTATCTTCTCCCAGTCATGCGCTATCATGTCCGACACCCCCATTTCTTCGGCCCTCTTCCGCCCGAGTTCCGTAAGGGATATTGGACTGTGGGACTGTATCAATGTCGGAGCTCCGGACTGCATGACCTGAATCGTCCCCTTTATGTAGGCCAGGTCTTTCAAGATAAGGTGTATCTTATCCTCCAGCGTGTCAACTGACTTGCTGGAGTGCTTGACCATATCTTCATGCTGGGTGATTTTCCGTGTGATGGTTATCATTCCCCACGCGGCAACAAGCATGAAACTTGTGACGACCGCGAAAGAGCCGCCAACACTTCCCAATATATCCCTTACAAGTTCTATCATGCGCCAAATATAGCGTTATTTCTTCAACAGTTCGCGGAAAGGCTACCACAAGACAACCCCGAGAGCCTGCGTTATCCTCTTTGCGGCAGACAGCGTGACAGCCTTTCCCCTCTCCAACCTTGAAACCTGTTCGCGCTTCACCCCGGCTTTTCTTCCAAGCTGCTCCTGTGTCAGATTCTGGGATTCCCTGGTCTCTTTCAGTCTGCTGCCCATAGCGAAAGAATCCGCATCCTCTTTCAGTCTGCGCTCCATCGCATCGCGTTTCTCGCAGCCGACCTTTCCGAAAACCTCATCAGTCATGCTTTCCAATGTCACGTGTCTCATAATCTCAATGCTTTTTCTTTTCGCTAAAATACTGCTTTTTTATCGCTTCCGCCCTGTGTATTTCTCTTTTCGGTGTCTCCTGCGACTTCTTCACAATCCCGTGCGTGGCAACCACCAACGTATCCGCTTCCGTGTCCCAAAAGGCGAACATTCTGTAGCAATTACCCTCATACAACGTGCGGAACTCCCAAATGTCCGTGCCCTCCAGTTTCTTGAACAACTCATTATCACGTATTCCGCATTCTATCTTGTTGTAGTTATATACAATCTTCATCCTGGCTTTCTCCGGAAGCCCCATAATGAACTCCGCAGCCGGTTCCAACAAGATTATCCTCAATCTTCGTTCCACTCTTTCTATTTCCTCAACAGTTCTGACCCTCCTTCTCCGCAATCCACCTCTTCATCAGCTCGTTCTCTCTACACTTTCGCCTCCGTCACTTTATTGAGCAAGTCGATAAACTTGTTGATTTTCTCGTTCGCGTCTTTCAAGTCTGCGTTCTTCTCCGCAATAATGCCTTTAAGCATTTCAATTTCGCCTTTCAGGGTTGCAACCAATTCGGAACTCCCGTCTCCCATTACGTTTCCCGCTCCGGCTTGCAGCCTGTTGCCGTTGCCGCCGTGCATTGTGGCCGAAATCGAGGATTGTTCGCCGAAGAACTCCGAAATCGGTATTCCTGTAGCCGCGGAGATGCGTTCGAGAAGCCCTGTCTTGATGTCTGCCCCACTTAATAGAGCCGAAGTGTTAGACTGGGATTCTCCCAATGATTGAGCAAGTTCGGTGATTTTAACCTTGTGCTCCCTCAAAACTTTTTTAACTCTATCCCCTTTCATTATCAACAAGTTACAATAAAATATCAAAAAAATTTCATAAAAAACATGAAA
>ERZ1034925.183-NODE-183-length-33910-cov-5.379767_pt1 | contig 33910 bp, 33 predicted proteins | sample MGYA00520687_ERZ1034925 | MGnify/ENA primary metagenome ERZ1034925 (study PRJEB33766, sample SAMN09781758) | gut metagenome | biome: gut microbiome | host: Homo sapiens | place: Madagascar | study: EMG produced TPA metagenomics assembly of the PRJNA485056 data set... | reverse complement strand
CACATATGGCTGTGCGCCACAAAGATGCACAGAGAAATATTCGATTGGATAAGATTAGTCCACGCTTCAGCGAGGACGCCTTGCGGAGTTACTTCCAAGAGTTGCGTAAACTTCCACCCGCAATGCAGCAAGAATACAAGCAGCAAACAGTACCTCATCCACCACGCTGGCAGCCGAAAGAGCTGCCTATGCCTGTTCGCCGCCGCGCACGGTGTCGCAGCAAGCTGAGCCATAATTGCCGCAAAATCACCGGCTTTATGGCTTGCTATTATCGCTACTGCGCATTGCTGAGAAAAGCATATAAAGGCAAAGTTGGCAAGCGGTGCTATTACCTGCTGCGTGATGATTTCCTGCGGTACAATCGCTATCGGCGGCAATGCGACTTTTTATGGAAGCATCGAATTACAACACTTGACGAACTTTTGACTTGTAAGGAGAACCTGCAAGCCGAATATAACGACCTTACGGCGCGGCGTAAGGCACTCTACCGTGTCAAGAGCATAGATGCCCATGCTGATCGTTCAGAGCAAATACAGGCGCTCACAGCCCGCATCAGAGAACTACGGCGAGATATTGCAACCTGCGCGGATATTGAGATGGATTGTGAGGCAGTGCAGAACAAGGTGCGGCGAGCAATACCGCTACGAAGTGAGATGAACCGAAAACATCCCCCGCGTGTTCTCTTTTGATATTCGTCCTTTCTTATCACGAAAGCTGTGAAACTCTTTTCAAATGCGGATGGTGAAAATTCGAGTTTCCTATATATCATAAAGTAATTATTATGAAAAAGTGCATTTTGGCAAAAGCCAAGATGCACTTTTTCAATGTGGCGGTATTTTCTGATGACGAAATTACTCGTTTTCTTTATCTTCCGCAATGTTTTCAATCATTTCGGTGACTGTTCTCCCCAATAGAACGGTGTTAGCATTTTCTGCCGTTATAACAGGGCGGCCTGTTTGTGCTTCAATCTCTTTCCGGGCATTTCCGGCAACTGTGCCGCCTTGTTTTGCCACAGTGCGGTTCTCTTCCAATCCTTGCGGATTTTGAGCCTTAGTCAGTTCTGTTGTGGTGGCTTCCGCCAGCATATTTAGGGCCAGTTCCAGTGTGCTCATATTATCACGCAGATTTTCTTTTTTTAGCCCTTTGAGATTTTTATATTGCCGGGTACTTAGTCCTGACCACGCCTTTGTAACTTCATCGGTTAAAATAGCATACTCCTGACCTTTCTGTACGCCGTGAGCGTTCCAAGCATCGGTCAGTTCTTTGCGAGCACGGATTGTTTGCAAGCGTTGATTGATCCATTCTGGTGGATACCCTTTTTGCGCATAGGTATCTAATGCTCGATCAATAGTCAATTCGGGGTCGATGATTTCTTCAATTCGCTCGCGCCCAACCATAGCCAGCCACATTTTGAACGGCTCAGCTTTTTTGGACGGAATAGACTGGATGATACGCAAAAGTTGTTCGGTGTTGGCAACGTCTGTAAGGCGCCGCTTTCCATCGGCCGCTTTCATTTTCAACTGCTGACAATTTGTCAGCAGTTCACTTGCACCTTCGCCCTTTAATCTTTCTTTTAGCTTTGCCCAATAGTTGCTGGCACCTCTAACAGTTGCTTGCTCTGTCAGTGCTTTGACAACATCTACTATTGAAAAGTACCATTCTTCGGTTTCTTCATCCCACGCAGTTCGAATTGCCTGATCTTCGAACATTTGCAGCTTATCATTTTCGGTCATAGATACTCCTTTTTTCGATTAAAAAGCTGAACGCACACGATGTAAGAGAAACTTTTTCATTCGTGAATTCACAATATATAGCGCTTTTACGAAGTTGGACTGCGGTATCTTCAAAATTTTATCAAAACCCCTTCTAAATAACATCTCAAAAGATTTCATATATTCAGTTCCGCATACGCTTACTTATTTTTCTGCTTCATCACGAGTTATTGTGTAATAGGATAAAACCTCAAGTATGTCGCTATCAGAACAATCCACATCATTATCTTTGAATTTGTTGAGAGCAATGATTGACTTAGCGGTTTCTAGCTTTTGCGGCGACAAAGCATTAAACTTTTTCCACCACTCGTTGGCTAAATCACAGTCGTGCTTGGTGACTGTAGTATATTTCCCTGCAAGGCGAGAACGGAGATCTGCATCATAAATTCTACGATAGATAATAAATGTTTCAGGCATCCACAAAATTTTCATGAACTCGTCAATGTTACGCCCAAAGGCCTCTTCGAAGAAGTCGATTCCACGTCCAATCTTCCCCTTCGTTGAATTGAGGACAGCCTGTACTGCGCGGATAAACTTTCGATTCCAGTGTTTGCCGATATAATCACGGTTCATAAAGAAATCTTTGTCGTTTATCGGATGATATTTCATAGGGAAGGAATAAATATTGGCTCCTAATTCTTCACAAAGATCAACATTGAGCCTTAAGCGATAGTATAATTCTTCTGGCTCATCTTCAAAATTATACAGAAGGTAATTCGAAAGGTTTTTGATTCCACTCCTAACGGCTGTACGAATGGATCTTTCGTAAATATCTTTCAGATTCCAATGATCGAAAGCGATTCGTAAAGGATAAATGTTTACCTCTGCTAATTTATCCATATTGGATTCCGTAATCAGACGCGAATCTATGCCTTGATTAAAATCGACAATGCGCTTTCTCTTGGATTTTTTATGGGTTTTCTCGTATAGTGGACGTACATATTCATCTAATCTCAAAATGGCCTCTTTAGAAGCAGTGTAGTAATAGAGGCAATGACTTTCTTCCAGCTTGAGATATAGTTCTCTTTTCTCGGTGTCATCTTTCAGTTTTTCCATTATCTCTTTATATAGAGAGATTGTTTTACGAATATACGCGCGGTCATTATAGGATTCTTTAAGGTTTTTAATTGCTATTGCATATTCGTTTGGTGGAGTATAAGTTGCACCAACACCAAAGCCACAGTCTCTGATTTCATCAATAATTTGGTCATAACACTTTGATGCCAACACATTATTATCAAGAAGGAGCAGGTCTTTTCTTGCACCAAAGCGTTCATCAGTATGTTGAATGCGCTGCTTCAAGTTGATATAGTCACAATACTGCGGTTCAAGCTTAGGAACAGCACAAAATTTACATTTGTTAATACACCCTCTTGTCATGTAGGCAAAATAAGCGTTATTTGCTGGATAAACATAATCTATTTCTTCGAGAATAGAATAATCCAGTGGCAATTCATCAATAATCAGATCATTGTCCTTGTCAATGTCACCGGGATGATTCAGCAAGCCGACAAATGGCCTAATACCGGTAGCTTCATACACCTCGGTCGGAAGCAATGACGACATAATGCCGCCAACCATAACATCTTTAGGATCTTTGCAAAGCCGTTTTGCAAAATTTATAGTGTCAATGGTAATATCCCAGTAAAAAGTGAATAAAGTTGTAATCCCCACCTTGTCAAATCGTGGGCTTGTAAAGAATTCTTTGTTTTTGTATTTTTTTCGGTATTCCTTAATTGCATCTAACACAATTTCGTCTTGAAATATAGGATTGTCGGTTTCTTCAAGTATTGCATATTTACCGAGCTTAATAAAGTTGAAGAGTGTCAGATAGTAATCTTTCCAGAACACTTCTGGAAAGATTATAGATAGATGTTTGATAAGGTCCTCACAAATCAAATCTACTGCTAAGGAACGCATATCACCTTTGTAAAAGCGAACGTCATCGCCAACCATGCGATAATAGGTTGCCAATTTCATCAGCCCCATAGGGGGATATTTATTTTTATAATTGGGCTCAATAAGCAAGACTTTTCTATTCATGTGGGCTTATCTCATCTCTTCTTTGATTTTTGTAATAATCTGCTCTGCAATATCTTTTGGTGCGACATCAGTAATAATAGACAAAATCTTGCCAACTAATTTTCGCTCATTTCGTGAAAGCTTAGACATACTACTTGTGACAAATGATTTCTTATCACCATCATTTACTGCAACCGTTGTGCTTTCTGCTTTTTTCTTTAATTTATCGGCGTCATATTTTTGCCCAATATTCTTTCTGACTTCTGATAAAGGAGAAGTATCATCGCTGGTGTCAAGTTTGTTCAAGCGCTTACGAGCTTCTTCAGCGTTTTTCTTTGCTTTATCAATATCAAATTGGAGTTTTTGACGCTCTTCCTCATTGACAAACCCCTGCTCCTGCGCTTTCTTTTTATATTCAGCGACTTTGCTAAGATATTCTTCCTGACGTTTGTAATCATTTTTTACACGGTTTGCTTCGTAATACAGCTTATGTAAGACATCAATAAAGTACGTTCTTAAAAGATCTTCAAATAAAACACGCGTTTCATTTTCATTGAAATAATTACGCTGAGAATTAGGGATAAGGTTACGGTTTGCTGCAAATACTTCACCAACGAAATAATAATTGCCACGAGGTTCTTTAAAAAGAGGTTGCAGAGTGTCGTCATTTCCAAGTTGAATGTTTTCGCTTCTTAAGCGTAACCCACGCATATGATTTATACTGGGAATTTGTTTTTCAAAACGCGACAACCCAACCCACATCCAAGCGATTAAATTACCGGACGAATCTCGAAAATCTTTGAATTCCAAGCGGGAAATTTCATCATAATTCTTTAAGGAAGAACCACTTGCCTCTTTTAGTTTAGTGGTGTATTCCTTGAAAATCTGTGAACCGTTTACCCTTATACGATATTCATCAATATGATAATCAATAGAATTTGCATGATTGTAGATTTGGCTACGCAAAATAAAAGTGTTTTTATACGGAACAGGAACGACAAAATTTAGATATTCATGAACTTTCGCTACATCTAATAGGTCGGTGTTCTCTTTGTTAATATCGAACATTTCAACTTCAAAATAATGTTTGCCGTTCTCTTCAGCTTCGGTGGAATATGTTACGATTGTATCCCATATTTCATCTAGGGTATATTTCTTGTTTTCAACGAGCATTGCACGCATTTTTTGCGCATCACAAGTCATAATGGATTTTGTATTTTCTCCAAGATAACTTGTTGTGAATTTTAACACTTTACAGTATGCCAACCCGCAAAGACGGCCGATGCCGCGAAATCCCTTGTTTTTACCGATTTCCTTATTGCTATTAGCAATGTCACCAACATCTTCAATAAAGTTCGCATTTTTCACACCGGTAGCATTGTCTTTAATGCTTATATACCGCTTTTTCTTATCGATATAAATATCAACATATCCATCCTCAGAAGAAAGTATACCCAGTTTAATGGCAAGATCGATTTGGTCGCAGGAATTTTGAATGTACTCTCTATATATAAGCAACGGTGTACAAGGGGCTACAAACGGTATAAAGAAACAAGTGGTTTGATAGAGTGGAAAGAGTGTCAGATTTTCCACTCTATCTTTACATAGTCGCTGGTTGCGCTGATTGAAGAAATCAGGCCGTCAGCGGCTTTTCGTTTGTCCTCAAAGCTGATATTCTCCCAATCGTCCAGATACCCGGACAGCAATTCAATCTGCTGGGAGGACAGCGTTTCAACGGACAAGTCGGCTATCGCCTTGGACAGCGTTTTGCGGCGGTTGTCCAAATCCTCGATTTTCTTGTTGGCGTAGGCCAGCAAAGTGGCGTTGGCCCCGGTCAGCGTATCAAGCAGTTTTTCAATCTCGGCCTCTACCTGTGCAAGCTCCACCTGATAGGCGGTGATTTTCGGGTTTGCTTTTTCCTCGCCGCCCCGCAGTAGCTTGAACTCCCGGAACTTTTCTCCCATAGCGGTAAAAATGAACTGCTCAAACTCCGTCTTGCGGAGAGTACCGCACCCCGGACAGCCCTTGTGGTCGGCCCGCTTGGAACAACGGAGGTATTCATAGCCAGAGGGATTGTGGGTCGTTTTGAGTGCGTACCCGCATTTCCCACATTTGATTTTCCCGGCCAGCCAAGTGTTGCGGGCCTTGCGTCCATTCTGGAAGGTGGTGTTTGTCATCAACTTCTTGCGACACCTCAGCCAAACATCAGCAGATACAAAGCCTTCATGGGGCGCAATCACAAGGATCTGGTCTTTCAGGCTCTTGTCCTTGTCCTCCTTCACATCCCGGCCTTGATAGAGGTAGCAGCCATTTGTCCCGGCGAAGTCGGCGGCGTCATTGACTACCACCGTACCCTGACTTTTGAAAAACTCATACATTTCCAAGTCGGCCTGTGCATAGACCGGGTTGCGTAAGAGCTGGGATAAGTAAGAACGGGTCAATGACTTCCCATATACTTTGATACCCCGTTCCTCAAAATACCGGGTAATATCTCCAAAGGAAGTCTCGGGCTCGGCGTACATTTCAAACATCAGGCGTACATGGCTTGCGGCTATGGGGTCGGCTACCATCATCTTTGTGCGGATATTTTCAAACACCGTCGGCTCCAAGCCGAAGCCATAGGGAGCTTGACCGCTCATGTGAAAGCCTTTCAGGCACCGGGAGTAATAAGCGTCTGTGACACGCTTCTGAATTGTCTCCCGTTCAAGCTGGGCGAATACGATACAGATATTCAACATGGCCCGGCCCATGGGGGTCGAGGTGTCGAACTTCTCCGTGGAGGAAACAAACTCCACATCGTATTCCTGAAACAGCTCCATCATGTTTGCGAAGTCCAAAATGGAGCGGCTTATTCTGTCCAGCTTATAAACAACTACCCGGCGTACCTTGCCTTTGCGTATCTCGCCAAGGAGCTTTTGAAACTCGGGCCTGTCGGTATTCTTGCCGGAATAACCCTTGTCCTTGAAAACCCGGCAACTGCCGCCTTTCAACTCATACTTGCAGAAATCAATCTGGCTCTCAATGCTGATACTGTCCTTGCGGTCTACGGATTGTCTTGCATAAATTACATCTTCTCTAATATTCATGTTGGGCTCCTTTCCTGTGGAATGGAGCTACCAACCTACAAGTATATTATACCATTGATAGCCCCGAAGGACAATGTTGTCGATGGTCAGGCCGGGGTATCGCTGGCCCTTCTGTACTTGCTGAACACCTCATAAAGACAGCGTTCAATCTCCTTTTTTCGCTTTTCCTTTTCCTTCGGAGAGAGTACCGGGGTAAGACTTTCCAGCACAATGCTTTTCCCCTGAAAATGGACGGTTTTGGTTTCGCTCTGATAAGTAACGGATTGTACCATTGAAGCCTCCTTTGCGTAGTTGGTTGACTGCCAGCATTTCCCGCATTGTCCCAGTGGGGAAAAGCGAAAGGACAGCACCCGGCAAAGAGTGCTGTCCTTTCGTTCTTCTCCACGCCTCGGGCCAACTTGGCCCGAGGTCAATATTGCCAATTTTCGTAGTAGTGCGCCGCCTCCTCAACAGCGCAGAAGTCAAAGACTTCATAAAGCTCAACGAGCACCTGATGAATGTCCTTTGCGTGGAACCCGCAGTTTTCCATGGCTTTGATAACATAGCCACGGCAAGCGTCGTTGCTCCATTCCTCATTCATAGTCAAGACCTTCTTTCTTATAAAATTGGGGGGCGCTGACGCTATATGTTTGGCCTGTCACAAGACAACTGTTTTTTCCGTCAGCGTCCCCGCTGGATTGTGCGGCAAATCGGAGCGAATAAGTTGCCAACTTATTCCTTGTGGCCCGTTGCAGATCGTGGCCGTGGAGATGGCTTGTCCCCACCTGCGGCATGAGTAGTTGTCGCTCGTTTTCCTTATGGAAAAGTCTTGGCGTACCTGTTACTTGGCTCCCTGCCAAGCACTCCGAGTTACCCGCTATTCAGTTGTGTGAGGAAGGTTCATCCTCTCATTAACCGTGTCAGTTAGCACGGGAAAAAGAATAGGCTTACAGAACTTTTTCCAAATATTTTTTCATGTTCTCCAAGCCACGCTGGATGGCGGCGTTGATGGCCCTTTCCGTCACACCTTCGGCGGCAGCAATCGCTTTGACCGAGTGGTTCAGCAGATAGTGTTCAAACACCCGCTGGCCCTGTGCGTCAGGCAGACTATTCAGCGCATGGCAGATATGCTCGAAGCGTTCCATGCGCTCGATCAGTTCTTGCGGAGAAGGGTTAGAGAAGCAAGCAGAATATTCAATGCCGTCCTCGGCATCCAGCGAGTAGTGCGCCTTATTGCGATAGATACGACGGCGGCTGGCCTTAATGTACCTCTGACCCGCCAGCAGTTCTTCTGCAACTTCTTCCGTGACTTCGACCATAACATCTTCCATATACCACGGGTAAAATTCCCGCAAATTGATTTCCTTCATTGTGTACCTCCGTTTCGGTGTTGGGTGTTGACGAGTAGCCGAAACAGAGGCGGCGGTGAGCGGCACTGGGGCTGGACTTCGGGCCAAGTTGGCCCGAGGCTCCATATAGACGCAAAAACGCCCGGACGGCATGAAGCCGCTCGGGCGCACGAAAATGTATTATCAGAATGGTACTGATATATTGTACCTTCGTGGTTAGAATATCCCGGAGGGGGTGCTACGCTTTTTTTAGCTGGTGAAGGTCATGGGAATTGTGAGAAAGTAAGATGGACACGGCGATACCCTCCTATGGGCCGCCGTGGGGTTACTGAATATCCAAAGAGAAACGGCGGCTCTGAAAAATCAAAGCCGCCCTTGTGGATATGTTATGATGGCGTGGAAATGTACCTGCCTGTCAGCGGCTTTTTTTCTTTTCTGCCGCTGGGCAGATTGATAAAATATAAAAATTCGATAGACCCTATCTATGTATGCGAAAATCCTATCTGCCAAACTTTATGTCGTGTAGCCTGCTGTCTGTTACAAATTTCTTTTTTCGTGGATCGCCCTCTGCTCGATAAACCATCAAATTTTTTAGATTAAATATCGAACTCCAAACTGTTTGAAAATTTGGATCTTCATATTGACACATAAATCCGTATTCGCCTTTGAGAAGGCGTGTAGTGGTTTCCAAATAATCGTCAGTAATCTTGTCTATAAAGCTATCCATAACGACTTTATAGCGTTTTGCAGAATCGTAATCATTACCATTAGCATCGTCATAAGGAGCATATTCGTCAGAAATGAAGCTATTGACCGTACATACAATGTTACCGTTATCTGATGTAACAGCTCCACGAACTCTTTTTTGAGTTGGAGTACATTCGACGACAACCATATCCCCATTTTTATCTGCGAGTAGAATGTTGCAGTTAGACGCTATTGGCAATTCCATAAGTAAAGACATAGCCATTTCTGTATTATTTGCTTTTTCCAATAGGTATCTAACAATGAAGCAAGAATTGAAACCCGGTCTAATCTTTTCAAGTCTGGTCATAACAAAAGTCATAGCAACCGCTAAACCATGTTCATTTAACCCTTCCTCTCCGTTAATAAAAGAGGAAGTAGTAATATTGAAGCGGTTTCCGTTTGTAGGCGAGTAGATTTCGCTTTTGCTACCATCTCGTAAATATGGAGGCAAATCATTATTGCGTCCATAAATTATATTGCCATCCTTTGAATAAGCAAAAGCGGTACATCCTCTGATTTCAACTGGAATATTATTTTCCAGATTATACATACAACACCCCATACACAACATCCATGATATGAAGGATATATAATCGGCACCTATGGTATCACTCACACCTCTTATTTCCTCACATACTTCCGGGAAAAATTTTCTAAGTATTTTTTCGCTCTGCTTTCCGTGTTCTAACTGGAAAGTATCGAGATGAAGTGGAAATGATATGTTACCTCGTTGAAAAATTGTTCCTCTTTTAACCCCCATTTGATAATGTTCGCCTTTCAATCTTAAATGGTACATTTTATGTGTTCTCCTTTTTCTTTTTAATTGCAATCCATACTTCCGAATGTCCATGTATCGTTCCATCCTCAACAACCGGATAGACTTCAATATCAGGTAATCCCGCATATTCATAACCGGAAAAGGGTAGCCATTCAGTATAAAAACGACGAAATACACTTTGTACACTTTCTTTGAAGTAGCCATCGTTTTCAAATATTACCCAAGTTGTTGCAGGTATTTCATACTCATACATTCCTTCGGGTACGAGAGCGTCAGTTGAAGCCGCAATATAATAGAAAATGTTGTTTGGATTTTGATAGACGCTTATGCCCAAAACACCTTTTGGTTCTTTATGTGTAAAACTGCATATCTGATTAAATTGTACTGTCGTCAAAGTATGTTGCCAAAAAATTGGCACACTTTTTATGTTAGTTTCAAAATCCTCTACCAAAGGGGTGCGCACACCAACAATACGCATAGCTCCCTTTTCCTCAATGTGGTATGACATTGCACTTCCTCCTGTAATGTGGACAGAAAATTTAATAGCTGGATAAGCATTTAATGTACTTCCAATATCTTTGGCCGCAATCGGAGAAATGCCATGTACATTTTGAAATGCTCTATTAAAAGATGTAGGGGATGTGTACCCATATTTTAATGCGACCTCCAACACTCGTTTGTCTGTCCGTTGTAGCTCAAAAGCAGCCTGTGTCATTCTACGGCGTCTTATATACTCAGCTAATGAAATTCCTGTGATGTAAGTAAACATCCGTTGAAAATAGTAGGTTGAACAACACGCTATCTGGGCTGCTTCATCGTAGGATATTTCACTATCCAAATTATTTTCTATATAATCTATGGCGTTGTTTATCTTTTTCAACCATTCCATTCCTTTACCTCCTTTATGGACATTATATCTGACACAAAGAATTTAATCCTCGCTTTCTCTGCGCTCTTTTGTAAACTTTAACTCAATAAAAATTTATGTGCAAGTATGCGATGGGACAATAAAATACTACCAAAACATAAAATTGTGTTTCGTTCTCATAATCAAACCCGAAATGTAGAATAATATATGGGTGATATGAGAATGTACCAAGATGAAAGACGGCTTGACTTCCACGCATTAGGCCGGGAGATCAAGCGCAAAAGAGAGGCGAAAGGTTGGACGCAGGAATATCTTGCACAGCTTGTAGACCGTACCCCACGCTCTATCATGTATTTTGAAAACCGGGGTCAGCATCCAAGTCTGAATACCTTTTACCAAATCGTCACCTTGTTGGACATTTCCGTAGACCAGTTCTTTTATCCTGACAGGCAGAACAGCGAAAGCGACTGTCGCCAGCACATTGACAGATTGCTTAACTCAATGGACGAGAAAGAATTGACGGTCATGGAGGCCACAGCAGAGGGACTACAAAAAGCCAGAGAAACGGAGGTCAAGTAAAAAGGGCCTTCGTTTTTCTTGTTTTAAGGGAACTTTTCAGGGGTGCCGCTAAATGGCAAGCAATGCTTCTGTGGCCACAGAAGCTATTTTCACAAGCCCGGCCTTACGGCCCGTCTGTGAAAATTTGCTTGTTGGGGAGCCTCCCCAAACCCGGCGCTTCGGGCCAAGTTGGCCCGAAGTGTCAGCGTCGCTTTGCTCCTTATGCGTCACAGTCCCTAACGCTCCTGTTCCTTCTTTCTGCCCGGCTCCGAGTAGCCCAGCAGATAGTCAATGTTGGCCTTAATGGTTGTGACCTCCTGCATATCCGCCTTGGTTTTGCGGTACTCGGCGTAGAGCTTCTTTTTCTGTTCCGAGAGCTTGCGGCCTTCCTCTTTGAGCGTGTCCATCTTGGGGAGCTTGGCCCCGCCGAGGATGGCTTTGAAGTCGGCACAGGCCGCCCGGTAAAGTTCAATATCCGCCTCATGCTCCGCAAGAAACTTCTTACTGTATTTGCTGGCCTTGTACTTCTCAAAGACAGGCCGGGTCTTGGCATACTGCACCGTTGCCGCCTTCAATTCCATGTTGGTATGGAGGGCCGCTTCGGTGCTTTTGATTTGGTCAGACAGCTTGTGAAAATGCTCTGTGGCCGCTGTGGCCTTCTGCTCCAACTGCTCATAATCCGTCAGGCCGTTGTCCTGCAAATAAGCAAGGGCGGCGGCCATTTGTTTGAGATTAAACACTTTAGCCCATCGCTCATAGCCGGGGCCTTTTCCTTGGAGCCGGGATTGAATGTCGATAGCCAGATTGATTTTCTGACGAGGCTGGCCGGGCCGTTGGCGGGAGCCTGACAGGGCGGCCCGTATGTCCGTTTCGCTGTAACCTTCCCCGAGAGTATCAGAGCGTAAGCGGGTAAACCGCTCCTGACCGGGAGCCCGAAAGCTGATTGCGCCCCGCCTTTGTTTGACCTCATAACCCGCCTGCTCCATCAGGGAGAGGAACGCCGGGAAGTCGGCGGGCTTCTTGGCAAGGGCGGTATCAATGGCGGCCCGCAGTCTGTCCTGATAGGTCAGCGGCTTTTTCTGTCCGGCCTGCCACTCCCCATAATTGCGAAACTTGCCCTTGCTCCGGGGCTTGGGATTTTCCACGATGGAGAGCCCGTTTTCCAGACACAGACGGTCAGAGAGCCGCCGCAAGGCGAAGGACGAGCCCCAGAAGTTGCGAAACTTCCGGGTACAGTCAAGGGTAGTAGAATTGTAGTAAATGTGTGAGTGGATATGCTGCTTGTCCGTGTGGGTCGTAACAATGAAAGCGTGTCGGCCCTTCGTCCAGCGCATAGCCAGCTCATAGCTTATCCGATTTGCTTCTTCTGGCGTAATCTCTCCGGGATAGAAGGATTGACGGATCTGATAGCATAGCACATCAGAATCCTTCTTTTGTTCCCGGCCTGTCATGGCCTTGTAGCTGGCCTTTGCCAAAAGAAACTCAGCGGCTACCGTGGCTGGGTCGCACTCATAGGAAGATATGTATTTCCCGTTCTCCGTCTTTTCAGGATTTTTCCCATAGTCCAGACAATCACGAATAGCCTCGGCTATACTTTCTCCTTCGTTGGCGTGGCGTTGCAGCAAGGAAGTTGTTGCCAGAGAAAATCCCTCCCTTCATAGAAAACGGCGGCCATGCAAGGCCGCCGTCCATATTACTTCGGGACAACTTGGCCCGAAGCGATCAGCTTGTGATGAATTGCCGCAGAGACAGGTTTAAGCTGTTCAGCCCCGTAATAACAGCGCCCGCCACCGCCTGCAAGCCGAAGGGCGAAAGCAGGAACGCAATTCCCAGATAAACGACGCCGCCCACCGGGTAACTGATGAAGAACAGCCCCACGCCCAACAGGGCCATAATAACCGAGGCCGCAGTCAGGAGGAAGGAGGACACCGAGAACAGGAACAACAAAACGGCAACAAGGACTGTCAGCAAAACGATAAACGGCGTAGCAATCAATTTTAATATCAGTCTCATAGTTTAGCTCCTTTCTATCTTTCTTCCTATATTTTACCATGCGGGCGCAGGGGCAACAATGTTGCAGACGGTTAGTAAATCTTGTCCCGGCGCACCTCGGACCAACTTGGCCCGAAGTTATCTCTTGTGTAGAAATTTTTCTCCAAAACTGATATACTCGTATGTATAGCAGCACATGAGTTAGGGGGTAGCAAATATGGCAGAATACATTCGTGAAGTCGAAAAAATTATTGATGCCTATCATAAACAAAATCCATTGTTTTCTCTGAATAGAAAAACTGCATTATATAATGCACTAACCGTCTTTGAGGATGCTTGCCGCTTGGGTGGCACAACAAATCTTGCACTAATCGGTGATAGCTTGGAGTATTCAATGCTAATCCGAGAACAATTAGATTCATTAAATGTTCTAATTCAATGGATATTTCAGGATTGTTCGCATAAAGACACCGATACTTTGGATATGAAAATCATATCCGAGCGATATATAGAAACTGCACAGCTATTGCAGTTTCAAGCAAAGCAATATTCGCCCATTTGTAGTGCGTATATTAGTTACTCAAGAGGTCACTTTTCTGCAAGCGTAAATGAAACACAAAATAAGATAACTTTCTTGGATAATCCGAAAAACAGAAGTATCGTAATATCTGATATGGTGGAATCAATATCCAGAGATCAGGCAATGGAGTCCAAATTTATGCCTACTCAGGATTTGTCATCGGCAAACAGTAAACTTATAGCTTCTATTAAGTTTCAAGACGGATGCATTTCATATAGTACCGATGAAAGCATATGGGATTCTTTTTATGAAATGATGGAGCGTCAATGGGTTAATACCAGTGAATTACCGGAAGAATGGGAATTTGACAAGTTTTCGGTAAAAGACTTCAAGCAGTTTTGGATAGCGATAGCAACGCTTTGCTTTATTCACATGATAGCTTGCTTAAAAAGCGGAGCTCCTGGCGCTGATGTTCAAGAAGCTGTTCTTATAAAATCACCGACTGAATTTGTGCAAATCATTGCAGATAAAACTGAACTCTCTACAGATAGCATATCTGCCATATTAAAATTACTAACATACAATAGTCGTTTGAAGAACAATGATATTGTATATCAACCCTTTGTCGAAATTGATAAGGATAGATTAGCCCTTGCTCCTCATTTGATTTTAGCAAGTAGGCCAGAAAGGAATCTAATCTCACTTATTCACAAACTAAGAGATAAATCATACTTTGACCTGACCAATTTACGGGAAGGAATCATGCAAGATGAAATTGACACTGTTACAGGAAAAATACCCAATATATTAGTTGCAAAAAATAAATCGCTTCCTGGCACCCTTCCAGATGTAGATTATGCTATATGGGATAAAGAAAGTAATTCCATTCTTATATGTGAATTAAAATGGCTTGTTGAAGCAGATTCAACTTCTGAGGTATTCGCAAGAGTTCAGGATTTAGAACATGGGTGTAGTCAGGTGTCGGATATGCTCGCCTATGCGCAAAACCAGTGTTCGGGCTTCTGTAACAAAGTGTTTGGACTTGCTATATCGGATAACTTGCCAGTGGTTATGGGGTGTGTCGTTTCAAAAAAAGGAATTCGGGTAGACAATTCAGACATTCCGGTAATTAGCTTACAAACGCTATTGGATTTGCTAAAGTGTAATAGCGTCAACAATACCTTTGAGGCGATTAAAGAAAAATCCTATTTGCTTTCAACTCCCAAAAACTTTGAATTTGGATTACAAGCGATTTCGTATGCGGGATATACTTTTGAAATTCCTGCTCTAATAAAAGATCCGGCCACCATTTCTGGGACATATAGGCGTATTGGCCCCAAAATAGGAAGAAATGACCCTTGCCCATGTGGTTCAGGTAAAAAATACAAGAAATGTTGCGGACGCTAAAATTAGGCGGGGCGCAGACCATAAAGGCCCACACCCCGCAAGGTTATTTTTCCACCAGCGCAGACAGCTCCGTGAGTACATCGGACACCCGGCCCCAGAGCTTTTCATAGTCCCGCTGGAGCCCGGCGACCTCCTCCGGGTACACGCCGAAGGTGTTGGCATGGATGGCCACCTGATTGAGATTATTGGCGCACCGCCGCTGTAAAGATACCAACTCCTTGACCGGGGCAAGGTCTACATGGAGGATATAGCCGTTTAAGGCCATCTTCCGCATATAGGCCCCGGCGTTGGTAATCCCCGCCTCGGCCATGCGCCGCTGTATCTGGGCCAGCTCGTCCTCCGTGACCATCACATGAAGGTGTCTGCCACGCTTGCGCCGGGCCGTCAGCGTTCCTCCCGTTCCCGGCTCCGCTTGTGGGCTGGCGGCTCCTTCACTCTGTCCAGTTCCTTTTCCTTCGGCCCCTTGGGGAGCGGCGAGGGCGGCAGGTTGTTCAAAATGCCGTCCAGCATATTGCCATTCTGTTCCTCGGAGAGCTCGACCGTCAGCAGGTGGTTGTCTTTTTCGTTCATAGCGTCCTCCTATCTGTCCTCATGGGACTTGTTGTGTTTGGCCTTGTCGGCCTCCTTCGGGGGCTCCACTCTGCGGGCCGCCTCCTTGAGTTGGGCTGTGATGGAGGGCCGGGCCGCCCGGTCAGGGTTTCCGGGAGCCGGGCGCAGCTCGTAGTCCTCCATCTGCTTTTCCGTCAGGGGCTTCAAATAAGCAAGTTCGCCCCATGCCCGCATGGTGCCGCCCTCCACCATACGCCGCTCGTCAAAGTTGATGATCTCCACGGGAGCGTTGCCGGGAGGCTTCGGGAAGGTGCCGAGGTCAACGGGCCGCTGGGTAGAGTAATAGCGGTAATACTCTGCCTGCTCATGGCCATCGGTGCGCTCATGCACACCAAACAGTTCCTTGTAATCGGCCACACGCTTAGCAAAGTCCTTCTCCGCTGTCTGGCCGCTGCTGTGGTAGTGGCCCCAATAGTAGTCCTTCTGGCCGTTCTCCGTTTCGGTAAACTGCCATGTGACAAAGGGGCTGGGGGCCGCTTCGTCAAAGCCCAGAGCGAAGCCCCGGCCATTGTCAAAGGTAACGGATTTCAAAATCTCATAGCCTTGATTGCTTTCTATGTGTTTTCCTCCTTTCTGACCTCGGGCCAAGTTGGCCCGAGGTGATGAAATGTTACGAAATACCCGTCCAAACCGGGGCAAAAGGTATTAGGATATTCATGCTCGGAAAAGTGGCTCAAAAAAGCCTGATATTCCGGGCTTTTTCAAGAGGTAAATCGTAACGGGGCTACTTGTTTTTATCACGCTTTTTCCTCATGCGCTCCCGGCTCCTTCTGCGGTTTCCCTCGGCCTTGCAGGCTTCGGAGCAGTAGGCTTGCCGCCCCTCCGGGAGAAAGGGCCGCCCGCAGACGGCGCACAGGCGGGTGTCCGGGGCTGGGCCGTCCTCACAGATGGAGGCTGCCAGTACCGGGTCAAGGGGCAGAACGGCCTCACGGAAGTAGCGGCAATAAGCCCCTGTCCAACACTTGCCAAGCATATAACACTCACAATCCAGCGGCAGGCAGCCATACTCCCGGTCATAATTGGCGCACATCTCCGTGACCAGTTTTCGGATACCCTTTCGTTCGTCACGGATCAGTTCCCGGCACATCAGGACTTCGGGCCAACTTGGCCCGAGGGGCGAAACTTCTTGCGGCAACGGTCTTTTCTGTTGCCGCACTCTTTCAAGTGGCGGCATCCGGCACAGCGGTCAGCGCCGCCACGGCCCGGGCGGGGGATCTCTTTCATCATCTTTTCGTAGGGGCTATTGGTAAAGTTCATTCCTCGTCCTCCGTTTCTTCCTCAGTCTCCATATCTCCATAGGGGTCGGCCTCGTCATAGTCGTAATCGTCCTCGTCCAGCCCAGCGGCTTCATGCTTCGGGAGGTAGACCTTGAAATAGTAGGCCGCACCACCGCCCACCAGCGCCACGGCGGCAACCATCAGAAGATTGCCGACAGGAAAGGTTGTGCCTTTTTCCGGTTCAGGCTCCGGCTCGGGAACAGGTTCCGGGTCAGGTTCAGGCTGGACAACCGGCTCTGTTACTTCGGGCTCCGGGTCTGCTTCTGCGAGAGCCAGAAGGTCTTTTTCTGTGACAGCGTTCAGGAAATACACATTGTTCTCGGTGCGCTGACGGTCAATGACCAGATAAAAAACATTTTCGCTGGGGGTGGTAATCGTGAAAAACTCCTTGCCGTCCTCGTCGGTGGCATTATCCACCACCGTACCCGTTCCATCTGGGGTGAAGGGCTTAGTAGTGGTTTCCTCGGCGGCAGGCGGCTCGGTTTCCGCAACGGGCTCGTTACTCTGGGCGTAGGCTGTGGCGCTCATGCAGGTAAAAGAAAACAGGGCGGCAGTCAAAACCGCAGCCCTGCGAAAAAACTTATTCTTCATGTTCGGTATCCTCCTTTGCTTCATCAGACTTCGGGCCAAGTTGGCCCGAAGCGGTAATGCCGGGATTGCTGAAAAACTCAGCCAGTTCGGCGGGCGTCAGTTTCAGAGAACGAACAGCCTGAACAATCATGCTGTTTTCTTCTTCCTGACGCTGTTTCTCCAAATCCCGGATTTTGGCCTGCCACTCGGCAGCCTTCTCACGGGCCTTCGACAGCTCTTTGTCGATTTTTTCAAGTTTGGTCATGGATAGCTCCTTTCTGAAAATCAGTTCAAGCGCCCAAAGGCGTAAAAGTGTTCCTGCCAGTAACTTGTATTGATACTGGCGTATTTGATGGGGTCGCCCGCATGGATCATCATTCCGCCGCCCACATAGATACCCACATGGGAAACGGGGCCATCGCAAGCATAGGTTTTCGTGAAGAAAATCAAGTCCCCGGGCTTTGCGTCGGCAGGTGATACATAGGAGCACTGGTTGAAAATTCCCGTGGCCGTGGTGCGTGGCAGATTATGAACGCCGCTTGCCGTGTAAACCCAGCACACAAAACCGGAACAGTCGAAGCTGGTACTTGGAGAGGAGCCGCCCCAAACATAGGGCCAGCCCAGATATTTTTCCGCCTCCGAAATCAGCGCCGCAAAGGCCGGGTCGGAAAGGGCCTCGCCCGGAATGGTATAGTCGCTTCCGGGGTCATAGCTGCCTCCGCCGCTTGTGTAAATGTCATCCCACAGATAAGGCTTGTTGCCCTTGAGCTCCAAGGTTATGTCGTAGATTTCCTTCTGCTCGGTGTCCAAGAGGGAGCCAACCACCACGGGGAGGGTCTTGTTCTGGAGCCGCACATGGAGAATGTAATACTCATACGGCACTTCATAAGTGTCGGTGTGGGTCGTTCCATCCTCGTCCGTCCATGTGTCCGTTTCGGTGCGGTAGCGTATCTCCACTTCCTCGGTCAGCGTCAGTTTGTACTGTGCCTCAAACAAGGCCCGGAGTTCTCCCTGCACATTCTCCCGGGTGTAGGTGCGGAGCTTGGCAATCAGGTAAGAGGTCAGCTCATAGGGGTTGTGGCCCAGCTCGTCTACATTGTAGCGGTACTCGTCATAGCCGGGATGGGTGCGTTCGATGTTGGCGATTTTCTCCCGGAGCTCATTTTCAAAGGCGGTATAGTCCTCGTTGGCCCCTAAAATATCCTCGTCCTCGGTGGTGTAGGAAGTCCCCACCACGGCGTTCATCATGCCCGTACCCAACGATGGAAGGGCGGAGAAAACGGAGTTGAGTATCAGGAACAGGCAGAACAACAGCAGAATAATGACAGCGCCGCCCTTATGCCGCCGCACGAATTGGGCTACATAGGCCGCCGCTTTCTCGGTGGTGGTTGCTGCTGCTCCCGCCGCCTTGGCGGTCTGCCTTGCGGCCTCACGGGCCTGCTTGGCGTATTCCCGCTTGATTTTCCACTTCTGGGCCATGCGGGAAAGAAAAGTGCTGTTTAGTTCCGGGTTCTCCTGCACCATTTTCTGATAGTGGAGGTCTGCGTCGGCCTTTATTGTTCGCCGTTCCCACTTCCTGACCTGACGGGCTGGATGTTCCCGGATACGCTGCTTGGCATAACGGCTGACCTTATGCGCCCCGGCCTCCGCCAGAAGCTCGGTCTTGTGGGCTCCCTCTACGCCTACATTCTCATGCTCGACCTCATGGATTTTGCGGTGTCCATAGGCCCACACACCAGCCCCCGCCGCCATGACCGCCTGTTTAGGAAGGCTGGGCGGCTTCGGCGGCTCCTGACGGGATAGCTTTTCCTTTGCCATTTCCAGCCGGACAGCGGAATGTTCCGCCTTGGCCTCGGCCCGTTCTTTCTGTTTCTCCCGCTTGTCTTTCTGGTCTTTGCGGGCGGCCTGCTCCTCACAAACGGTATCTTCCCGGGCCTCGCCCTCCTGCCGCAAGCGGGAGGACGGCTTTTCCCGTTCGCCGTCCTGCCTGAATTTTCCGGTGCTCTGGGACTTCGGGCCAACTTGGCCCGAAGCCTGCTCCCCAGCCTGACGGGTCACTTCTTCCTCAGTGAAGTGGAGCCGCCCACGCTTTACCCGTTTCCCGCCGTTTGTTTTCTTCGGGTCAACCTGTCCCGAAGCGTCCTTATTCATTCTGGGCCTCCTTTTCCTCCGGGCGGGTGGTCATAATGGAGTAGAGCTTGGTATTCTTCGGGAAACGGTCAACAAACGGAATGGTCACATTTCCGAAGAACAAAAGGCCCTCGCCGGGATTGGAGTGGGTCACATAGGAAAGCTGGTGGGGACTGATACCCAACTGCTTCGCCAAAATCTGCCTGTCTCCCTGCGCCTGTGACAAAAGCACCATGAAATCAGAGTTCTCAAAGATGTTCTCAATCTGCCGGCTGGCAAGGAGGTCTTTCACATTCTGCGTCAGGGCGCTCGGGACGCAGCCCTTTTTACGGAGCATTTTCCAGATGGTGACGAAGTAGCTGGAAGTCAGCTCGTCCTGCAACAGCACATGGAACTCGTCATAGTAGCACCATGTAGCGATACCACGGGCGAAGTTGTGGGACACCTGATTATTGGACAGGTCGTTGAGGATGTGCATGGCAATTTTGCGGAGCCCGGAGCCCAGCTTCTTCAAATCGAAGCACAGCACTCGGGCATTTTTATAGTCCACATTGGTTTTGTGGTTGAACAGGTTGAGGGAACCAGACACATAGATTTCAAGGGCCGTTGCCAGCCGCTTTGCCTCGGGTTCGCTCTGCTGGCACAGAAGGTCATACAGATCTTGAAGCGTCGGCATGGGTGCGTGTTCCGGGTCGTTGAGCAAATCCCGGTACACCATGCGAGCGCAGCGGTCAATGATGGTGCGCTCGACGGGCTGTAAGCCGTCCTTGCCGCCAACAATCAACTCCATGAGTGAAAGAATGAAGTCGCATTTCAAACTGATAGGAGAAACCTCATCATCCATGCTCAAATCCAAATCCATAGGATTGATGAAATGCGGGCTGTTGGGAGCAATCTCTACCACAAGCCCATCCTTCCCAAACTGGCGCACCAGCGGGGAATATTCGCCCATGGGGTCAAGGATGATAATACGGTCATTGGTGGCAAGAAACACATTCACAAGTTCCCGTTTTCCGCTGAAGCTCTTGCCGCTCCCCGGAACGCCAAGATACAGCCCGTTAGGGTTTTTCAGCTTCTTGCGGTTTGCCATGATGACATTATGGGAAAGGGCGTTCAGACCGTAATAGATGGCCTCGCCGTCCATGCGGAGCTCCTGCGTCATAAACGGAACGAAAATCGCCGTGGAGCTGGTTGTCATGCCACGCTGTATCTCAATCCCGTTGTAGCCGAGGGGCAGACTTGACACAAGGCCCTGCTCCTGCTGGAAGTCCAGCCGTTTCAAAAGGCAGTTATACTTCTGCATGATACCCGATACGGTGAACAGGTCGTTGTCCAGCTCTCGGCGGGTGGCGGCGGTATTTACCACAAGGAAGGTCAAAAGAAACATTCGCTCGTTACGGCTCTGTAAATCATTCAACAGGTTCTTGGCGTCCTGACTGAAAGTAACGAGGTCAGGGGGAAGAATGTCCATATCGTACCCGCTTCGGACGGCCTTTTTCTGTTCCTCCACCTTCATCTTGTCAATGTCGCTGACTTTGCCCTTGATGGCTTTGATGGCCTTGGCCTGATCGACGGTCTGAATGTGCATGGTAATGGTCATTTCAGCGTCCACCTCCAACAGCTCGGCAAGGAGCTTGTCGGAGAGCTCGGAGGCCATAATCTGCATATAAGAGGCCGCTCCCCAAGTGGAGCCCATGCGAAACAGCCGGGTCTGGCGGAAGTCAAAGCTGGTGGGGGCAATAAAATCTTTTGTTCCCATTCCGGTCTTGGGTATCATATCCCATGTGAAGCGGAAGGGCTCTGTGCCGCCGGGGTGAAGCTGGCCGTGCAGTATCTCTAAGCGTTCCAGACCGTTCAGGGGTCGTGACTGTACGCCCAGCTTTTTGAAGTTGCTGGAAATGTCAGCCTCTACACGCTCCAGCCGGGGTCTTGCGGCGGTGAGGCTGTCCGCTGACACACCGAAGGTCAGCAGCTTTGTCCGCACAATGCCGTTATTGCTCTTGGCAATCTGGCCTTCCAGCATTTCCACATACTCACTTCGCATATCGCTGTACCCGTCCTCCTTCATGGGGATATTGAGCTTGTATTTGCTCTCGGGGCGGCTTCGGTGATTGATAAAGGAAAGCTGGAACGGAAGGGAACTGTCAAAGGAATTGAGAAAAGCGCAGTAGCCGTCAAAGATGGCTGACTGGTCATCAGCCTGCGCCAACTGATAGTTAATGTCCTCGTATTCCATGCTCTTGGTATAGAGCCTGTCATTGACCCGGCAGATACCGTCCTTGAAAATCTCCCGGTACGGGATGGTCTGCTGTGCGGTCTGCGGCCCGGTCTTTTTTGCCGGGGCCTGTTTCTTTGGCTTGCGGTCAGGACGCTTTCTTTCTGCGCCCGTCCTTGCTGTCTTTGCGTTGGTCTGCAATCGGGTGTTCCTCCTTTCTGCTCAGGAAAGCATAAAAATTATCGGTCTTATATGGCCTGACCTTCGGTAATAAAAACCGTGTTTGGATGATGTTGCGGAGCACCTTTTCAAAAGGAAGCCCGTCTTTTTCAAACATGGCGAACAGAAAACACGGCATCATCAGCCCGATCATCAGGAACAGGGCCGTACTGTTCCCAATGTGAGAACGGGTAAACAGGTAAAACGGAATACCGATACCGCCCGCTATGGAGAAACAAATAAGCTGACGCTTCGTCAGGTTGAAGGCCAGCTTTGTTTTAATTCGGCTCAAATCGTTAGGTACTGGCACATAGGCCAAAGAAATCACCTCCTTGGTACTTCGGGCCAACTTGGCCCGAGGTCATCGTTCTGTCTGACGGGCCGGTGCCTCCTTTCGGGCAGTCTGCGCCGCCTCAAGGCCCGACTGTCTGGCCCGCCAATACTCGGGATTGTAACGCTTGATAGAGCGGTTGATATTTTCCTCAAAGGCGGCCTTGTCTTTGATACGCTCGGGGATCTTCCAGAGCTTTTTGTCTAAAAGCTCCCGCAGCACCACTTCCTCCTGCGTATCTTCCTCAAAGCAGAGGTAGCCGCCACGCCGAAAGCCGCACCGCTTGGCTGCCGGGGAGAGAAAGGCCGCCACATCGTTTGAAACCATCGTCCCACCATGGCTGGCTGTGCTCACAAGGAACACGCCGGGGCAGAGCGTGTCACAGGTCTGTACCGTTCCCCACGGAGATTTGTTCGGCTCCTGATACATTTTTGCCTCCTTCCAGCTTCGGGCCAAGTTGGCCCGAGGTATGATTTAATGGGCTCCGAATATGGACTTTGACAGGCTCCCGGTCTTAAAGAGCACGAAAACAAGGAGCACCGTGTAGCCTACACATTCCCAGATAGCGGCCATCATATCGCCGCTTGTAGCGATACTCTGCACCAACACGGCGTAAATCGCCATGCACACCATAATGAGCATCCCCTGAAAGCCGATGGCGAACAGGGATTTGAAATAGTTGTGGCCCATGTGGCCCGCCTCCCGGTTTGCGCTGGTGGCAAAGGGAATGGGGGCAAGGCTTGTCATCAGGTAAATTTCAATCATGCGCCCGTAGACGATGACGAAAATCACGATATTCAAAGCCGTCATGGTAAACTGCACGAAAAACGATTGCAGAAAAATACCGAGGAGCGGCCCCAGTTCCATGGCTTCAAGCTGGGTCTGCATATCGTTCAGCACATCCGGCGTGACGGCGGTGGAGCCTTGTATCAGGCCCGCCGACTGTTGGATGACCTGTTGGGACACATCAAACACCGCCATGACGATATTGAAGGTGTTGGACAAAATCAGCACCGCCACGAAGGTCTTGAAAATCCATTTGAAGAAAATCCATGTATCGAAGTTGTGTAGATTATTGTGGTCTATCAGCATTTGAATGAGCTCATAGGTCATCACGAAGGTAAGCACCAGCCCGGCAATAGGCAGGATGACCGTTTCGGAGAGCTGCCGTATCATGGAAAAGACCCCGGCGTTCCATGCCGCCGGGGTCATTCCTACCTGTGCCGCAATCTCTCCGACCTGCTCATTCACACCTGTAAAGAGCCCGCCGAGGTTTCCCATGATACCCTCGACCAACAGCCCTTTGAGCCATTCCGTGATAGCGTCGAAGATACTTTGCATAGCTTACTCCTTTGCGAAGATTAGAACAGGTTTGCCAGAAGCGGGATCAGGTTCATACCCAGCAGGACAATGCCGCCGCCAGCCATGAGCTGCTTCATACCCTGCGACTTGGAGGCAGGGTTGTCGGCTCCGTAACCTTCCAAGAGGTTGACGATACCCCATGCGCCGAGGCCGCAGCCGATAGCCATAACGAGAACTTTCAGAGTGTCAACAGCAGAAGCGAAAAATTCCATATACATTTCCTCCATTTAATAAAAGATTGAATTGTGGGTATCAAAAAAGCCGCCCTTTCAGGCGGCCTCCGGCCTCGGGCCAACTTGGCCCGAAGTCCATCTATCAGTTAAACGAAATCGTCTGCGCTGTCCAAATCATCATAATTGAGAATGTCAGCGTCCTCGTCGGAGGCGTTCACCTCATACACCGTATATTCTTCCTCGGGCTTTAGTCTCAATCGCCGGGAAGTCAGGCGTTCCAGATGGAAGGCGTTTCGTTTACTGCCATGTTCCGCTGTATAGCGGTAGTTGGGGTGCTGCTTCAAATCATACTTGGGCGAAAAGAATGGGGGCAGGCCCCGAAGCTGTAACAGGCACTTATTTCCGGGCATGGTGGTGATCTCGCTGGTGGTCAAAAGCTCCCGGCCCAAACGCTGGGTGTTGAGTCCATAGCTTTCGGACTGGCCCCGTGTGCGGCTGTCCGTCTGCATGGAGATCGTCGCTTTTCCCAGCCAGTTTTCCGAAATGTCCTTTAGCGTGGAAGCCTCCCGGCCTCCCAGAAACACAATACTGTCCATATTGCCCATGATGGTTTCCGCATGGTCTTTATAAAGGGCCTTGCATTGGCTCATGGCCTGATAGAACAGGGTCAGGCTGATTTCTCTTGACCGAATAACGGCCACGATTTTCTCCAGCCCCGGCACCTGCCCGGTGTTGGCCGCCTCGTCCCACAGTACACGCACATGGTGGGGCAGACGGCCACCGTATTTGTTGTCGGCCCTCTCGCACAGAAGATTGAACATCTGCGAAAATGCAAGGGCCACGATAAAGTTATAGGTGTTGTCCGTATCGCTTATCAGGAAGAACAGGGCCGTTTTCTCGTCCCCGAGTTTATCAAGCTCCAACTCGTCATAGCTCATAATCTCCCGGAGCTCCGCTATATCAAACGGGGCAAGCCTTGCGCCGCAGGAAATCAGTATGCTTTTGGCGGTTTTGCCGCTGGCCAGCTTGTATTTGGCATATTGGCGCACAGCGAAGTGTTGGGGACTTCGCTTGGCAAGGCCGTCAAACATATAGTCCACAGCGTTTTTGAAGCTCTCGTCATCCTCCCGGACTTCCATGCTGTTTATCATTTCCACCAGCGTATTCATGTTTCGTTCTTCCTCCGGCCCCTCAAAGACGATATAAGCCACAAGGGCGCAGTACAGAAGGGTTTCCGCTTTCGTCCAGAACTCGTCACCTTCTTTGCCGTCTCCTTTGGTATTGGCAATCAGGGCGTTGACGAACTTCAAAACATCGCTTTCCGTCTTGATATAGGCCATGGGGTTGTAGTGCATGGATTTTGAAAAATCAATGCTGTTGAACACCTTGACCTTGTAGCCCTTCTTCTTTTGCAGAAAATAGCCGCATTGGGAGAGTGTGCCGCCCTTTGGGTCTACCACCACATAGGAAGAATGAGCCTGCAAAAGCTGGGGCGTGAGCCAGAAACGGGTCTTACCCGAGCCTGACGAGCCGATGACGCAGGCGTTCAGATTGCGGGCGTTGGCCGGGATTTTGGGCCGGGTGTTCATGGTCAAGAACTCCGTCCCGGTCAGGATGACATTATTTTCAAACTTGGGGTCAACAAATGGCTTTATATCTGCCTCTGTACCCCAGCGGGCCGAGCCATATTCCATATCCCGGCGAAATTTCCGGGCGTTTTTGATTTTGGACTGTACCACGAAATACAGTATCACGGCCCCAGCTACACCTACGGCAAGGTCAAGGAGGCCCAGCCCCGGTGCATAGCTCTGAAATACCGGGCCGATGGTCTTGACCATGCCGAACAGCTTTTCTCCGAGGTTGGCTCCCGCCGCCATGCGGTAGGCTGTGCCGCACTTGGAGAAAAACCAAAAGGCTATGAGATAAGGGAAATATGGAAGTACATATTTCTTGAGCTTCTTACTTACCGTTCCTCCTTCACCGCCTCTCTGACCTGTTCTTTCTGCTTTGGCCTTGCCGCAATCTGCTCTACGAATTGTCGAAGCTGACCGAGGATAGATGGCCTATCCTGACTGCGGCCCATGACCTTTTCCGTATATTTGCCGAAAGCCGCTTGAATGGCGTCGGCCTGATCTGCCTTGAAAAACAGCAAATAGTGGCCGGGGCCGGTCTTGTGGAAAGCGTAGTCCACATGGAACTCCTTGGCGATACGGTCAAAATTCTTGGGCGCCCCCACATATTTCATGGCGTTTTTACCGCCGTGGTGGTTCATCAGTTTCCGCACGCTCTGCCGACCCTTGGGCCGTTTGGCAGCTTCTTGCTGTTTTGCAATTTCCGCAAATACCTTTTTGCAGGCCGCAGCCAGCACCTTACCCGAAAGTTTGGCCGCCTTCACGGATATAGCGATTGTCCGTTCTTCTACATATTCCTGCATACTGCCTCCTTTCCTCCGAGTGGGTCAGAAAACCGGACGCCTCGGAGCATCGCCCGGAAGGGAGAACCTCGGGCCAAGTTGGCCCGAGGTCTACCGTTCCTCATGGGAAGGCCCCGCCTTCTCCTTGCGAGGAATAGGTGGGGCCTCCTTAAACTGCTTGATTGCCGCCAGAATAGAATGGGTTTCCTCCTTCTCGTCTCGGGCGTGGACTTTGGAAATCCGGTACTCGTCTGGAATATCGTCCAGCCCGGTATAGTGCTCCACAAAGTTACTCCGATTATCCGCCACATAGCCTCCGGGAGCGAAGTGGCCGCCGTCATTGATGCGAATATCCCGCCCGTATGCCTCATAGTCGATGTAGTCAATCAGGTGTTCAGGCACCTGCATAGCCTCAAAATCCTGAATATACATACGGCCCAGTTCTTCTTCGTTGTTGACATCGGAGTAAAAATCGAAGCAGTCAAGGTTCTGGGTCAAATTGATTAAGTCCCTGACGCTGCTTGTGTACTCCCCAGCATCCATGACCGCCTCCAACTTTTCCAGCTCGTCCGGGGTCATTTCTTCCAGAAGATGTGCTAAGTAATTGAGCTCGTCAAGGCTTTCATATTCCCCGAGGTGGTCAGTCAGCCCCAGAATATCGCTGTCATAGTCGGTAATGAAATACTCCTCATACTGTTTTCCGTCTATACCGATCCGGGAAAAGAGGGCCTGCACTTCCTCAACAGTCGTAGGAAATTTCAGATATTCCCCAGCCCCGGCCCCTCGCTCCGGGTAGAGCCCCAGATTGGTCACATAGGCTTCAAACATCGTGGCGGCCCTGCTGGTTGACTGTCAGGATACCGTCAAGGGTGGTGGCCGTGATGTTCAGCCGCTTGGCAACGGCAATATCGTTTTTCACATCCTCGTCCACCTCGTCACCGCAGACCACAAGCACATGAGAGCGGCGCAGCATATCCCGGCGCATATCAATCCCGTTTTTGTGTTCCTCCGGGATAGCGTCGTTGATAAACAGCGGCAGATAAAGAATAGGGCAAATAGGAGAAAAACCCGCTTCGTATGCCATGCGGCAATAGCGGGCGGCCAGCTCCATATCGGTATCAGGGTCGCCGCACCATGCGGCGGTAATATACGCTAAAGGTCTTTTCATGGTTTTGTACCTCCGTTTCTACATATTAAAAAAGAGCCAGACAGAGGAGCCCAACCCCTCCGCCCCTTCCCGTGGGAAGGGGAACGGCTCAAAGGAATATATATCCCCGTCGCTTGCCGCCTGAAAGCATAACCGGGAGAAATCCGTCAAGGGTGCCTTTGGCACCGCCCATGGCGGCTTTGGCCCTTGACTGATTTCCTCGGATATGCTACCCGAAAACCGGCGACGGGGAATATTTAATATCCTTTGAGCTTCGGGGTGCGGGGCAGAGCCCCGCATACTGCCTCGGGCCAAGTTGACCCGAAGAAGCGTTACTTTTCCTGCTGGGCGGCCTTTTTCTCCGGCTTTGCCACTTCCTTCTGCTGGCCCTTCCAGTCATCCAACAGCTTGATAATCTGGTCTTTCATTTCCCTCGGAGTGGTTTCCTTCCCGAAGTATTTGCCCAGTTCTGCACCAGTTAAAATCACTTTGTCTACCTCCTTTTTATCCTCCATCATAATTCCGTCGATCACATCGCCATTCAGAACGCCCTTCTGGTCAAGCTCCCTCATGCGCTGGGCCTGCGAGAGCGAAGGGGCCGACTGCTGGCCTTCAATGGCAACGGCGATATACCTCTGATTTTTGGGCTTGATATAAGCCAGCTCCACCGCCGGGGTAAATTTGATTTGCCCGGCGTCCATCATTTTCTGCAAATCGGGAACAAGGTCATTGAGCTTGATATACCGCTGTACCTGTTTGACAGTCATTTTGTTGCGCTCGGCTACGATCTCATTGGAGCGCCGCCCGGCGTCCTTCGGGTCAAGTTGGCCCGAAGTGACCTCCTTGGCTCCTTGGTGCTTGATGGCCTCCAACTGCATTTTCAGGGCCTTGGCCCGTTCACTCGGCAGGATATTTTCACGCTGGTTGGTATTGTCCTCCACCATCTGCGTGATGGCCTGTTCGTCTGTCAGGTCACGGACGATACAAGGCATATCCACGAAGCCCGCAAGTTCGCTGGCTTTCTGGCGGCGGTGGCCCGACACGATTTCATACCCGCCGTCCTCACGGGGACGGACGATAGCGGGCTGGGTCACGCCCTTATCCCGGACGCTGGACACCATAGCCTTCATTTCCTCGTCATTACGGACTTGGAATGGATGATTTTTGAAGGCGTGGAGCTCGGACAGCTTGATATAAACAATCTGTTCCTCCTTGCCTGGGCGTGGAGCCTCGGCGGGAGCCGCAGGTGTTTCAGCCTGAACGGGAGTCTTTACCTCGGGCGTAGCCTTGGCGGGCTTGGGAGCCTTGGGGGCTTTCTCCGGTTTCTTGGCGGGAGCGGGTTTCTGCGCCGCCTTGCCTTTCTTGCTGGGAGCCTCTTTCTGTCCGGGAGAAGCAGTTTTTTCCTTGTCTGCCTTGGGTGGACGGCCCCGGCGTTTCGGGGACTGGGGGTGTTCCTCCTGCTTGGCCCCAGCCTCCTTGGAAGGAGCGGGAGAAACCGCCTTTTCCGGGGCTTTTGCCTCCTGCTGGGCGGCGGCCCGCTCCGTGGCCTTCTTCTCGGCCATAATTTCAGAGAAGTTAAAGACCGACACGCTGGCGGCCTTTTGCTCCTTGTGAGCGTCTGCGGCCTTGTCCTGTGAAACTGGAGCCTCCTGTGTGGGAGCTTCGGCCTTATCCGGGGCGGGAACCTCGGGAGCGGGCTGTTCCTGCTTGGGAACCTGTGCGGCTGCTTCGGGCTGGGCCGGGGCAGGGCCAGAGCCCGGCCCCGTTGCGTCAGTTACGATTTTTGCTTTTTCATCGGCCATTCGCATTTCCTCCTTCTTATTTGATGGCATGAAAAAAGGGCCTGACTTTTGCAGTCAAGCCCCGCTTGTAGGGATACCTCCTTTCTCTGCCTATGAAAAAACCGCCCTGTGTCTCATTAGGGCGGTAATTTCAGTAGGTTGGCAGTCCATATTTGGTTGTTTTATTGTGTATCCCTTTGTCCACCGATGCAACCTTAGAATCCGAATACATACCTGTTGTAAGGTTATCGAGTATGTTTTTTCCTACTGTCGCCATAATGTATCTCCTTACTTAAATTGCTTATAAATCGGTTTCGGAAATTTTATACTAAGCAATGAACGAAAAATCGGATTTTGAATAATATATTCACCCTGTTTCAATCGGGTCATCATAGTCTTATAAACAGACGGAATGCTTTTATAGTCACTCTTTGTGACTTCGATGGAGTTTGTGCGACCATAAGCGTGCGTCGAACAGTTTCCGGTAACTCTATCGTGAATAGCACTTCTAAACTGCTCTGCGGAAAAGAGTATGACACCAAGCGAGCGTCCTCTTTCCGCCACATCAAGCACCTGCCGGAGGATGGGAGAATTTTTGGGAGTCTCCTTAGATGCATATTTGTTCAACTCATCTATGAAGATTACTACTCTCGAGGGCGGATTAACACCTTCTTCGCCCGCATATTGCCCTAACTGTAAATCGTAAATGGTTCGTATTGCGTCACCAAACACGAACGCTTGCTTGTCCTCAGAAAGCTTCGCAATATCAATAACGTGAACCTCGTTCTTTTTAATATGTTTAAGTGCGTCACCAATACGAGTTTCGCTGTTATCATCACGAATGTCTCGTGCAAAAATTTCGTTGTCAGTAATGCTTTTGTTGATGATACGGTAGAACTTTCGCCAGCTTGCTACAGGTATCTCTTTATCTTTTCCAGAAGAATCAGCGGAACACTTCTCCTTTACGGCATCAAGGAAATCCTGCCAATCACCAATTTGATTGAATTTTCCCTGACCGGACATAATATAGCTGATGATAGATTCCATCGTTTGAGTCGAATCATCGATGTTGGCAAACATAAGGTCAAGGTTATCTTTGTCATATTTATAGATATACTTATACTTTTGCGCCTTCTTCTTTTTGATGTTATCCTCAACTTCTTCTGGCGTCATATAGGTATTCCAATGGCGTGTTTCTGGAATAGAGTACGGATAATAATAGTGGACGTTTTTGAACGGCTCGGCAGACAATCCTAATTTTTCATATTGAGCAAGGGTATCGCGGCGAGCTTGCTCAGGATTGCGTTCATCGGAGAAATCGTTCAATTGGTCGATGGCAAGTAAATCTTTTCCCTTGACGTTGAACAGCACAAATGCAACACTATCTTCATTGTCATCACTTTGAGAGTCCCGCTTCATATAACTATCTTGAATAGCCTTTAAGAGGAACATGGCGTATGAAGTTTTAGAGGCAAGGCCAGAAATACCAGAAATATTCAGATGGGCACCTTCAGGGCCGATAATAAATTTTGAATTGAGGTTTACAGGAAGCGTTACCTTTTCGCAATTCTTGGTACCAGCATACATTTCAAGATAACCGCATACAAGGGGGTTTCTAATATCATTAAGCCCAAGAGCATAGTTGATTTCCTCAGCGGTTGCTAGCATTACTTTTGCATTGCTCTGAAGCGGAATATAGATATTTTCTGTATTACACACAACTTTAGCCGAAACATAGTTCATGCCTACACGCAAAGTGTTTTCTTCAGCATTTACATCGCCAAAATCACTAGAGATAAAATTAGTCAAAAAACTTGCAGCATCGGTAATATGTGCAATGTCTTCAATGACGCCATAGGAGAAAGAATTGTTGACGTGCTGTACCTTAACAATATCAAATGGATTTAGAATGAGTTCTGGATCCGTCCAAAATGTAAAATTGTCAATGGTTGTTGGATTCTTTTCCGTCGCCAACACACGACCTATAACCATATTAGCCATACTATTTTCTCCTCAAAACAAGTGCAAAAACATTTCTGTACTTATATATTTGCTTTTTACATAAGATTCGGTTAAAAAGACGGGATATAAATGGTTTGCCCAACGGCGATCCGTACCATAGCAGGTGGGATTACGTTCATTAATAATGTTGGCAGATATCAAATCAATAACATCACTATCAATGCCAGATTCTATCTCCTCATCCATCATGATTTTTTCCACTTTGACAACTCCATCAAAAGGCGTCTGCGTTCTGCGCTTATCTCGCAGACGAACATACCAAACGCCGAATTGAACATCGCCTAAAAACTCGCGGTTTTCGTATCTTGCTACAGGAGTTCTATGGAATACAGGTAAGTCGGCAATATAATTTGAATTTGGCTTTCCTGTGTGGTCAAGACAACTTTCAGGGTTAAAAGATTTGGAAACGCCGATTACCCAATTATAATTGTGTTTGATTTTCTGGAGAGTTCTTAAATCCTCTCGTCCAGACTTCATAACTTTATATTCGAGTGAACCATCCTTAAGTAAAAAGGCGTCTTGGCCTAAACACTTGTCCTTCACCAATTCGGCGACCATTCGCTTTTCGGCTTCAATCATATAATCTTGTATAACCCCAACTGCCAAGTTGTCAAGCTTGCCATCGGGGGCGGCTGCCCTTGATGTAGAATACGGGATAATGGCCGAAAAGTGTAATCCCAAGCGCTTTAATTCTTCGCTTTCGTTTAGCTTTTTTACCTTGGCCGCGAAATAAGCCGTATCGTTCCAACCGTCGGCATTTGCCTTATCCGGTAGAGCTAAAACAAGTTCACGATAAAAGCGCTCCTTTGACATACGTTTGTTTTCGCGTTTGCAGCAGCCAATACCGATTTGCCCAGCAACAACGGGAAAAACTTGCTTGTTGTATGCAATATCATCTACCTTGAAGACATGACGTGAACCATCGAGAAAATATTTAAGCAAAGGAGTCTCGCCCAAATCTTGAAGCTGGTCTGCTAAAGGTTTTAGGTTGATTGGCTTTTTTGGTGCCCCTGTTTCGCCAGAGTCTTTCCACTTCATTATTTTGTTGGGGTCATCATCGTAGTCGATAGAAGGTACGCCAATGGAGTCGTAACTATACTTGTATGTGTGATAGCTTTTTCCCTTGGTTTCTCTTTCAATAATTTCCATGATTTTGGGCATCGTATTTGCCTCCTCGAAGCCCTACATAGCAGGGATTTTTTAATGATTCACATAATCGGATGCCATTGTTGTTTTTCTCGGCAATCAACGATAAGGCAGATAGTATTTCTGAAAATCTCTTGCTCTGATTTAAATGTTCAATTCCCGCCCCGTCACATTTGCATTAATCAGAAATGTAAATCTATCATCAAAAAATGTTTGCTTCTGCTCATCTATCCTTCTTCACATCTGCTGATATTTGTGATTTTACCATAGGTTCGCATTCTCGTAATAGCCTATCTGTCACATGATTCCATATAAAAGGCCGCTTCTCTTTATCCGCGATAAGCGAATCAGCTGAAGAATTACATCGTAGCGCCATTATATTACTTAGCATCTGGCGATAGTATTTGTCTTTATCGGCAATAAACTGTCTATAATCTGGCCGCTCTTTCAGTGCATGATATTTTCTTGTATCTACATCGCAAACAGCATAAAGATATTCTTCCCCATAAGCACCAAACTTGATAAGAGAATAATCGTTATAAAAAGTTTCTGCTAATCGCTGTTGCTGTTCATTCAGTTGATAAGTATCCATAAAGGTTAATCCTCATCTTCGCTGTCATCCGGATATTGCTTACGAAGCACCTTTCGATCAGCCTCGATTTGATTGTAATTCACATCTGGGCTATATAAATCTGTTGCTCGCAGCAACAGACCTTCTTGCTCTTTGACCCAGCGTTTCTCCTGCGCAACAGTAACGCCCGTATCCGGTAGAATTTGATTTTCTTCTTGGATGTCTTTCGCTGACTGGTATTCTGGATAAGGCTGGTATGTATTATCGTCAAGAATTTTCTTGATCCTAAGCAGTGATTTTTTGGCGGGCATTGCTTGTAAGGTGTTTGGCAAGCGGATGGAAATCTGTCCGTCTTCTTCTACAATTTCCAATCCATGGTAACTGGTGTGCATTTCATAGATAATGCCAAGTAGACCATTTACGGTATCAACATCTAACGGTTGAAGCATACTTGGTGTGACATCTAATGCTTTTGCCAGCCGATTGAGAATTTCTTCTTTTGGGTGGCGTGTTCCGTATTCGTAGGCCTGTAAGTGGGTAGGTACAATTCCAACCATATCGGACAGGCGCTTTTGCGAAAGACCTTTAGCCAAACGCAATTTTTTTATTCTTCTTCCTTGGGTATCCATAACAAGTCTCCCAAATGTTAAAAAAATAAGAATTTATACCGAAAACAGTTGACATACAAAAAGTGTGTCATACAATATACTTGTAAGCAGGAAATACAAAATGTATGTGTTGCTTACAAGTACCTTGAAAACTGAATATACCAAATCTTCAAGCCTTACAAATGATCGTGTTCCTGTGCTGTGCACAAGTACCACAAACAATTTGTTTTATAAATTATACCGCAGGAGGGATAGTTA
>ERZ1034925.182-NODE-182-length-34042-cov-12.040898_pt1 | contig 34042 bp, 52 predicted proteins | sample MGYA00520687_ERZ1034925 | MGnify/ENA primary metagenome ERZ1034925 (study PRJEB33766, sample SAMN09781758) | gut metagenome | biome: gut microbiome | host: Homo sapiens | place: Madagascar | study: EMG produced TPA metagenomics assembly of the PRJNA485056 data... | reverse complement strand
TTTTGTTTTTGTTATCCGCGATAAGCGCGGTTGTACGAACGCATGACTTGTCCGTCGGTTGTTATTTCCCTCTCGTCGTTGCTATCGCCTTTCGGTTGCACGCCAAAGGGTTGGTTGTCCATTGCATCAAGCACGTGCGACAGTCTTTCGGAAAGTTCTGCAAACTGTTCTTCCAACGCCGTGATTCTTGCCGCCTGCGCCTCGGTTATTTCGAGCAGGTTCTTTTTGTCTTCTGCCTCGTCATTGTCTTGCGGTGCGGGGGTATCATCGTCGCTTTTGTCGTCTTGCGTGTCATCAGCATTATCCGCCTTGTCCTCATCGAGTGCTTTTTCCTCGCCCTCGCTTTCGTCTACGCGGTCTTTTGCATCTTGTGAATCTTCGTCGCCGTCAAGGTGTTCCTGTTCGCCGACGCTTTCATCGATGCGGTCTTTGTCGGATTGACTGTCGTCGCCCTTATCTTCTATGTCTTTTTTTGCCTCGTCCACTTGCTCGCCAGTGGTTTTTGCAATGACGTCCTTTTTGTCATCATCGCTCAAAGCATTCAATGCCTCGATAAGTTCGTCTTTGGTCAATTCTCTTTTCTTTCCAAAAATTGCCATAGTTGTTGTTCTCCTTGTTTTTATTTCTATCGATAGACGATTAAACGCAATCCTGCCACATTAAGCGATGCCCCTACGCAAACTGTGTTTGCCCCAAGCATACATGACCACCCCATGCGCCTAATCTATATGAATGCGCTTTCACGCACTCTTTCAAGTTTTTACGCGGTCAGGATAATATGCCCTGCCGTTCTCTTGCGAAAACTTGCGATACCTCGCATACGCTTCGCTTGCTTTTTTTTGAGCGTTCAAATATTCTGCTGTGTTTCCTGCGCCCTTGTTCAATTCTTCACGCATACGCCACTCACGCACCGTCTTTTCCATCGCTCGCTGTTTAGTGTTTATCTTGTTCTCTTTACGCTGTTCTGCTCTGTTCACTTTTGGTATTCCCATCCCCGGAACGTACTCATACAACTTGTGGCGGCAATTAAAGCCGAGCAATCCGTTCTTGTAGGTCTTGCCTGCTTTCGTTGTGTAGTAGATGTCTGTTGCCTTTTCCAGCGGCACATAACTGCGTCCGTCTTCTGTTTTGCCGCTCGTTCCGTCAAGGCTGTACACTTTGCCTTGCCACGGAAAACATCTGTCCGAGCAGTCCGCGTGCGTGCTACAAACCACAAGTTTTGTCCCTGCGTCCTTGAATGACTGTATCTCGTCTTGGTGATACTCATATCGAACTTCCATCTCGGCGCGGTTGCGCATCGAGTTTCGACCGCTTATGTCGTCAGGATCTGGCGCGTCTTCTTTTGCAAGCCTTGCGTAAACCTCGTTCACCTTTTTCATATAATCTTTTGCATATATGCCGTTTGGTATGCCGTAACGCTGTGCTATCAAGGGCATATCCATACCCTTATACACTCGTTCACCGCTCGCTATCGTTTGCGCGACTTGTATGCGCTCATACGTTTGTTTGCCGTTTAAGCCGAATGTAGTAAACAATAAAAGTAACGTTGTCTTGTACAGCTTCCACATCGACTTTGGCATTAACTCTTGCAATTCTTTGTTTGAGAGCCTTACGCCGTATTTCTTGATGACTTTACGCACCTCATTCTCTATGAACGCTTGCGGTCGCCCTTGCAAATACAGTCGATTGACAAGTGCCTTAATCTCCGACTGGCAATCCGTTATTGCTTTCGCCTGTGGGTTGAGTTTCCGTGTCAACATTTATATCACCGCCGTTTCCGAAATAGTCGCCGCTGTCTGTATCGTCATAACCTTGCGGCTCTTCTGCTTTTATGCGGTCATACTCTTCCTGCACTTGTATGTCGTCATCATCGCTGTTGAACATCTGCACCGCTTTATACTGTGAAATGTAACCGCCTTGTCTTGCGAGGTTGAGCGTTTCAGCCGTCGTGTATTTGTTCTGCAAGGATGCATTAGACCAGCGTATGACAACTTTATCTGCAAGTCCCTTTGCGAGCCTTATGCGGTCAATGATTCGATTGAGCGGAGCTTCTATGACTGCACGCATATCATCGACAAAGCCTGCCGTTTCGTTTTCTTCCGTTGAGATTTCCCTCGCCGTCTTTGCGGAGTTGTCGTTCAGGAATGACGCAATCGTCGTGCTTGACAAGCCTGTGTTGATAGCGATGTTCTCGATGATTGTATTTCGGATTACCTGCCATTCCGCCGCCCTGAGTTCAAATTGAATCGGTACGGGTTTTTGCTCGTCGGGATTCGTGTGCGGTATTTGGTCGTACAGCGTTTCATCAAGTCCGTTGTATGCGCTTGAGTTTGAACCTGTGCCGCTTATGCCTTTGGGAAGCAACACCTTGCCTCGTCCGAGGTACATGTCCGTACACATTGCCGAGTGATAATAGTCATACTCTTGCAGATGCGGAATAATGTTCGCCAATAAGCTCTCGCCGAACGGCAAGTCCGGATAGTTCCCCACGCAATCCGCCGATGTCACAAGTTCGCACCCCAAATCCGTAAAAGGCAAGAGAAACGGCTTGTCGATAATAACGCCGTAATTATCACGAATTACCTTGCGCACCTGCGACGGAACGCTTTTCCAATTTACGCGTCCGACATACTCGCTTGATGTCGATACTCCATTGTTTACAGGCTTTGTATACTCGTGAACCTGATATTCACATATGGGCGCATCGTGAATCACCGTTTTCCCGTCTGCTTTCGTGTAACATCCGTAATAACGATGTTCCTCGAGCGTATATACGCTGTTTTGTTTGCTCTTATCTTCGGATGAAAGGGGAATGTTTGCGAGCAAGTATACTGTAACTTCTTGCAACTTGCCCGAGCTGTCCACGCAAGGCAGAAAACGGTCAAAGCGCAACGCTTCTGTCGTAAATTGTCCTTTTGCGTCTCTGTTTATCTTCACAAGAGCCGTGCCAGCCGCAAGGGCAAACCGTGTAGCCATTTTTACAGTACGCGTAAAGTTTGTATCGTCCGCCCATTGCGCAATAGCTTTCAACGCAGGATTGACTTCTGTCCCCTTTTCAGTGCCACGCTCTTTGAACGCGTTTTTGTACATAATGCGCGAACCCGACACTTTCTTTGCGGTGCGGTCAACAATCGCCTTTGCAAGCCCCGTACACATAATGCCGCGCTCTGCATTGTGGAAGTACGGAACCCAGCCGTCGTACCACCAAAGCCAGTTTTGCACGCACCTATTCATAAACGGCTTAAACACGCCTCGGATTTTTGCGAAGAACGAGGAATTGCTTACAAACGAATATGTCCAGTACGCATTGAACGCCGCACCCTTTTGCCACGGCGCAAATTCGTTGTTATTGAATTGACTTTTTTCAATGTCCATTTTTTACCTCTCGTAAGGGATGTCACACGCTGGCGTTTCCCACAAATTCAATGGATTGTTATAGTAAGTGTTGACGGCGTATCGGAACGCGTCAGCCGCGTCGTTTGGAATCTTACCGTCGTATGTCTTGCGCACTACGTCGCTGTTGTCGTCGTTCCATATCATCGTCTCCAGCTCGACCACAAGCGGTTGAATGCCCGCCATTTCACGCTTTTGCACCCAGTTGTACCACCCGCCACTATCGATGATCGTGATTGCCTCACGCGAAAATGCGTTGTTCACAACATCGGTCGTGCGTTGTATATCTTTTCTTGTAAAAGAAATCGGGTTGTATTGCGGAAAGTGATACCGCATTGTCTGAACGAGGTCGGCGGCGGCACAGTCAATCGGCATGCAATGTTGCACGCCTGTTTCGTACAGCCGATACTTGTGATTCATGTGAGTGAGATAGTCTCTCAAGAATGGCACAAGTTGCTCGTTGGACATTTGCCCGTTTACTTTCGGATCGTGATAAAAACTTTCGAGGACAACAGCTCTGCCGTCTGCCAATATTGCAAGCGGTACGATTGCCGTCGCGTCGTTGGTTGTCGCGCCGTCACCGCCCCATATCACATAGCGGATTGACGTTGTCTTTCCCGGGTTGCGCCGTGCATACTCTTCAAGTGCCAGAAAGTTCCGTTCGCGCCTGAACAACGGGAAAACCAATCCCTCGGTGCGCACCCACTTTCCGAGAATCCAGCGGTCAAAGTAAATTGTGCCGCGGTATTCGTCCTCGAGCCTTTGCACATAGTCTTTCGGCAAAAACTCGTTGTCGTAAATCGTAAAGTGTATGCAGTTGCCGTTCTTGGTGAACGCAGGACTGTCCAAAAACTGTTTGAGGTAGTGGCTCGGGCTGTCAGGGTTGCACGTTCCGTCGCACTCGCTGTTTGGCAATGATAGACGTGACTGCAACATACGGAAGAAGTTTTCGGGATAAAGCGTCATCTCGTCGCAGTAAGCATATCCGTACTCCGCGCCGTGTATCTTCGAGATTGCTCGCTCATCGTTTGCTCCAACGCAGTCAACCTCTTTGCCCCACAATGTCACATACCGTCCGCCGTCTGCCCTGCCTTTTATATCGCCTACATCATAACCACCGAATATCGTCCTTAACGGACGTAAAACGTTTCTTTCGACTGTCGCAAGGGTTTTCCCGACAATCAAGCAAGGTTCGCTATAATGCGCTCCTATGCGCTGTGGAACGAGAAACATCGTGCCGTATGACTTGCCCGAACGAACAGCACCGGTAAATATGTTCCATGTCTTATGAGGCAACGTGAGCATTTGCTTTTGCTTTGCCGTAAATGCTATTGCGTTCATTGCTCACTCGCCCCTTTAATTGCCTCTATAACTTCTACAAGCCTGCTCTTTGCGTCGTCGGTATTGCCTTTGTCATAGTTGAGCAGTCCTCTTTCAATCTCGTTGATGCGATACAATGCCGATGCTATGGCGTTTACTTCTTTTGCTGACTTTGCCGTTCCTAAAAGTTTTAATGCCTTTTCTCGCACAAGCGATGTTGCTTTCAGTGTTTCGTTTTGCCTTACGGATGCATCTCGCAATGCGTCTTCCACACGTTTTGCCTCAGCCTTTGCCACTATCGCGCTTTGGACGCGCTTGGCGTGTGCTTGCTTGTCCTTCCACCAATGCTCTCTTGCCACATCATTACGGAAGTTTCCTGTGTATGCTATGCCCTTTTCTTCCGCAAACTCTTTGATTGTACGGTAGTCGCCTGCGATGAACTCGGCTTTCAAGGCTTCCCTTTCCGCTTTGGTCATTGCGACCACCTCCTTGATTTTGGGTATAAAAAAAGCACACCGTTGTGATGTGCTTTAATTTGCTGTTAAGTTATTTTTATTTGCCTATTCCGCTATCAGATTGCAATCTTTTCTTCTCGGCAATTCTTGCTTTTATCACGTCAAGGTTATCTATGCCCTTTGTATCGATTCCGAGTTGTTTTGCCTCGTCAAAGACACGTTGAGCCTCACCACCTTGCACGTTCGAGTAATCTCTCTTGAATTTTGCTTTTTCTTTTCTATCAGCAAAGAAGTCTGCCCAATACGGGTTTTCTTTATCGAATATCTCAACTTCTTCCGGTGTCATTGCCCACGGATAATCCCGAAATAGATTATAAATTTTCTTTTTGTCAAAAGAGAACTCGTATTCTCCAATAGGTGGATGTTCTCCAATATAATCTACCCAGTAAATACGGTCTGTGCTTTCTTCTTTACGAAAAACAGTAGTATAGTCGTTATTTTTCATATCCGTTAATTCCTTTTTGTTGTTTATCGATAGGTGTGTTTATATACCCCATTATAGACGAGAACTCTTTTAATGCCTTAAAATTGTCAAGGTCAATTAATTGTGAAGACGTTTTGTATGCGTACCCATATGTTGAATGGGTTTTTTGGCACCTGAATCTGTCTTTCAAGACTTTCATTGTTAATTGCTTGAAGCCGTTTTCACGAGCCGATTGCAACTCTAAGTACTGCAAACCTTGTCCTTCTTGTTTCCTAACTACTGAGCAATGCTTGCCTGTTATTAGTAGATATTCCCTATCAGAAACTATATGCTCAACCAATCTTTTTACGGCATTATAATCGTTCGTATCTTTTTCCTCGATTGTTTTTAATTCGGGGATAGCCGCGATTTCATCCCACTTATGCGAAAAGTAAACTCTACTTTCCCCACCTCTGAAATCTAATGCGTCAAATCCCTCTTTGTTCGCAATGTAACATAATGCGGCTGAAACACACGAGCCACCCGTTAAATCGCCGCCTGCGACTTTGGTTACAATTTCATCAGAAGTTAAATTTTTATTTAACCTTTTAACTTCGTGGTAATCTATCTTCAAGTTTTTCAAACTCTCAAAGACTCTGCCTACCTCTTTCGTATATTCCGGATTGTTTGTATTCTCACTGTCATCTTTTTTTCGGCTCTCTTGGTTGTATTGGTTCTTTCCTTGCTCTGTCCACGGCGGATAAATACCGCGACCGGCAAGAAGATTCCAAGCGTCGCGTGGTGTAGCACCTTGTGGAACATTAATGCCGTATTTTTTACAAAGACCAAACGGCAAGCCAGTATTACCACCCGATGTTTCTTGGCTTTCACCTTGATTGTCTTCCATTATATCATCAACTTGTACGTTTGAATAGTCTCTTTTTGTAGTTTTCCAGTTTATAGCCATATGCCGTCCTTACAGCAAAAACCTCGCAAGATGTACCTGCGAGGCTCTGCCGATTAGTGAGAGAAATGATAGAGTGGATAGGTGGGATTTTGGACGTTCCCTACCATTTCCACAATAGCATTTTAACAAATCACATAGGTAAAGTGTGGTACACTTGGCATTTTTGATTATTTTTTATGAGGTGTCGAATTGTCTTTCCCCAAGCCTCTCGGTCCTCTGCAACCGCTATAATTTGCATATGCGCCACAATCTCCACACCACCATTTTGTCCACGTGTCTTCCGGGTGAACGCATCCTCGAGCGCACTCTTCCCTTTCTTTATCCGAGAGTTTACTCCAATCGTGTACTGGCGGTGGACAAACAACGCGCGTAGTTTTGCTGTCCTCATCGTCTGTTTTCTCTTCCTCGTCAAGCCACGCCTTGAGTGCCTTAAACGCATCATCAATGTTGGGATAGATTTTGCCATTGAATTTGTAAACTATACACCAGCCCCGTTGCCTATAATCGTATTGTTTTTTGTAGTAGTTGACTTTTTCAATGAGCTGACACGCTATAAGACTATCGCCAAACTTTTTTAATATTGCTTCTCTATTTGTCATCTTTCACCTCGCTATAAGTCTCATAATAATTACTCGCGGTAACCGTCATAGATTTCAAGTTCATTGCCGTCTATTATAATTTCTGTACCGCACATCTTATTAAGTTCCATAAGTTCCTCGAGAGTTGCAATCTCTATAAAACACTTTTCGTAAGTATAGGTCACACTACCAAAATAGGTTTTTTCTGATTTGGTTGTTTGTTCTATTTTTATCCTATCTTTCAAAAATGGATAGTATTTGAGCATATTTACATCATCACTACACGAAGTTGCCGTTATTCTAAATTTCATCTTCCACCTCCGCTTGCTTGCATTCGTCACAGCGAATAAATCCCCAATCATTGCCGCCATTGTCATACATAGTTAATTCTTGGGCAAAAAGGTTGCACGTGTTGCCACATCTATGGTTACAATTTCGGCAATCGGTCGGCGCATCATTCTTTATCCACTCTTCGGTATATGCTACCCCACATTCTTCCAAAATAACCGCGGTGCTTTTTCTTATAAGTTCTACTATGTCCATGACTTCGGAATTTGTAAATTCTGCTTTCATTCCACGTGGTCCAATCGGGTCTCTCGTTCCCCTATGTTCATCAAAGGGAAATCTTGCATAGTCAATTGCGGTTGATATTTCACCGATATATATGCTTGCATCAGCAATTTTCTCTTTTCCATCCTCAGTTGAATAATACTGCTTTTTCAATGCATATACCCAGTTCACTGCCTCATCTTTAGAGCCGAATATTTTGGCATCACCTATTGCATCGTCGGTATTTCTGTTTATCACTACGCCAATCCATATCTCTTTTTTCATTGTGCCTGTATCTCCTTGATGAGTTCGTCGATATATTTTTCAAATGATGTAATGTTGACTGCAGCATACTCACCGCATTCAATTTTATAATAAAAGTCAGCATTGTTACTAATGTACTCTTTCGCCTCGTTCAGCACATCGATTTGGGCTTGCTTGACTTCTGCTCTCAATTTTCCGATTCCACGACATTGGCTTTTCAAACTTTCCAACGCACTGTTGAGTTCAGTGTTACATTGCCCAAGTGTTGTTCTCAACCGCTCAATCTCGGCTTCCAACCCGTTGTACTCCGTCACACGTTTTATTGCTTCTTCCACTTTTACGCCTGCAAACATTAGCAATGCAGGCTTTCCGAATATATCGGTTTCTTTTTTGCTGAACGTCAGACTGTTCAAAATTTTTGTAAGCCTTTCGTTCTCTGCTTTATACTCGGACACGTCGCCGTAGCCGTGATCAATGAGAGTTTCTGCATAACAATAGCACACGCCCTTTTTCTTTAAGTGCTTGTAGTCCGCTACCGAATCTTTTAACACCTTTTCGATTTGTTCGATCTGTTCTTGTTCAGTTTTCATATTCGCTCCCTTTTGCTTTTTTCAACTTCCTTGCCAATATAGCAATAACTTGTCGTGCAAATTCATTGTCTGCATTTTCATTGAAATCGTACATCGTTATCGAAATACACTCGTCATCGTTGTAAATATCAAAGCCGATATGCTCGTCATCCAAATAATGCTCACGACCGTTTGCGGGGATAAGTTTTGGCACACAATTCGCCGCAGTTACAACCGTTCCGAACTTTTTACGTTTTGTAATCACTACATCTTCCAAAAAAATATGGCATCTTGAAATATGGATGTAGCAATTGTATTCGTAATACAACATTCCTTGTTCTTTCATTATTCTACCTCCAAAGTTCGGGATTGTCGTATATATTTCCTATGACTTCGGCTTCTACCATATCCGAGTTGTCAAAAGGATAAAAAACCGCCACCCCACAATTACGAACATCGTATGTTACACGATGAATTGTACTATGATATGTTGATTTATACCCCTCTAATCCAGTTGTTACTTTTACAATATCGCCCTCAAAAATCTTATTACCGTTCTTGTCGCAAAGACCTGTGAATTGTCCGACGGTTTCAGGGATAACTTCATATTTTTCGCATTCTATAACTTGTAATGGATTGCTGTTAGAATAATTAGTATGCTGTTTAGTAAAAACTTTGATAATGTAACTTTTTGTATCTTCACAGACCAACTCGTCATCATTTGAAAATATTGTTGCTCCTAAACTGCCGCACGGCAATTCGGTATAATATCCCTCAACCCAATCGCCATTGTCTAATCGTTTGCCTCTAAAAAGTATCTCTCTGTTCATTGTTCTTTTCACCTCACAATATTACTGTTCGATTTTTCAAAATCCTAAATCTTCACTTTTGAAATTTGGCTCATATTTTTGCGTGATTTTCAAAATTTCCGACCTTGTTAATCCGTTACAATAATCGATATAGTCGAGTGCGCTGTAATAATCGCCATCATTTAATCCGTTTATTTTGCAAAATTCGCGAAATGTGCCGCATTTTTTTTCTAACTCGGTTATTTTAGTCATTGCTCTCATTCTTTCTTTATTTCTCCTTTCAATCTCGTTAAGCAGTGCAGTTTTGACAAATTCCTCGTCAATCAAGTACACCGTTGATATGTTGTGTTCTTTTGCCCAATCGGTTATTTCCTTTAATATTTGCTCTTCCGTGCGCTTGTCTTGCTCTCGCACCCAATCAAAAACCGTGTTAAATGTGTAACTAAACACATCACTTACATCATCGTTTTTGTGTTTTGGTAACAACATCGGAGTGTCTATCCGCCACACAGGCACTTTTGCTTTCTCTCGTCCGTAAATCATAAATCACTCCCTATAAGCGTCATAGATTTCAATTTCTGGTTCATCATCGGTTAGTATTATAATTTCTTTACCGCACATCTTACCAAGTTTTATAAGTTCTTCGAGTGTTGCAATCTCTATAAAACATTCCTCATGAGTAGATGTGAAAGAACCATATAGAGTTTCTTCCGTTGTTGTTAGTTGCTCCGTTTTTACTTTATCTTTCAAAAATGGGTAGCGTTCAATCATCCTGCCCTTTTCGCCCCCACACAAGGTCGCTGTTATTCTAAATTTCATAATTGTTCTCCTTTTACCGCCATATCGTTAATGGCGTTTTCAATCCCGTCTAGTGTTATTACAAAAGTAAATTTGCCACTTTCATAACGTACCTCTATGGCGTTTTTACATACGCTGTTAAACAACGTAGTGGCTCTATCCGAGTTTGCTTCTGCTTTTTTGGATGAAACGGATTTGCAAACATACTTTCTAATGTCTTTTTGTGTACAATCAACCCAATATGATAGGCTCTCAATTTTGCTATTCAAGCGTATGAGTTCATTTCGATGTGCCGTCAATATAGATTCAAAAAACTCTCTTTGTTTATCCAAGCATTTGCGTATATCCGAAATTTCAAATTTGATTTTATCTTTGTCCATATTCATTATCCTCTCTTTTAATTTTCGGGTGCTTCGTCACCCCAACAATCCCAACCGGGATAGGCGTTTCGTGCGAACAGTTCTATTCTCTGCCCCCCACCGAAGAGTTGTTCAATGCGCTCATAAGTCTCTGTCGGCTTTTGCGAGTGTTCTCTTATCTTTGCTCGAATAACTTGCCTGACACATTTGCTTTGCCGTTTTAGCGGCTTTCCGCGCGTCGCAAGCAAGCATATTTCTGCGTTTGCTCTCGTGTAATATCCAAGCCCCATAAAATCGGAAGAATTTTTCTTATTTTCTTTTACCCAAGTAAATGCAACCGTCTTATACTTGAATCCCCACTTTTTGATGAGTTCAAGTCCTTGTTCAAGACAGGGATATGTAACCCACAAAAACAGCACGGAATTATCTTTTGCAATTTTTGCTATCGGCAAGTTTTCTATATCTTGCTTTTTCATTGTGTGATAGTGACTTTCCGCAGTTCGTCCGTGTTCTTTATTGCTCCAAACGCGATATGCCCACGGCGGATCTGCGAGGATTACATCGTACCGCTTCTTTGTTGTGAAAATGTTTTCTCTCATACGTCGCTTCCCTTGTCTTCAATTTCGCTCGCCTTGTACAACGCCCATTGCAATGCGTTGTGAGCGGCAAGGTGTTGTAAGTTGTCTATCTTCGCATATTCTCGCTCTCGGTCGGTCTTTGCAGTTGCGTATCGGTCGAGAGCCTGCTGTGCAAGGATGATATGTTCATTGCACGCATCGTATAGTTGCTGTTTGTACTCTTGAATTGTCATTGTCACCGCCTATCCACCATTTACGGTGTCATTCTTCCCTCGGCTGTTCTTTTTCTTCAAGAAATGCTCCAAGTTGATCGGTGAACTTTTGCAGTTTGTATGCGTTGTACAAAACACCAACGGCGGGGTGGTTTTCGCAAAAATCGTCCATTTGCTTGAGTATTGTCGCAAAAAGTCCGGCAATCTCTCGCGGCGACCTGCCGTTTATGCCGAATACAATCCTTGCACTGTCGCTGTCGGGACGTTGGAAACCCAGCATAAATGCCTCACTTTCAGCACACACAACTTGACCTGCTAACTCGTCGTCTTTGTTTGTTCTTTCAATGATGTTGATTTCAAACATTTTCTTTTCCTCTCTGTCTTTTATAGTTCCGCGTATTTAAGCAACGCGTGGTGCTTGATTTTTCTGATGCCGTCAAAGCTGTAATTCAACACGGTTGCAATCTGTTGAAGCGTTCGAGCCTCGATGTAGTATTTGAACAATACGGTTTGCTCTCGTTCGGAAAGTTTTTGCAGTTTGTATTCGATCATCAATAGTTCTTGTTCGTTCTCGTATGCCAGCTCGTCGATTTTTCTTTCAAGGTCTGCCCACTGCACTGCGGTTTCAACCATGTCGTTGAACGGTGCGCCGCCCTGAACTCGTAACTTGCTGTAATCAATACACCGAATCGCTGTATAATTGATCTCGATTTCTTGGCGACGGTCTTTCAGGCGATGGATTTGCGCAACCCTCGCACGATATCCGTTCAGCTCGTTTTCGGCTCTGATTACTCTTTCATCTCGGCTCGGTTTTCGTCTTTGATATTCCATCTCGCACCCCCTTAATCGTCGTCCATATTTTCAAGTGCTATTAAAAGCGTTGTTATCAACACAACGTCGCCGCCTATAAATGCGATGAACGGTATCCATATCTTGTCTTTCGGAATGATTCCGATGATTGCAAGCACCCCGCTCACCACAACACCAATAAGCAAGATTGCGGCGAATGCCAGTAAGATAGTTGCTTTCACGTTGTTTTTCATTCGTTCTCACCTATCCCGAAACACTCTGCCAACATACATTGAATGTACTTTTCTCGGTTTTGTATTTCGCCCTTTCGCTGTAACAGTCGATTTGCCACTTTCGCAACTTGGTCAACCGTCAAATGGTCTGCGATTCTTCTGAAAGATTCTGCGCCGTATTTCGTTCCGTTCAGCGTGATTTCATCTTCGAGTTCCGTACCGGCAACGAGTGCCTCCAAAATCTCGTCAATCAAATCGTCAAAAACTCCTACGTACGCGCCTGCGCATGTTAATTTATTTTTTAATTTCTTTAGCAAGCTTTCTAACTCTAACTCTTTCTCTGGGTGACAATTGTCGCCGTTTTGTCGTTCAAGTAATTTTTCGGCTTGATTTTGACGTTGTATTTGCCGTCTTTCTGCACCTGCAGTTTGACTTCCTATCAACGCTTTGACCTCTTTTAGATAGAGCGTTTTGTCGTCCAAAACCTCAACGATTCCGAGTTCTGTCAGCAACTTGATTGCGCTTCTTACGATGTCAATGTTCGTGTTTGTTACCACCGAGAGCATTTGCTCGTTGTACGGTATCGTGTCGCTGAATCGAAGTTCACCCTCGTGGTCTATGCTTTCAACCATCAGTTTGAGGTAGAACAGCACATAGTCTTTCCCGTTCGGCATTGCTTCGATGATTTGAATATCGTGCCGTTTGAAAAAATCGCGTTTGAGTTTGAGCCAGTAGAACCGCTCTTTGTTATATTCTGCCATTGCCCACCTCACGTTTTTTCTGTGCCTTTTCACAGAAACGGATTAGCGGTTGCATACGCCGTTCGAGTTCGATTTGACGTGACGATTGTTCCGCCCATGTCTGCCTTACGTCTTCGAGGTCGCTCATTCGTCTTGCGAGTTTATAGCCGCTCTGCTTGCTGTTTGCGATTATCGGATAATAAAGTGCAACGTATGCTATCACGTCGCGCACGGTGCGCTCGTTTGAACACCCGATGACCGCCTGCAATTCTTCTTTTTCGACAAAGCGTTCATTGGCTTTAAGATAGTCCACAACCGCCCTTGCTTTTTGCTTCATGTTTTCCGTCAATGGTTTCTTAAAATCCATAATTCACCCCGTTAGATTGCCGATAATATCTCGATTATCCTTTGCGCCGTTTTGTCTTTTGTGATAAATTCAAAGCGCACTCCGTAGCGTTCCGACATGGTCGCCATTGCCTTTTTAAGCACCGAGCCTTTCACCATTGTGAGTGGCTTTCCGCTCTTCGTTCTCGGCGACTGCCAGTTGTCCAAATCACCCTTTGGTGGCACTTCTTCGATAAGCACAATCAGTTGAATCCCGCACTTTCTTGCAAGCTCACATTCCGCTCTGAAACGCTCGTGTTGTCCGCCGCATATATTGCCCGAAATTTCGACGATGTCTTTCTTTGTGTCAATGCTCACGGTTTGGTTGTCTAACCGCGCGTAATCGCCTACAATCAATTTTGAGCGCACGCTCGGTTGGTTTATCGACTGAAAGTGTTTCTCGATGTTTTTGTGCTTTGTGGTTTGTTGCCGTGTGTCTTCAACGATTATCATTGCTTTCCTTTTGCCCCCAAAGTGATAAGAGTTCTTGCAGTTGTTCGGGCGTTCTCGTTTCTATGCCGAGTTGTTGCGCCTCTTGTACAGTTCCCTCGATGAGCCTTGACATCTCTTTCGTGTCGAGCGTGTGCGTCGGCTTGAATATGTACCAGTCGTTGCACGGCTCTTTCGTTCCTTTGCTTTCGCCGATAAGCCTTGAATACTTATAGATGTCGTCGAGGTTCGCGCTTGCCGGGATTCTCGCTATAAACGCGACCGTTCCGTAATCACACACAAGCTGTCGTTTTACGTCGTCAATGCTCTGATAGTCCATTTCGGCAATCTTGCTGACGAGGACGTGAAAGTATGCGTTTGCGTCAAGCGAGCGTTGTTCCCGGTACTGTTTCACCTCAAGGCTCAACGGCTTTGTCCTGTCCTGTGTTTTGAGTTGCAAGACGGCGTTTTTGTCGTAAGTTGTGAAAGTCACTTCTTGCGCTCCAAACTCGCCCTGCAATGCTCTTGTAAATGTTGCTTTGATTTTCATCGTTCACCTCAATTCCACGGAACGTCATCATCTCCGAGCGGCATTAAATCTTCCGTTGTTCGCCTGTCTTCCAATATCATCTTTGCCGCCTTTACGCTACTTTCAACCTTTGAATGTTCGATGATGTATTCAAGGTTTTCGTCTTTTAGTGCGCCGTATGCCGTTCCTTTTGCCGTTTTCATCTTGTAGGCTTGCATTAGCGTCATCTCGTTATTGTTGCCGTAAGATTGCTCGTTTTTCGGCTGACGTTCGTTATTTTGCGTTTGAGAGCCTCGTTTGCCGTATGTAAATATCGCTTGTCCGTCACCCAAAATGACGAGTTGCGTTATTTTGCCGTCTTCGTATTCGATTTCGCTGACTTCCATACGCTTGAACGTCGGTACTGGATTGCCCTTTGCGTTCCTTTCGGTGTTGCCTTTGATGTAAATAAACGGTGCTGTATAGAGTTCTCTGCCGATACCCCAATTGAAGCACGCACGCTTGAAGCTGTCCGATGCCTCGCCTTTCTCCTTTTCGGTATTGCTTTCGACGCCGCAATCCCATTTTGTTATCCATTGTTTTTTGCTGTCATCCCAAATCGATACGCCGCAAAACAGATTGCCTTTGACTTCTTTGTGATCGCGTTGCCAGTTTTCTTTGCCCACCGTTTCGTCAAGGACGTTTTGGTCGCAACGCGCATCTTTGTACAGCAACAATGAAAAGCCCTTATCGTTGCAAGTCCCGACGCGGCAATCCAACTCGTCCGCTCTTAAAGTTCTAAATTTGTTCATCTTCCATTCTCCCTAAAATAATCCGAATACGCTTCTTCCACGTATCTTTCGTGCTTCAAGTCCGGAGCTTTGCTCTCATCGCAGGTGTTCAGAACGTCTGCGTATTCTTGCGCGGCTTGTACATCTTGACCGAACCTCTTTTCCACAACGTGTCCGCCGCACCAATGCCTATACATGTCAACGACAGCGACCGGTGCATCTTCTGCGAATCCTTGTCTTTCTACCTGATATCTCATTTGAAAAGTCCTTTTACAAACGGCGCGAGTGCTTGCGCCATACTCGGATGTAGATTGCTTTTTCTTTCTTGCTCTGCGCTCTTCTTTGCAATGACGGTCATCACTTTGCAAGTGTCGCCGTGTTCAAATACCATTTTTGAAAGTTCGTTCATAAATTTGTCGATTCTCATTAGTAATTCACCGCCTCTTGTCTGTTTATAAAAAAGTGAATGCCGGTCGAACATTCGTTCCAACGGTTATCGTCAAAGTCGTCAACTGTGACTATTTCACCCACCTTATAGATGAACTTTGAATCTCTATCGCTTGCAACGCTCGTCATAACGCTCGGTGTACCGTCTATGTTTTGAATTGACAGCACTTTTGCTTTGTCGCAACGGCATTTTCTGCCCGTTGCCGATACACGTTTTGCGTCACTTAAAATTTCAAGTTCCACGATCAAGTCTTGAGCTTTTTTGTAACCGATGAATGCGCCGAAGTCCGGACAAGCGTATGGAATAAACGGAACGTTGTTCGCACGCGACAAGTTCGCACGCGACAAGTCCGCACGCGACAAGTCCGCACCCGACAAGTCCGCACGCGACAAGTCCGCACCCGACAAGTTCGCACGCGACAAGTATGCACCCGACAAGTTCGCACACGACAAGTTCGCACACGACAAGTTCGCACGTTCTGCGTCTTGTTGGCCGCTGCCTTCCAACCAAAGTTTGTGTTTCCTCAAAATCTCTTTAAGTTCTTGCTCTGTAAATGTTTTCATCATATCCCTTGCTAAAATCTTTTGATGTTGTAGTAATCGCAGTAATCCTGCGTGTGCAGTTTCCCTCGCTGGTCGATACGAGGTTTGTCACCCCGTTTTTCAATGGCGTATTTGATGTCGGTGATGATACGACTTGCTTGCGATGCATTGCACCCTTGCAACTTCTGAATATCCGCACCCGTCATAACGTCTTTGCTCATAATTGCTTCGCGTTCCGAGTAAGTCATATCACTTCTCCTCAAACGATTCGACGAGCGTTTTCACCGACACGCCGAGTACTTTTGCTATCTTTATCAGGTCGCGAACCTTTGGTGCGCTTCCGCCCGATTCCCACTTGGCAACTCGTGCCGTCGGGATTTCTGCTTTGCGCGCAAATTCTTCTGCGGTTCGGAACTTTCGCATTCGTAATTCCTTAAACGTCATAGCCCCTCCTTTTTAATACCTCGCATATTTTTTGCACCACGCCTTTTGTTCATCGAGTGTCGGTGCGTCGTTCTCGCTCATACTCATATCGATTTCGCTTGCAGGCTCATCAAAGTAGTTGATAACCGCGATATACATCGGATACGGAGTGTTTGCTTGTTGGCATTCTTTCTTGTTCGGCTTGAAAATGTCATAGCCGTAAAAATTTGCGATTCTTTCCATTCTTTCTCTCCTAATTGATAAATGAATGTGATTTATCTTTTATAAAATCGAATTTCGTTCGATTTCAAGAACATAATATAACCGTTTTCGATATTTGTCAAGAGAAAATCGAAAATTTTTCGATTGATTTTTAGAATAATTTTCAATATGATAGATATAAGGGCAAATTATGAAAAAGAGGTTTGGTATGCTCTCTCAAAAATTAAAAGAATTAAGATTAAACAAAAAACTCTCGCAAGTTGCCCTGTCTGAAAAACTTGGAATTTCTAATGGGCTATACAACAAATATGAAAAGAAAGATATTCGTCCACCATATGAAACGCTTCAAAAACTTGCGGAAATATATGGTGTTTCTATCGATTATATACTTGGAAATGACGTTGCGCCCAATACGCCCACGCCTGCGCCCACGGACAATACTATCACTGAGGAACGCTTGCGTGTGCTTGGGATTGATACGGATAAATTGGAGAATTTGACGGACGAGCAGTTGTCAGTCATCCGCACCACTCTCTCCGCCCTTTTGGATTCTTTCAAAAAGAGCAACAAGTAACTCGTCTTGTTCTTCTTTTGAATAATCGGATAAAAGTTCATTCAATAGGTCAAGTAATTTTTTCATAATTTTCTCTCCGTGAATATAATGACATATTGCTTGTGCCGAAAATGTCGCACGACAAATTTGATTTTGCAATGCTCAAAACTGATTTTTGAACACTCAAATAATTACAAGCGAAAAAGGGGGAAGAAAATGCTTGAATTAGAACACCGTCTCAACAAACTCAAAGAAGAAAAAGGCTTGACCGCCAAAGAACTTGCCGAAGCAAGCGGAGTGCCGCTCCCCACCGTCAACCGCATTTTGTCGGGGCAAACACCCGATCCATGCTATTCCACCGTGTGTAGACTGCTTGACGTTCTCGGGGCAAGCAATGACGACAAAAAGACGTTTGAGGAAAGCTCCAACGTGGAACATTACAAATCGATGATTGCGCTTTATGAGCGCGGACTTGCGCAACGCAACAAGTGGATAAAACTGCTCGCTGGCATATTTATCGGCATTGTTGCCGTTATTGTTATTGTCCTCGTTGTTGACGTTCTCAACCCGAATATGGGTTTTGTGAGGTATTGATGCCAAACACATTTAAGTACAACATTCAAGAACGCGAAACCAAGAAGAACGGAACGCTTTACGACCTCTATTTTTATATACAAACTCCCGACGGTCGCAAACAAAAACTTCTGCGCGGCTTCAAGACAAAGAAACTCGCCAAACAGGCTTATGAGCAATTTATGGAAAAACACCTTGTTGCTCCCCAAAAATACGACGGAAAAAACATCGTCCGATATGAGCTTGCCAGACGTGAATATCTCGGATTCGCCCGAAACACCGTAAAAGAGAGTTCGCTGTATGATTTTATCCACACTGCCAAAAAGCATTATGACGATTTCTTTGCCGGACGAGATATGCAAACCGTCACAAAACAAGACATAATCGAATGGCAAGACCAGCTTTGGGCGAAAACCTACCGCGGAAAACTCTACACGCAAAAAACACTGACGAAGATCTATGGGCAGTTCGCCGTCTTCTATTCGTGGTGCGTTGAACACTACGGTCTTGACGACGCTCTAAAAGGTGTTAAGATGCCCAAACGCAAAGATAACAAAGAGCCTCGCCAAATATGGACGGAAGCCGAATTTGAGCGTTTCATAGCCTCAGTTGATAATATAAAATACAAGGCTCTATTCACCACTCTGTTTTACTGCGGCTGTCGAATCGGAGAACTGCAAGCGTTGCAATCCAACGACTATGATGGACAAAAACTTTTTGTACATGGAACGTTTACGCGCAAGACAATGGATGACTCTCCATATCGAATTACAGAAACAAAGAACTATAAATCGCGTTATGTTCCCCTGCCCGAAAAAGCAACCGCCGTTCTCGACGAATGGTTGTCGTATAAAAAAGCACACAAAATCTCAAACGCTTATATTTTCGGAGAGAACGATCCGATATCGCTCAACGCAATTCAGAACGCTTTTACGCACGGCATTGAAAAGTCTGCCGTAAAAAAATTACGGATACACGACTTGCGCCACTCATATGTTTCGCTCTTGATGTCAAAAGGAGCAAACTTTGGAGTTATTGCCGCCCTCATCGGCGACACTCTCGAACAAGTTGTAAAAACATACGCACATCACACAGAGGAAGATAAGACAAAAATCATCTCGCTTATATGATTTTTTGATAATATTTGTGATAATAAAACAAGCGAAATCCTGCGCAATTCCACGCAATTCAACGCATAAAAAGACTGTCTAAAAAACGAAAAACCCCACTGTTTAGTAGGGTTTTTACATTTTTGGTGGAGAGGGGTGGACTATTTTTTTAACTATATGTAGTGGTATATTGTTAAAATTTAACCACAATATATTGTGTTTGATAATTTTTTGTTAATACTTTTAATAAAAAAAGACCGCCCACAATAACTTGCGAACGGTCTTAATTTTAATGATTTTGGACGTTATTTTACAGCCATAAAACGAGCCATTATTTGTGAATCTTCGGTGTTATAAACTACCGTCGGCACATTCGGTGTGGGCGGCTCGGCAATTTGTACGGCACCAGCGGACTGCTCTGCTTCTTCTTTTGCCACACGCGCACGCAATTTTTCAACGACAATATCCTGTGGAATGTCGATTGAATATCTCTTGTCATCGTCAATATCGGTGAGGTTTACACGCTCGTTGAATTGTGAAAAAATGCGGAGCTTCTTTTTTACGGTCGCCCTGCGGCGTTCCATAATCGTGTAACCGAACGACACACCGCTATAAACAGCAATGAGCAACGATACACTTTTGAACACCAAAGGCAAAATCATGTCTTTTGTAAATCCGGCAAAGTGAAACGCGAAATCAACGGCAACGGCAGAAAATGCAATAATTGTAACTGCTTTTACTCCGAGTTTACGCGCTGTATATTTTCCTTTGTGAACAAGAAGATCGTACTCGTCGTCTTTGCTTGCTACATCGCTCTCCCCTGCGACAAGCTGATTAAACGTAACCTTGTGATATTTGACAATCACCGGGCTGTCCCAAACCTCTTGCGGTGTCAACAGCAACATTCTTTCAAGTTTTCGTATTCGCTTTTGGTTTTTTGCTCTCGTATGGTTCAATTTCCGTTTTACCAACGCCACATAGGCAGTGTATTTGTTGCGCTTGTTTATCTGCTCAATAAACGTTTCAAGTTCCACGGTGCGGTTCTTCGACATCAACTCCACATACTGCTCGTCAAGTGCGTGGACACGGTCAACAAAATCCTTGTCATGTTTCTTGCGAGATTCCTCGGTGATGTTTGACATTGAAAGCATTAAGAGGAACGTTGAAACGCCCATAAAAACTTTTTGCATCCAGTATTCGGGCGAGTTGCGGAACGATGCATTATATTTGTCGATGACAAATATTCCTATGAGCATAACCACCAATGCTACGCCGAGCGATATAAACGAGTTGAGCGTTATTTTTATGCCCGAGTACACTTTTCTTTTTGTCTCCATAGTTATTCACCGTCCTTTTCTATCTTTTTGAGCATGTCATGTTCCTCAACAAATATCGTGAGCAAATGCAGGCTGATTTTCCCGATAAGCGACGAAGCAACAACGCTCAAAAGAATTAGCAACTGCTCTATGGCTTGCTGGAACGCCCCTATAACGCTCATAAGAATGAGGACGGGAAAAAGTGCGACAACGTAGTCGAGGTTGTCGATAATCTTCTTCTTGCGCGCTACACGTTTTATGAGCAATTCGTTTGTCGGATTCGTTTCGAGGTCTGTCTTTTGCTGAACGTATCCTTGCACATAGCGATCGTATTTTTTTCGGAAGATACCGAAAAGCACGCTTGCCAAAATTGCTACGGCGACGAGCGACCAAAAACTACCCTTGCTTGTTGCTGTCATCGTGTATTGCAACGTGTCTTGATAGCAATAAATCGCATACCCCGTTGTAGGGGCGATGAGTACGAGATATTCCGAGATAATCAATATCAAGGACTTTGCGTTGTGTTTCATACTCATCACCGCCTTAATACATTAGTTTTTTCGGCTCTTCAGTAACAACGGGTTGCTCTTCTTTTTGAGCTTCGTTTTGTGCAACAACGAGCTTTGCCTGTTCAAGTATCGGAACAAGCGGTAGTTTTTTCAACTCGTCTGCCAAAACCGAGTTGAGCGTTTCCCTCGATGCCAACGACGGAGTTTTGAACTCGGAAAGGACTTGCCCCTCTGCTACCAAAATTGCCGAAAGTTTGTTCAGTTGTGTTGCAATGCTGTTGAATTGTTCCTCAATCGCCGTCAAACGCTTGTTTGTTGCCTTGTCAATCATCGCTTCGGCATCAATGTTCACTCCGCCCGAAATCGCCGATAGAACGCTTTTTGCCGATGCATCCGCTATCTCTGACTTGTCGGATTCGTTCAATTTGCTGACTTTCTTCGTCTTGTATGTGCAAATTGCATTTACAATAGCCTTGACGATAACCGTAATGACGGTTGCGCCAACACCGCTAGAAAGAAACGCTACAACGTAGGTCATAATTTGTTCAGTTGTCATAATATACTCCTTTGCTCGTGCCTCGTGCGCAAGACGTGAGCGTTAAAGTTTTTTCGGGCGCACCCGTGTAAATTACTCTTCGTTCTTTTCTTCCAGCTCGGCAACACGTTTTTCTATGTCGATTACCTTGCCGAGCTTGTCTTTCAACTTCGCGATTTCATTTGCTTGATTAGCAAGCATGAGCTTCAAAAGGTCAAACTCGGGGTGTCCGATAAACGTTGTGTCAATGTTATAAAGCACAATCGGCTCTACAATGTATGTCTTAACAACTCGACCGCCCGCTACAAAGTTGACCTCGCAATCGAGTACGCCTTGCTGAACGACCTCTTTCGGAACAATGAACGGATTTTCGGCAACGCGATATTGTTTGACCGTGTCGCCGTTCTTGAAATTGATAAGCACGTTTGAAAGTGCCAAAGTTGAAACGAGGGTTATCCTCAAATCTTCGTTTTCGCCCAACAAAAAAGGCTCTCGCGTTGAGAGCCTTCCGTGTGTTTTGTCGAGCGTTATAGTTGTGTCTACCATATGTGCCTCCTAATCTTTGTTCGGGGCAATACCACTGACAATTGCCACCATATCAAAGAAACGTTGTTGATGATTGAGTTCGTCCGAGATAATCTCTTCATAATTCTCTGCGATTTGTTCAATTTGCTCGTCCGTCAATCCTGCGTCTTTTGAAAGCGATATAATATCTGCAAGGTCTTTGAAATAGTCCTTGTTGGTTTTTGCTTCGCCCTCAAGTCCGCTTGACAGTATCGAACTAATGCGCATTTGTGCGCTTTCTTGCATTTCGTCCATAGTTACGCTCTCCTCAATTCCGCAACGATTGCCTCTTTTGTAGCAATGAGCATTTCAAGGTCGTTTATCTCTTTACGCCAACCTTTACGTTGTTCTTTTATAGGGGCATATTCCTCGAAAGGCATTTCCCCCTCGGCAAATTTAATTGCTTGGTAATCGGTTTTGTTGAGTTTTGTTTTGAGCGTTCCGATTTGAATATATAATTTTGATATATCTTCACCAAGAGTGTTAATTTGCTGTGTTTTTTTTGCACGTTCGGTTATCCTGTCTGCTTCTGCTTGAAAATATGCCTCATCTTCTGCGGTCATAAGGCGCGCGCCATCGGGAACAACTATTTTTTGTTTGCCTCTTTCGTTTTCAACAATATAAATCATATTTTACCTCCTTGATTAACCGTTTTGGGCTACATATTGTGCAATCGCAAGAGCATTTGCCGCTTGTACAACGATTGGGTCATAAACTACATTTAACATCATAGTCGTATCATCCATCGCAATTCTTGCATTATTACAATAAGTGACAAATGGCTCGCCGACCACATCACTTGAAACAAGTTCTTTTTCTGAATATCCAATAAATGGATGTTCGTTTTTAATTGCATCTGATATTGAACTTTCTGATATTCCTTTCCAGTTACTGAGAAGTGTACTCTCATCAAATGAGTGGTTAATAAAATACGTCCCATAAGACATTGCGCCACGAATAGTCCCACTGCGTATTTCTTCAGAGTCAAGTATGCCGTTTAACCCTGCTCTAATATGACCAACACCCTTTGCATATTTTTTGCCAGACCTTATCAAGTTCCACGCACCAGCACGACCATTTTGCGGTGTGCTTACTTGTGAGACAATAGGGCTATCTTGCAGATTATTCAAGTTTGTATAAGAGCCGACATCTATCACTGTTGCCTTATTTATACCAAAACTTTCGTTGACAACATTTGCCGCTATGGCATCTGCTATGGTTTGTCCAGGTGGGATTGTAATAAAAGTTTGCCCAGGAGTCTTTCCTTGTGTTATCCCCCATACTCCTGCCAACATATCGGGTCTTGATGTTTGGTCGCAAACAATGACATTGTGGACTTCGCCTGTAATGTATGCCGAGAGTTGTTCCATGCTATATCCCGCACCAGTGCAATCAAGAACAATTTGAACATCTCTATCCCCAAGCGGTATTTGGCTTATATCGCTTTCGTGATAAAAATAGACGGGTTTGCCATTGATGAATACTGTGTCAAAGGTTGTGCCAGTTGTAACATCTTGGAAAACGATTGCACTTTTTCCATAAACTGTGTCATATTTCAAAAGATACAAAAGTTGGTTGGTATCGTTTGTATCGTTTACAAGGACCAGGTTAAAGTCATACGAGGCAAACTCCTCATATAACATTCTAAAAACTTTTCTACCAAGAACACCAAGTCCGACTATCGCTACATTTGTCATATTATACCTCCTTAATAAATATCGTTATACGGGCTTGCGCCACCGCTACTTTGCGGAATGTCGATTACAACGTTTTGCGTTCCGTCGTAAGTTCCGAGCGTCGCTCCGCCACTCGTTATGGTAAGCGTTTTCATAGTGGGCGTATCGCCTTTTGGACCTTTCAAACCCGAGAATTGCAATTGGAAATTTGGTTCTTCCTTCGTTCCCGTTTTGACGACAGTGACTTTTGGCGTTCCAGTGCTACTATCGACCGTTGCACTCATAGAAATGTCGGGCGTTTCACCCGTCACGCCTTGAATGCCTTGCTCTCCTTGAATGCCCTGTGGACCTTGCGGACCAACGGGTCCGATGTCACCTTGCGGTCCGGTAGGACCTTGTGCACCCGTATCGCCTTTCTCACCTTGAATACCTTGTGGTCCTTGTGGTCCAGTCTCTCCCTTTGGCCCTTGTGGTCCAGTTTCTCCCGGGACACCTTGCAATCCTTGTGGTCCTTGTGGACCGACCGCACCAGTTTCGCCCTGTGGCCCTTGCTCTCCTTGTTTGCCTTGAATACCTTGTTCACCTTGAGGACCTTGTTCACCTTGAGGACCTTGCTCACCCGTGTCACCTTTTAAGCCCTGCACGCCTTGAGGACCTTGCTCACCTTGTTCACCTTGAGGACCAGTGGGTCCAGCAGGTCCGATAGGACCTTGTGCGCCAACCTCACCTTGAGGACCTTGCTCACCTTGTTCTCCCTGCTCACCTTTTGGTCCTTGAAGAGGACCTTGATTAACCCAAGTGCTTGTAACTACGTCAAAAGCATAAATGTCGCGCGGAACGGTCAAGCCTACAAAGTATGCCGTGCCGGGGTCTGCTGTATTGGGCAAATCGGCAACTTTTGATACCGTGCCGACTGGACTGAACGACGCGCCGTCCGCACCCTTTGGGCCCTGCAATCCGCGAGGACCTTGAACACCTTGTGGTCCTTGCGCACCTGTATCACCTTTCGGACCTTGCGGACCGACTGCACCAGTTTTTCCAACAGGTCCTTGCGCACCTGTAGGACCAGTAAGACCAGTGTTACCAGTGTCACCTTTTTCACCTTTTGGTCCTTGTGCGCCAGTTGCACCCGTCTTGCCTTGTGGACCTTGAATACCTTGAATACCTTGCGGACCTGTCGCGCCGATTTCGCCCTTTTCGCCTTGAACACCCTGGGGTCCCGTATCTCCTTTTTCGCCCTTTTCACCCTTTGGCCCTTGTGCGCCAGTTGCACCAGTAGGACCTTGTGCACCAGGAGCACCAGGTATACCTTGCAATCCTTGTGGACCTTCCGCGCCTTGCGGACCCGCTGGGCCAGCAATGCCTTGTGCACCCGTAGGTCCTTGCAATCCTTGTGGGATGCCGAAAACGAAGTCCGTGTAATGCTTCAAGTCCGCGCCAACGCGTTCTTGCGCTTGGACGTAAGCTTGTTTGCCCGCGCCGAGCGTTTGGGTCTCGACTAAACCGAGGTTAAATCCCTCCGTAGTTGCGTTTGCTTGCGCCCATTGCACGGTCTTATATGAGCCGTCAAAAGTCGGAACGCCGATATATGCGAGTTCGTACGTGTCGTCGGTATTGCGTCTAAAATCGATAACTGCTCTGTCGTTTTCCGCAAAGTAGATTTCGAGCGTACCGTTTCCGCCTTTGGGCAAATCCGTAACTTGCGTTGCGTCCGCAAAGTAAGCCGAAAAGCCGATATAGTTCTTTCCGAGCGCATACATAGCGTTGAGGATGTCCACGGTGGTTACGGGAGCGGTCAAGCCTAACGCGCTCAAACCCTTGTAAAGAATGGTTACGTTTTCCGCGAGGGTTTTCTTGACGGTGGTCATATCCGTTTCGAGAGCCGTCGTACGCCCTTTCAACTCCGCGATATCTTGCTTGTTTTGCTCCACTCCGCTTGCGTTTTGCGCGTAGTAGAGTTGCAACAAGTTCAAAAGTTGCTCAAGTTCGCTCTCGGTTGCCGTCGTAGGCGGAATCGGCAATGCGGAATACTCAACAAGAAACGATGACGTGTACGTCGTTTGGTTGATTGTTTCTTGCGTTTGACCGCTCGTTCCGTCGTTCAGCAAGACATTGAAAGATACGCCGACTTGTCCCTCTACTTCCGTTACGTTGTACGGCAATGCAAGTTTCCAACGGTGGACTTGCTTTTGATTGCTCTCGTCAACGCTGTACGCACCCACATACAACATAGGCGCATATGTAGTCGTCAATCCGTTCGGCAACGTGAACGCGACTTGTATCGCCGCTTGCGCAGGTGAAATCAGCGTAAACAACTCAACGTTTGCTACTTTGTTCTGTCCTTGATAGACGTGGTCGGTATCAGAGCGTGTGACCGTGCCGTCCAAGTTCAAAAAGAAAAGCATAATTTTTGTCTCCTTTTAGTTTTTATTTTTTAGTATAAAAAGACCCCCGCTCTGAAACGAGGGTCTGTCATACTTTTTTAAGTTTTCGGCACAAGGTCGCTGGTCTTAACGTATCCGTCAACGACATCGTACGCTTGTCGGGTCGCAACTCTGTATTGCGCTGTTATTTCCTGCGTTCCAGCTGGAACTGCAAGCAGGGATATAACCTGATTGCCCGATATGTCGTAACTCTCACCTTCTTCAAGCACCAAGCCGTCAGCCATAAGCGTTAATGTTCTGTCCATAGCGACGTATTTGAGCGTTATGGTCGTAGGCTTATCGGCATACGAGAACGTTTCGCCGAACAAGCACGAATAACGGTTGATTTGAGCCGAATAAATGAACGAGTATTCAGCGTCGAGAGGTATAACGCCCGAAGCGAGCCTCAATTTGCCGACGGGATTGCCGCCTGTGTTCGTAGCGTACACGTTGGTATTTGCGGGCGCAATCATCAACACGTAATCGTTAGCCTCACCCGGAACCGGCGAGAAATACAGCGCGTCGGTGGAATCACCGTAAGCAAGCGTGACGTTTTGCCCGAACAGCATTTCATATCGTCCGTTGCCTTTCCACTTGCACACCGCATAAGCCTTTGCGCCCCCGCGGCGCGGACACGTTCTGCTATCCCACCTAAACACACCGTCAACAATCGTGTAAGGTTGGCTATCGGTCAGCAAACCTATACGCTCGAAATAGCCTACATCGGTATTAATGCTACCTAAATGGAGACTGTCGTTTATGTATTGATTCAAGCCGTTGATAGTATGGTCAAACCAAACCACGTATACCGCCGCTCTCGCAACTATTGGCTCTGTATCGGTCACGAGTTTGCAGAAGTCCGCAAGACCCGTTCCGACAACTATGTCGTCGCTCTTGGCGATATAGTGGACTTGATACGTCACGTCGATTTTTTCTCGACTGTCTTTGTTGATTTCAAGCGCGCCGTCGGTTAGAAGATAACTTACGAGGTACGAATCTACAAGTGCTTTGCTGTGGTCGCCGCTATACCAGTTGAACTCGTTATCTTGCGGATAGAGTTTTGCATATCCGCCGTCAGCTTGTGCGGCAAGATTCGGTGTCCAACCCTCGTTGTACATCGCAAAGTGAATGTGACTTACCTCGCCGTATACGTCGGTGTACGGCACTAAACGTTGCGCCGCCTTGTTTTTTTCATTCTCGTAATCGTCAGAACTTTGATAGCCTGCGCCGTAGTTGTCGTAGAACGAGAAGTTGAAGCATATTGATGTGCCGAAAGGGAACGCCACGACGGGCAATATCACTGCTCTGTCTTGCAATGCGTTTCCTGCCGAGAACGGCAACACCCTCACGAGTTGCGCTTTCTTAATCTCGTCGTCGCCCGTTTTGCTGTGATTGATAGTGTTAATCAGCACGTTAGGCACGTTTTGCAAAAGCGTGAGATTTGAACCTACCGTCGGTGTCTTGCCGATAAATATCTTGTCGGCATATTGTATGTGACGTTCAACGCTCTGCTTTTCCGAGATGTCGTACAAGCGGTAGTTCGAGTTCAGCCCGACGAATTGTGACAACTGGTTGAAGTTCTTTGCAAGCGTTACCGTGATTCTTATACGCGTTATGTCGTATTCCGCGTCTATCGTCGCAATGTATTTGCCGTCAAGAATCTGCCCGACCTTTGGCATTTGCGAATAGGTTTTGATGTCGTAAGTGCGTTGCTCAACGTCTTGTCCGAGCCTTGCGATTGCGCCGCGCATTTTCTCGCCGTAAAACGACGTTTCGGCAACGTTTGCGCCTTGATTGTACACAAGCGCGTTATTCGTCTCGCCGCCGTCCGTAAGCACGGGTTTGACCGCCTCAACGCGCGCCGTCGCTATCGGCACATATGTCACCTTGAACGCGAGCCTACGATACCATTCGCCGTCGTTCTTTTCGGCAGACTTCAAAGAAAGTCCTGTCTTTGCGTTTATTATGTTTATGATTGCGGTGTTTTGGAATGCGTCGCCAATAGACGTTACGTTTTTTTGTCGCCAAGTCAAACCGTCTATCGTCGTGCCGCCTTGCCTCCAACGCAATGCCCACGCTTTTGAATACGGATACGCCGTACCCCAATAGGACGAAAGCACGCTGTATTCCGCGTCTTCGTATGCATATGCGGTGATGTCGCCGACTGGCGTGGTTCTGCCGTCAAAGTTAGCGTTGTGGTCGGGAATAAATCCACATTCGAGTTTGATGAGTTGTTGAATCGGCAAAGATGTGCGTATAAGCACGTTGTCGCCGTTTATCTCGATATTGCCGTCCTCTGTGCGCACCGTTATATAGTCGTTGCCGAGTTCGGTTATCGTACCGCCCTCATCCGTCGTGTTGCAAAGATTCTGCGCGGGCGAGGCTATCTTGCCGCACCACTCGTTGCTGTCAATCGTGCTGTCTTGGTATATCATCGGCGGCATAGTCGGTGCTTGCTCGCTTCCGCCGAGTTTGTCAAACGTTACCTTGTAATGCGTATCGTCCGTTGTGGACAACGGAACAAGGCGCGGTATTGCGTGGATAAAACCACCCACTTGCGATAGCGCGTCCCAAAGAGTACAGTTTGTAAACGAAAACTCGGGCGCGGTGACGTTCTTGTATTCTTCCGCAAAATCCTCGTCAAGCACATATTCTTGCGCCGAGAATCCACCGCGGCGTGTTATGCCCGTTGAAAGCAATCTTTGACACACCGACGTGATTGTGGGTTGTGTCTTGGGGGCGATCTGCGAGAAAGCGGCAAAAGATAATTCATTTTTGAATGTTTCATCCATTGTCCCGGGGTCACCAACAAGAGTCCACGTTATCACCAATGTTTCTGTTAGTGTATATGTACCGATTTCATCTAATCGAATATTTTTATTAGCGGTCAAATCCTCGTTCATCAAAACGCTACCCGATGGCGACTTAACCACGACATTGAGTCTTTTAATTGAGCCTGCTGTAACTGTACCGTTTGGAGTTACATTGATTGAGTACCTATTTGAATAAACAGTAAATGCCTTTCCCACTATCACAGGCGAATAATAGTGCTGTGTTATATCAATGTACTTTTTATATCCTGTGGCAAGACCATTATTCAAGTTTTCCGAAACTTGTTGATAAGCACTTGCATAGTCCGTATGTAAATACTTTGTACTTGTCAACGTGCCGATAAAACGGCGTTCCATAGCCTTTGTGAGTTCGATAGTATTTATTGTCCAATCGTATTTTGCGCCAACAGACGGTGCAAACGTGCGCCTCGTGCGTTTCGTCGATGAAACGAGGCGGTATATTCTGTCCACTTCAACACCGTTTTCGGCAATGATTATGCGAATAGGCGTAAACGGCTTTATGGGGTTATATCGCGATGAAAGCGACAGATTTATACACCCCGCGTCGAGAACGTCGTTGAGTGCCGTTCCGTCCGTGAAAGGACGTGCCCACGGTGACAATGCTTGCCATTGATTGTTTTCAAAAATTTGAGGTTGATAACTAAACATTGACACTTGCTCCTTTTTGACATAAAATAAAAGCACACTTATAGGGGGTGTGCTTATGCGCGAACGCATTGGTTATTCAAATTTTGTTGATAAGTACGGAAAAGTAATTTTCCCGATTCTTATTTGTGTTTTATATGCAACATTTCCATTTCCGCTAATATGGGGAATAAATGAAAATATTTTTGCTAACTCACAACACGCATTTTCTTTTTCATTCCTTAAAGGTGCTTATAATAGTCCGCTTTACCGATACTTACAATTAAAAAAATCTTATGATTCTACAATGTATCAGTTTTATCCGACCTTTGAGGAATTTTTGCATACACAGGTTTCTTATCTGATATTTTGTTCTTTTGTATTCGTTCTTTTCTATGTATGCGCAATTTGCACTGTCGTTTTCTTTATCAAGTTGTATCGAAAAAACATTATAGACAAGGGGTTGTTGATAACAATTCCAAGTGCTTACCTCGTTTGTAATCTAATAAGTATTTGTATTTTTAGACCCACAATGCCCTTTGTCGGATTCTACACAACGCTGATATTCTTAATCCTTGCAATCTTGTACTGTGCAAATGCGCAGTTGATACCGAAGCCGCGCCAACACAAGCCGACCAAAGACGAGCGAATCGCCGAGTTGGAAAAGCAAGTTGCCGAACTGACAAAGGAAAAGGACACCCATTGAGTGTCCTTTCTTTATCCCTCTGTCCTCGAACGATTGAACGAAGCACCCGCTCGCTCTCGCCCGATTGCATTGCCGATGTTTTCCCACTTGCGTTGGTAAGTGTTTTCTTCCGCTTCTCTTGCATAGCCAAACAGCGTTCCTATCGTCATAAGTCCGCCTGCAACGTAATTGCCTGTTGCGAACGCCAAAGCGATACCGCCGACTTGTCCTGCAATCTTCATTGAGGCATTTGCAATATCTTGCGCTTGCTGTGAGCCTTTATATCTGCCGATAAGCGACACTTGCCAATCAAAACCCGACTTGACTATCTGCGCTGCAGGAATGACGTTTGCGAGTGCTTGAATCCCTTGCACCGTCTGATTGAAAGGGCTGTCGCCGTTTATTTCTTTTATTCCGCTTTTTATATCGTCAGCCCATTCCGAGAATACGGACTGGTAGCCTTTTGCTTTTTTAGAGCCGCCACCGCCCGAACTCTTAAAATCGACCGTGATTTTATATTCTGCCATAATATCACCTCGCGATTTCCAAAGTTGCCGAAACTGTGATACCCTTACCCGAAGTCAAAGATGCGGTTATTTCGCGCGCAACAACGTCCCACGACGCGCTGACACCTTGCGCGGTATCTCCGTCACCGTCGGCGTATGAAAGCTCATATACGCGTTGTAGTGCGCCTGTGAGCATATCTTTGAACAGCATTGCCGACACGTCGCCGCGCTTGTAGGGCATAATGACTTTGATAGTCAAGCCTTGTTGCGTAACTTCGGTCTTCATTTCCTCGCATCCGTCCACATTTGACGAATCGCCCGTGCGTGTACGAACGATAGCACCGTCCATAAGCACAACGACGGTAGGATTAGCCGCCGAGCCTTTCGCTTTCATCTTCATCGTGACGTTGTTTGCAAGTACGCCGTCTTTGATGAGTTGCCATGAAACCTGAAGCGTTGCAGGCACTGCTTTCCCGATTTGTCCAAAATAGTTTTCAGTGCCTACAAAAGGTGTTGAAACGCTCAATATGTACGCATATGAATTGTCGTCCTCATCGGTTATAATGCCGGCATTTCCTGCTACGTCCGCTACAAATGCGTTTATAGCTTGAAGCGCGTAATCGGCACGCCCCGTAACTTCGTTTTCATCGCAGGGAATTATTACTTGAAGCGACTGCATAAGCAATACGCTGTCCAGTCCTTTAAGCGGTATCGGCGTGCTTGATTGTTCGAGTAAAACACCGTTTATGAGGATTGTAGGAAGTTTTTTTTGCGTGCCTTTTATCGCGTTCTCAAACTCGCCCTCGTTGCTGTGGACATAAAACTGATAGTTTCGCCCACCCACCGTTCCTGCAAACGCGTTCAATCTTTCAGTAAGTTTTGCGACAAGTTGTTTGTTTGTTATCATATCTCGCTCCTATTGTTTAGACAGTGTCCCCTGCAACTCTTGCGAAAGCATTATTGCAATCATGTCGCAGGCATCGTCAAACCAATGTTCGTTTGGGTTCTTTTTCCCGTTCCACTTCGGCGATACCCACGGTTCGTTGGTGTATGGCATATAAGGTGCAACCGACTGGTCAATTTCAATCACCCATACGCCGTCACCCTTGTAATTCAATTTGACAGCGTTGTTTTTTAAGTTGCCCGTGTCGATAGGCACTACCGATTTGAATGCCGTCATCACGTTCTGCATGATTGCAAGTTGCCGTGTATAATCAATCATTTTTTTCCACCTTGATTATTTTGAGCCTCACACGCTTTGCCGCATATTTTACACGAGAAAGTCCGAGCGATTTCTCACCATTCCTCGTATCAAATTCCTTGCTTATTTCCGTTATGAGCCACCACGATTCCGCAAAAAACAATTTGTCGTCTTTCGCAAATGGATAGGCATACGCGGTTTCAACCTCGCTTTCCTCTCGAGTACTCATTAGGTTTTGGACAGGTTGCTCTCGAAGCTCACGCCAGTCGGTGTAGAATTTTACTTTGATGATTTTTCCCTGTTCCATTGCGCCGTCTTTGGGAAACCACTTCGCAACAATTAAGTCTTTTTCTTTTGGCATAAGTGCGTTTATCATCTCAATAGTCCTCTCTGTAAGCGAATTTAGGCACGATGTAATGTCCTTGATACGCAAGGCACACACCGTTTGGCAAAGTCTCTGTAAGCCTCATTGCCGTTGTGGGCGAAACCCATTTTCGGAATCCCGTTTCCACATCAACACTGTTGAAAAAGTCGCCGTTGCGCAGTTGGTAGTACACCTCATCCACAAGACAGTCCTTGATAATGTCACGGCAAGGCGGATATTTCGCAAGCAAGAACTCGATATAGTCTTTGTTGCGACCGTGTGCATAAATATAGCGATATAGAAAGTCCGAGACACGCCTCAATACGCGTTGCGGAAGCGTTGACGGATTTGCATCGCCCGTCGTGTCCAAATATTCCGCCATATTCACGCCGAGGGTTTCAAGCACATATCGTTCATTCAATATGTATTGATGTTTTTTGTAGTCGTATATCATTGCATCGTCATTAAATGGATAGTTCATGTTGCACGCTCCTATATTTTGTCCGTTTGCCGAGTTGCACGGCGTTACTCTTACGAACATAAAGGACGGTTTTCACCGCCCTTGTTTTTTTGATTACGCTCTCGAACCCGGGGCAACAACCGTGAATTGCTGACCTTTTGTTCCGATTGTGGTATATCCGTTCGCCACGATAGGTACAACGGAGTACTCGTCCCAGCATTCTGCGCCGAAACGATATTTTGGTTGAATTCTGATGCCTTGTCCGTTCGGCGAGGGGATGGTTTTGACGGATTCGTTGAACGCCAATGCACGTCCTGTGCCGATTGAGCAGACAGCAAGACCGAGAATCTTGTTGAGCGTGCCGGCTGTCAAACCGAGATACTTCTCTGCGAGTTTCCAAACCGGATCGGAAACGACATAGCACGGCGTGTTGTCAACATCACCGACATAACCGATGACGGATTCAAGCGTGGTCTTTTCGTCCAATGCACCGGTACGAACCATGATTTGACCGTAGTTCGAACCGCCGATGATGACACCTTGTTTTTTGAGGCTGGTGTTGAGTTTCGAGCGAAGCAAGAAACAACGATTGTCTCTCGGATAGGTATCAATACCTTGTGATTCGTTGCCGTCGTCGAGGAATCCGTTTGCGTCGAGCAAATAGCCGAGATACGCGTTGTCGCCGGGTGTTGCGTCCACAACGACCTTGTTGCCTGTAGCGGCATCACCGACTGCCGAGGTTCCTGCCGCTTGGCAAGTGAGCCATTTGGCGAGTTGTGCAGCGATTGTTACCGCGTTGACGTTTTGTGCGACTTTGCCGGTAAGGTTGCGAAGTTCGCCCTCTGCCGCATCGACGTTGATCATGTCTTGCATGTTGGTCGGAATGTCGATGTTGTAGTCGATCGTGCTGAGGATTTTGATTCCGTATGCTTCCGTCGCGGAAGTATAAGCGTCATCGCTATTGAAATAGCCGCCGTTCTTGTCGGCACCGATGTCACGCGCTTGTCCTGCGTTCGGTTTGAGACGGATGATTTGGATTTCCGCCGCGTCTGTGTCGGTGGAGTATTTCTCCGTACATGCTTCCTCAGGTCTCGTTACGATGCCTTGAAAGATGTTGTCTTTGCCCCTCGTTGCCATGATACGTTTGAGGGTTACTGCGTTTACAAATGGTGTGTTGATTGCTGAAAAAATTGCTCCCATGATGTTTCTCCTTTATTGAAAAAACACCCCAAACATGGAGTGCCTTTCAATGATGTTTTTTGTGTTTTT
>ERZ1034925.180-NODE-180-length-34409-cov-24.423008_pt1 | contig 34409 bp, 27 predicted proteins | sample MGYA00520687_ERZ1034925 | MGnify/ENA primary metagenome ERZ1034925 (study PRJEB33766, sample SAMN09781758) | gut metagenome | biome: gut microbiome | host: Homo sapiens | place: Madagascar | study: EMG produced TPA metagenomics assembly of the PRJNA485056 data... | reverse complement strand
TCTAAAAATTTTAAAAATAGAAAAATGAGAGTTTATGATATTAAACTTGAATTGAATGATAGAATTTTTTTTTGTTCTGATGGTGCAACTCAAGTTGCAATGGGTACAAAAACTTATCCATTAGGCTTGGAAAGAGATGGACTTATAAATATCATTCTTTCTAAATTAAAAATGGATAAAAATATTTCATCAAGTGAACTAAGTAATTATTTAATAAAACAAATAGAATTGATTGCTCCTGACAAGAAATTGTTAGATGATACATCAATTGTTTCAATTTATTGTAGAGAACCTAGAGAATCATTAGTTTTTACAGGTCCACCATATCATATAGAAAAAGATAACTATTATGCAAATACTTTTAAAAATTTTAAAGGTAAAAAAGCAATTGCTGGTGGTACTACGGCAAATATTATTTCTAGAGAATTAAATATTCCTGTTAAAACGGATTTGTCGTTAAATGTAGGTAATCTTCCTGGTATATATTGTATGGATGGTGTTGATTTGGTAACAGAGGGGATTTTAACACTCACCAAAACAATGGAATATTTGGATGATAATAATTATCAAAATGATGCTGCAGGTAAATTGATGAGATTTATGCTTGATAGTGATTGTATAAGTTTTTTAGTTGGTGCTCAATTGAATCAGGCCCATTATGATCCTAACTTGCCAATTGAAATTGAGATTAGAAAAAATATTGTTAGAAAAATAGCAAAAATATTAGAAGATAAATATTTGAAAAAAGTTAAAGTACAATTTATTTGAGGTATTCGTATGGAAAAAATTACAGTTAAAATTTGTTCAGGAACAACTTGTTTCGTTATGGGTGGCAATTATATAAATGATGTTGCTGAGATGATTGAAGCAAAATATGGTGATAAGGTTTTGGTTCTAGGTAGTCCTTGTTTAGAACAATGTTCGAACTCTCATTCAAAAGCACCATTTGCAAAGATTAATGATGATATAATATCAGAAGTGACACCTGAAAAAATTATGGTTGAATTAGAAAAGAGGTTTGAAGCAAATGAGTAATAACAGTCAATCAATTCATATAAAAAAAGATATATTAGTTAGAATAGTGGAAGCATTTTTCTCAGATGATTTTGAAAATAATGTTAATAAAATTCCTGTAGAAATGCGTCCAAAAGGTTCTGAAATACCTTACAGATGTTGTATTCACAGTGAACGTGCAATTATTCGTGATAGAGCAATAGCAGACTTAGGTTTTGCAATGGAAGATGATGATGAAGTAAAATCATTAGCAGATTATGCAAAAGATGCTCTAAAACGTGAAAAACCAGAAGAAAGACCTTTAACAGTATTAGAAGATGCTTGTAAGGGTTGTGTTCCAAGTAAAATCTTTGTTACAGATTTATGTAAGGGTTGTGTTGCTCGTCCTTGTCAAAGTGCATGTAGATTGGGTGCTATTTCAATGAAGAATGGTCGTTCTTATATTGATGGTTCAAAATGTAAGGGTTGTAAGATGTGTGTTGCAGCATGTCCTTATAATGCTATTGTAAAACTTGCAGTACCTTGCGAAGATGCTTGTCCTGTCGGAGCAATTACAAAAAATGAAAATGGCAGAGCGACAATTGATTATGATGAATGTATTTCTTGTGGTAAATGTGTTGCTAATTGTCCATTTGGAGCAATTCATGAAAAAAGTCAAATGGTTGATATTTTACGTGATATGAAATCTGGGGGAAAAGTAGTTGCTATGTTTGCTCCATCTATTGTTGGTCAGTTCCCAGGAAATATGAAACAATTAGAAACTGCAATGATAAAAGCAGGATTTAATGATGTCTTTGAAGTAGCATTGGGTGCAGATGTTACAACAAAAAATGAGGGTGCAGAATTCGAAGAAAGAATGGAATCGGGTGAAGCATTTATGACTACATCTTGTTGTGCGGGTTACAATGAATTAGTAAAAAAACATATTCCTGAGTTGGAACCATTTGTATCTTCAACTCATACACCAGCATATTATACGGCTGAGATTGTTAGAGAAAAATATCCAGATGCCAAAATTGTGTTCATTAGTCCTTGTGTTGCTAAACGTAGAGAAGTATTTGATAATTCTAATATTGATTACGTTTTGAATGCAGAAGAATTGGGAGCATTATTTATTGGTCGTAAAATTGAAATTCTTGATTGTGAAGAACGTATAATTGAAAATAATGCATCTAAACAAGCAAGAAATTTTGCAGTATCAGGTGGTGTTGCAGATGCCGTTAAACATGTTTTGAAAGATGTTGATATGATGAAACCTTGTGTAATAAACGGTATTACAAAAGAAAGTATCAGAGATTTGAAAAAATATGCAAAAAATGGCTCTTGTCCTGATTGTAATATGATTGAAGTAATGTGTTGTGAAGGTGGTTGTGTTTGTGGAAATGCAACTATTAATAATGAACGCAGTGCAAAGAAAATTATAGGTGAATTATTAAAAGAAAGTGAAGATTTATAATAAAAATTTAACTTTTTATAAGTAAAAGACACTCATATTGGGTGTCTTTTTTTTGTTTAGAAATGTAACAAATGAAATAAAAATTTTGATTTTTTGTAAATACTTATTAAAAAAAATACTTAATAGATATATAGGTTAAGTAGTGTATGAATTTTAGTGTGTATAATAATACTTTCCCCATAGGCTCACTCTATGCCAACATGACTTCAGGCATCAAATCTTCAATGCCAGTAAACTTTAAGCATGATGCTGTATCTGTTGGTAGAGATTTAGACAAACTCTTAGATAACAGTGTAATTACTGATATGATAAATTCTAATCCGGTAATTACAAAAATGTTAAAGGATAGAAATATTCAGCCTAAAATTGATGTTGAAAACTTTAAAAAGACTACATATCAACATTGTATGGATACACGAAATAATGCAGCAGGTATTTATAACTATTTACCAGTAGATTTAAAAGCAGATGCTAATATCAAATATATTCAAAAGGGTGCGTTATTGCACGATATAGGAAAGGTTTTAATTCCATCTAAAATTCTTAACAAAAATGGCAGATTAACTCCTGAAGAAGCAGACGTTATGCACTTACATTCAAAATTGAGTGATGCAATGTTATCTACTCAAAATATTGAACCTGAAGTTTTGAATATTGTAAAATATCATCATCAAAATAAAAAAGGTACAGGTTATCCTGAAATAAAAAATACAATTTCCGGTTTTGATATTAATACAGAAGTTGTAGCCTTAGCAGATAAATATGCAGCATTAAAAGAGAAACGTTCTTATAAAGCACCAATGTCAGATGAACAAGCATTGTCTATTATAAAAGAACAAGTTGATAAAGGTGAAATAAATCCAAGAGTATTTAATGCTTTAGTAGGTTTTGTTAATAGCAAAACAGCCGTTCCTAATGTCGTAAAAGGAACAGCTGCTGTTGCTTAATTTATTGAATTATCTATTTATCTTTTAAGAAAGATTCATAGTTTTTCGCTAATAAGTGTGTTCTAACTTGGTTAATTAAATCAAGTGCAACACCAACCATGATGATTAGTGATGTAGCACCAATACCTTGAACAGTTGTTATTTTTGTAACATAACTTGCAAATGATGGTACTAATGCAATAACACCAAGAGCCAATGCACCAATAAATGTTACTCTTGATAAAATCTTGTCTAATGCATCAGAGGTTGGTTTACCAGGTTTTATACCAGGAATAGATGAACCATATTTTTTAAGATTAGTAGCAATCTCTTTTGGTTGCATATTTGGCATAATTGATGCATAGAAGAATGTTAATAACACGATTAATGAGAAATAAATTATATAATACCAAGCACCCGATGGACTGAATAATTTATTCATATTAAGAATAATAGTTCTAAGTGCTTCATTATGAAGAGGTGCTTGTCCCAATACACTAAGAATAGTTGATGGGAATAATAATATTGCAATCGCAAAGATGATAGGCATAACACCACCTGGATTTAATTTGAATGGAATAAAAGTATTTACTCCACCATAAACCTTGTTACCTACTTGTCTTTTTGGATTAACAATTATAACTTTTCTCATTGCTTCTTGCATAATTACAATCAAAACCATTGTTGCAAAGAAAATTGCAAGTAATGCAAATAATCCGAATTGCAACGTTGGATCTTGTGTAACTAATTCAGCAGTTCTTTGTGAATATAGAGGTATTCCAGAAATGATACCAACAAAGATGATTAAAGAACCACCGTTACCGATACCGTGTTCTGTAATAAGTTCTGATAACCACATTACAAGAACTGAACCAGCAGTAAGTGATGTAATTGCACTAACATAGAACATAGTGTAATTAACACCAGGTAATATTGCGGCTGGTAAGTGTGACATAAATACCATAAAAATTATTGATTGGAATACTGCAAGTACAACTGTGAATAATCTTGTATATTGTGCAAGTTTTCTTCTACCAGCCTCACCTTCTTCTTTTTGAAGTTTTTCAAGCGAAGGTATAACAACAGATACCAATTGAACAATAATTTGTGCAGTAATGTATGGACCAATACCCAAAGCGAAGATAGATACTTTACCTAATGCTCCACCTGAGAACAAGTCTAAGAAACCAATAATATTGTTTCCTGCTGCAATGTTTTGGAATACAGAGTTGTTAATACCAAATATAGGTACTTGTGCTCCAAAACGGAATGCAATAACCATCAAAAGAGTAAAAATAATTTTATTCTTTAGTCCTGAGGCATTCCACATTGCTGCTAAATCTGCACTCGTAGGCATTTTAATGTTTTGCATAGACATTATACTAACTCAACCTTTCCGCCAGCGGCTTCAATTTTAGACTTTGCAGATGGTGAAACGTATGCTGCTTTAACAGTAATAGCCTTACTGATTTCACCGTTACCTAAAACTCTTAAGCCATCGCTAGACGGATGTACTTTTTTGATTTCTTTTAAAGATTCTAAAGAAACTTCTTTAACATCTAAGTCAGCCAATCTGCCAACATTGATTTCAGCCCAATTACGTCTGTTAATGATTTCGAAACCTTTAAGTTTTGGTAATTGTCTGTAACTTGGCATTTGACCACCTTCGAAACCTCTTTTAGCAGATCTACCAGAACGTTGACCTTCACCGTTATGACCACGACAAGATGTCTTACCGTGACCAGATGCTCTACCACGTCCTACTCTTTTTGATTTAGAAGTTGCACCTTCAGCAGGTCTTAAATCTTCTAATGTAATTTTATCATTTGACATTATTTATATCCTTCCTTTAATTTTTGATTAATCTACGATAGATACTAAATGAGAAACTTTGTTAACCATTCCCATTATTGTTGCACTGTCGTTGTGTTCAACGATTTGATCTTTCTTGCTTAGACCTAATGCTGCAACAACTTTTCTTTGAGCCGGTGATGAACCGATTAAACTTCTAACAAGTTTAATTTTTATTTGTTTTGTTTTAGCCATTTTTATTATTTCCTTTATTATTTCATGTTTATCTAATACTTAAAATAGCCTACTAGTTTAATAATTCAGCCATTGTTAAACCACGTTTCTTAGCAACTTCACTAAATGGTGTTAAAGATTTTAATGCTTCTAAAGTAGCATTTGCTGCATTTAATGGAGAGTTAGAACCTAATGATTTTGATAAGATATTTTCAATACCAGCAAGTTCTAATACTGAACGTACTGAACCACCAGCGATAATACCTGTACCTTGAGATGCTGGTCTAAGCATTACAGCACCTGCTCCAGAACGACCTGTAATAGGGTGAGGAATAGTTGTTTTGAAAATTGGAACAGTGATAAGATTTTTTCTACCATCAGTAATCGCTTTTTGAATAGCGATGATAACTTCTGATGCCTTAGCACAACCAACACCAACTTGTCCTTTTTTATTACCAACAACTACGATTGCTCTGAAACTAAGTTTTTTACCACCTTTTACAACCTTTGTTACACGGCTGATTTGAACAACTTGTTCAGACCATTCAGAAGCTGGTTTTTCTTCTTTTGTTTCAATTTTTTTCTTTCTGCCTCTTGATTTCTTAGCAGGTTTTTCTGTTGCAACTTCTGCTGTAATATCTTCAACAGTTTCAGTAGCTGCTTCTTGTGAAGTTTCTACAACTTCAACTTCTTTCTTTTCTTCTTCAGTCATTTTATACCTTTCTGATTTCTAAGTGTACTACGTTACATTTAGCCTTTATTTGTTTCTAAATATACCAACAATAGACCAATTAAGGTCTTCGGTAAATTATTTAGAGGTTTTACTTTTCTGACTTCTTTATATTATCTGAAACACACCATATTTTCAAGTCTTATTGTTAATCTATGTAACATTTTTTTTATTTTTTGAAATAGTATTAAATAAAAAAACTTTATTCTTATATAAACACGTAGTGAAGTGTACTTATATTGAGGTAGAGATGAACTTTAATAAAGATTTAATTCACAATCTTGAGGGTAAGAATATCTCAAGAACAATATCTGGAGTAAAATCGACAGTTGAAAAAGTTGCCGATGAACTTGCTGCCGGTACAAGTAAAGATATTTCAAAAGGTGTTGCCGCAGAAGAATCAATGGGGCGTGCTTCTTTTTCTATGTTGAATAAAGTTTCTCAACATGAATTATCACAAAAAGTCGATACTCTTATTAAAAATTTAGGTTTTTCCGATGGCTACTATGTTAAAAGTTTAAAAGATTCTTGTAGTAATACTGATGGTACTTTAAATGAAAAATTCGTATCATTAGCAGAAAATTTTTATAAATTGGCTGATAAAAAAGATGAAAAATTGAAATTCGTTTGGGAAGGATACATTGCAAAAATGGTTGAGCAATGTAAAAATCCTGACGGTACAGTTAATAAAGAAGTTAAATCTTCCGTAGAACAATTGTTAAATCATGATAAAGTTTCAGTTCGAGGTATTCCTGATATTATAGATGGGTGTACGAATTTGAAACGAACACGTGATGGTCGTTTTGCAAAAGAGTTTGATAAAGCAACTTTTGATAAATTTAGTGATTTTATGGATATAAATGGTAAAACTATGTTTGAACAAGATGATGTTTTTACATTATATCTTGGAAGAACGTTAAAAGGTTGCAGACGTGAACGTGGTCAACGACAACAGGGTGAAGATATTTTAGTCGATAATGTTGCATTCAATTTTGCTAAAAAATTGTATGAACAGGGCGAAGATATTTTAGATATGGAAATGTTTTTACATTCATTTAATACATATAAAGAAGAAGTTGTTAATGGTTCAAAACAATATTTTTCTAGTGGTTTTGAATTTAATCCTAATTTAAATGAGCCTTGGGCAAAAAAAATGCTTGCAAGTTTAAAAGAATCAATTGGTAGTGAAAAAATTATTGATGCTTGTAAAGTCGATGGCAAAGATAATTTTCATAATCTTTTAGTTGCTGATACATTGAAAAAAGATGCTGGCTTATATAATAAGAATGGTTGGGGTTGGAATAGTGATGCAGAACGTATTATTGAAAAGTTAAAAAATGAAAATGGTATTATTCCAACAGATAAAATTACATATTTTTGTAAACCATCAGAAAGTTCGCCATTTAGTCGTGCTTATGATATAAATGCTTGTACTAACAAAAATGGTACTGTAAATGGTATTATTTATGATAAAGTTCGACAAGGTGAATTGGGTTATAAAAATTTGGATTTATGTCGTGTTAATGGCGAAATTAACTATGATAATGTTGATGTTTTAGAACATATACAAAAAACTGTTTTGCCAAACGGACAGAAATATTATGATTATCAAGAACAAGAAGTTTTTCAACTTTTAAAAAATAAAGATGGTGTTGTTGATAAAAAATTGTTAGCACCATTAGATGAATTGGCTGAAATTACCCATTTAGCACCGCAAGATTTAAAGGATTGTCTTACTGTAAATGGCGATGTTGATAGAACGTTATTTGATTTGAAAAAATATATAATAAAACGTAATGGTTATCTGAATACTGTGTTACCGTCTATTTGTAAAAAAGAAGATGGTTCTGCAAATCTTCAAGGTATAAATGCTGTAAAATCTATGATTGATGTTGGATTAAGTGGAAATCAAACGGTTTTGCGTACTTTTGAAAATAAGTCAAATTATGATTATAAAGGTTTAAATGATTTTATACAAGTGTATTCTAATGCTGATAAGCAATATAGAGAGAATGCTTTAAATTTGTCAATTGTTGGTGAATATTTATCTGCGAATAATGATACGAGAACTGTTGATATAGATTTATTTAAATCGTTATTAGATACTATGTCAAATCCGGAAATAGCACCTTTAATGAAATCTCGTACTAATTCCTTAATTGTTAAATCAAAAACTAACCCAATAAGTTATTCTAGATATAAATCTGATGATTATTTTATGTTTTCATATATTCCAAAAGGGGATATTGAAACTTTAGAAAAGAATGGTTATTCTGCAAGATTTTTTAGAGAATTGGGGAACGATAAAAAATATTTTGTAGAAACTTCAAAAAATATTACAGCAAAATTTGATAAAGATTTTGTGAATGGTGATGCACTTGAACGTAATCTTAAATTTGTTCAAGTAGTAGATGATGTAGAATCAACGTATTCACGTAGTGAATTATCAGAAGATATTTCTAAAATTTTAGGGAAATTACCCGAAGATAAAAAGGACGTTATTACTAGAGCATTTAAAATAGAATTTGGTGAACATGGTATTGAGGGCTTTCCTCAAAGATTTGATTTGGATACGGTTGCTCCAACTGGATTTGAATCAGAATTTAAGAGTTTAAATTCTTTGATTAATAAATTCTATTCATCAGAAATTAAAACAAGTAATCCAGAATTAAAAACAGTTATTGAAGAATTATCTAATGGTTTTCCAGAATTTAAAATGTTAATAGGTAAAACTAATGATGCTGGTGAAAGAGTGGATTTAAAAACTATTCAAGATTTGAAAACTTTAATATCAAGTTCTGAATATCAACAATTATCGCCAGAAGATAAATCTGTAGCCAAAATGACAGTATTATTGAAGAATATTGAAAATGTCGATTCTAAACCAAATGTTTTAAAAAAATCATATAGTACTGATAATGACGGGTATGAAGTTAAAATCAATGCTGGTTGGAAAAAATCTGCAGAATATGCAAATGCTATTTTAGATAGATATAATATGTCAGAAAAAGATAAGTATAGGACAATTCAACTGTTAAATGATGTTGGTTGGTCAAAAAAATTGGCGAAAGGTGAATTAACATCTTTTGATATTGCAATAAATCAACGTTATAAAGGTGATGATGTTGTATCTCCTTTGGTCGAAAAAGTTTTAACTGGTGAGTGCAAATTTGATAAGTCTGCAGTAGCACAAGAAGTTAAAAATATTCGTAAAAATCAAGAAGTGTTGTTAACTTCAAAATTAGCTGATTTTGAACCTTATATTGAAACAACTGTTGTTAATGGTAAAGAACTTAAATATATAGATTTAAATAGACCAGAATTGAAAAATAAACCTATTCTTGCTCATTTTTTAGGTTATGACTCAAAATTCCATACTTATAACATGTTAAAGAATAAGGCCTATCGTTCATCATTTTCTGCTTCAATAGTTAATGCTAATGAAAAAAGTAGTTGTTTTGCAGGACGTAATGAGGGTATCGTATTTGATTTTGATAATGTTAATGTTGCAAATGTTCATTGTATAAATATAGAATCAGGTTTTGGTAAACAATATGAACATTTAAAGGAGTCAATGAAATCTAGATATCATAAAGACATAAAAGAAACTGTTATGAAAGAATTAAATTTATCTGAAGATGAATATGGAGAATTGATGGATAAAATTATTCATTCTGATGGTACAAAAGATATTACTGATTGTGTTATCAATGGCAAAAAATTATCCAGAACTGATATTATACTTGCTCATGAATTAGGTGTTTCTAAAATTGCAAATTCTCGAAATCAAAACGAAACAACCGTTATGAATGCCAGACCAGTTGCTTCAATTGCTATTGGCGAAAGTTTAGACGATTGTAGTGTTTATAATGCTGTCGCAATGGCACTATATAATGATATACCGTTATTATTTAAGAAAATTTCTAGGGCATAACAACTAAGAAAGATTTAAGTTTTCTGCCAGTATTGTCATCTTTTGTGCCAATAGAAGTTACGTGTATTTCATCTTTATAATCAAGAGATGTAGAACTTCCGCCGTCAAAAGCCATTGCTTTTTCCATTCCGTAGTATTTACATAAATCTCTTGCTTCATAAATAGTCATAGGGTGTTTATTTGTTACTACAAAAATATGTACATTGCCGTCTTTTATTCCTATTAGTGTTCTAGCAGTTTTTACAAGAACTGATGCAGATTGTCTTACGATTTTGCCATCGTTATTTTTTACAATAAAAAATTCATCTTCAAGTTTTAATTGTGGTAATAACATAGGACCAGCCTGAGCAGATGCAATAAGTCGTCCTTTGTATGCATCATTGTGAGGAGCAATATCATAACAAGTTAAACCATTATGTAATGTTACTCTAAATTCTGTACGGTTAGATACTTTATCCCAATTATCCATAATTGTTTCATTAAAAACAAGGTTTTCATTTTCAATTGGGCTTTCTTGTAAAATTCCGTCATTGTAAACAAATGATATAGTTTTTTGATTTTTTGGATCAAAGAATCCTGCATTTACGGTTAATAGTGCTCCAAGTTCTTTATGAACTTCTTCATTTGTCATTAGTCTTTTCTTTGATACAAATTCTATTTTTGTACCTTCTGGAATAATTACATGATATATTCCATCAGAATATTCACAAGTTACGTCTTGTGCTTTTACATTGGTAATACTTAATAAACTAATAAATAGTAGTAATAATATTTTCTTTATCATTATAAATCCTTTGACTTATAGAATGCTACAATACAAGCAAAAAATGCTAATGGTGGGAATATTGCTGTTATAAAAGGTGGTAAAACTGACTTTTCAGCAAGTAAATCAAAGAATGGTAATGTAATATAATAAATAAATATTGAACCTATAGCAATTGTAAAACCAATCAATCTTTGTTCTCTTGGTTTGCTAAATCCTAGTAGACAACCCATAATTGCAAGTAACACACAAATAAATGGGTGGAAAAATCTTTGGAAAAATTTGTTTAACATTAGATTGTATGTTTCTTCATTACGTACCATTTTTAATAATTTTACGTACCTAAACAAATTAGCATTTGTTAGTTCTCTTTCTTTTTTTGTAGAGTAATTCATTATCGTATAAATATCATCTGCCAGATGACCATTTAAAACATTCATTTCGTTAATGTGGTTGATATTGTCAAAAATACCTTCTGAAGATATTTGATAATGTTTTATATCATATAATTCCCATCTATCATGGAAAAATTTACCTTTTTGAGCGACAAATATTTGTGATATGCCGTGCATATCGGTATATTTTGATTCTGAAAAATCTAAGACAATAACATTACTCATTTTAGTTTTGTTGTACTTTGAAACGATGATGCTCATTGCAGGTTTGCCAGATGGTTCTTTTTGAGTGTAGATATATTGTGAAACAGGATTTCTATCTTTTATTTCTGCTAGTATATCTGATGAATAAGGTACAAGTTTATCAATGGTTACAAAACATAAGATTGAAACTAATACACTTAAGAATAAAACTGGTCTAACTATTCTCCAAAAAGGAAGACCAACTGCTCTAAATATTGTTAATTCTGAATCTTTACTTAATTTATCAAATGTGAATAATGAGCCTAATAATAAACCAACAGGAAATGCTTTACTTAAAATTAAAGGCAATTGACAAGTTAGAACGAGAATTGCTGTTTTTATTGTATATTCACCTTCTAATGTCTTTTTTATGGTATTAAGCAACATTTCTGGTGCAATCCATACTACAGTGAATAGCAATATTGCAACGATTGTTGTTATTAATACTTGTTTGAATATGTATTTGTCGTATATAGTGATTTTCATTATAGTTGAAAATCCTTTCCTAAGTAAAATTCTTTAGCGACTGGATCAACCGCTACATCTTTACTTTTACCTTGAATTTTAATTTTACCGTCAAAAATTACATAAGCCCTATCGGTGATAGATAACGTTGCTTTAGGATTGTGGTCTGTTATTAAGACACCTAAACCTTTTTCTTCTGATATTTTTCGGATATTGTCTTTAATTTCTCCGATAGCGATTGGGTCAATACCTGCAAATGGTTCGTCAAGAAGCATAAAATCTGGACTAGCAGCCAATGCTCTTGCAATTTCAACACGTCGTCTTTCACCTCCGGATAGAGCGACTGCAGGTGCTTTTCTTAATTTCATTACACCAAATTCTGTTAGTAATTCTTCCAATTTTTTTGTTTTTTCGCATTCAGTTAATTTTTCATTCATTTCAAGAACAAGTTTAATATTATCTTCAACATTTAGGTTTCTAAATATAGAATTTTCTTGTGGTAAATAACCGATACCTGCTTTTGCACGTTCATTCATTGGCCATTGTGTAATTTCTTGTCCATCTAACAATATTTGACCTTTGTTAGGTTTTACAAGACCTACAACCATGTAGAATGTCGTTGTTTTACCAGCACCGTTTGGTCCTAATAGACAAACTACTTCACCTTTGTTTATGTAAAATGAAATATCATTTACAACACTTCTATCGCCATAAATCTTTACTAAATTCTTTGCATCTATTCTCATAAACTATTACCTCTTGAAATAATAATATTATTATACTCAAAAAATAAAACAATGTTAAAAATAAAACTATATTGTTATAAATTTGCAGAGATTATCATTTGATGTATAATTTACATGTAGTTTAGTGAAGTGAGGGAAGAATGAAAGAAAGTTATTTTCCACAGGAATTAGAAAAAAGATGGCAAAAGTATTATGAAGATAATAATACTTTTAAAACATATAATGATAGTGATAAACCTAAATATTTTGCTTTATCAATGTTTCCATATCCATCTGGTAAACTCCACATGGGGCACGTTAGAAATTATACAATTACAGATGTAATTGCTCGTTTTAAGAAAATGAATGGTTTTAATGTTTTGCACCCAATAGGTTGGGATAGTTTTGGTCTACCGGCTGAGAATGCAGCAATGCAGCATGGTGTTGATCCGGCAAAATGGACAGATGAAAATATTGCTTATATGACTGGACAATTAAAAAGATTAGGTCTTTCTTATGATTGGGATAGAGAAGTTACTACTTGTAAGGAAGAATATTATAAATGGACTCAGTGGTTGTTCATTCAATTGTATAAAAAAGGTTTAGCATATAAAAAAGAAGCCGCAGTTAACTGGTGTGACAAGTGTGGTACTGTTCTTGCAAATGAACAAGTTATCGATGGCAAATGTTGGAGATGTGATAGTGTTGTAGAAAAGAAATATCTTTCTCAATGGTTCTTCAAAATTACAGAATATGCTGATACATTATTGAAAGATTTAGATTTGCTTGATGGTTGGGGTGATAATGTTAAAACTATGCAAGCCAATTGGATTGGTAAATCTAAGGGTGCTATTTTTAGATTTAAAGTTGTAGATGCACCAAATGGTGAAGAATTGGAAGTTCCTGTTTATACAACTAGACCTGATACTGTTCATGGTATCACTTATCTTGTTGTTGCACCTGAATATAAAGATATTGATAAATTAACTACTCCTGAAAATAAAGAAGCAGTTGAAGAATATAGAGCAAATGCTCGTAAGATGTCTGAAATTGAACGTCTATCTACTGAACGTCCAAAAACAGGTGTTCCATTAGGTACTCATTGTATAAATCCATTTACTGGTGAAAAATTCCCATTGTGGACTGCAGATTATGCTCTTGTTGAATATGGTACTGGTGCTGTTATGGCAGTTCCTACACACGATACAAGAGATTTCGCTTTCGCTAAAAAATATAACTTACCAATGAAAGTTGTTATTACAAATCCTGAAAATCCATCTGATTGTAAAGATGCTGCTTATACAGATGAGGGTGTTTTAATCAATTCAAATGAATTCGATGGTATGAAAAATACAGAAGCAAAAGAAGCCATTACTCAAAAAGCAGTTGATGGTGGATTTGGTGAGTTTAAAACACAATATAGGCTTAGAGATTGGTTGATTTCTCGTCAAAGATATTGGGGTGCTCCAATTCCAGTAGTTTATTGTGATAAATGTGGTATTCAACCTGTACCAGAAGATCAACTTCCTGTTAAATTACCAAAAGATGTTGATTTCTCTGTTGTAGGTAAATCGCCAATTACAACATCTCCAACATTTAAAGATACAGTTTGTCCAGTATGTGGTGGTCATGCCGTTAGAGAAATGGATACAATGGATACATTTGTATGTTCAAGTTGGTATTACTTGAGATATGCTGATGCAAGAAATGCTGAAAAATGTTTTGATAAAGATTTAGTTAACAAGTGGTTGCCGGTTGACCAATATGTCGGTGGTATAGAACATGCTATTCTTCACTTGTTATATTCAAGATTCTTTACTAAGGCATTAAGAGATTTAGGTTTACTTGATTTTGATGAACCATTCAAAAACTTGTTAACTCAAGGTATGGTTTTAAAAGATGGTGCTAAAATGTCTAAATCTAAGGGAAATACGGTTGATCCTGATGAAATATTCGAAAATTATGGTGCTGATACTGCAAGATTATTTATTTTATCTGATAGTCCACCAGCACGTGATTTTGATTGGTCAGATGCAGGTGTAGAAGGTTGTTATAAATTCTTAAATAGAGTATGGAGATTAGTATCTTCTAATCAAGATAATATTTCTCTTGATTATAAATTGCCTGAAACACTTACAAAGACAAATGATGATTTAGTTCGAGTTGTTCACATGGCAATTAAGGCTATAACTAATGATATTTCAAATGACTTCCAATTTAATACTGTAATCTCTAGATATAGAGAGTTGACTAATGCCATATACGATTGGGTTGGTACGAAGAAACAATTTAATGATGAAGATAAGAATGTGTTGAGTTTTGCTATAACTTCATTGATTAAATTGATGTCACCAGTTACAGTATTCATGTCAGATGAAATATGGAAAGAACTTGGTGCAAAAAATTCTATTCATGATGAAAAATGGTGTGAATATGATGAAAATCTTGCAAAAGCAAGTTCTGTAACTTTGGTTGTTCAAGTTAACGGTAAAGTTAAAGATAAAATTGAAGTTGATGCAGGTTTAGACAATGAAAACTTGAAATCAATTGCAATGGATAGTCAAAAAATTAAAGATTTAATAGCAGGCAAAACAGTTGTTAAAACAATTGTTGTACCAAAGAAATTGGTAAATATTGTTGTTAAATAAATTATATAATTTGATAATGAATAAGGGGTGAAATTTTTCACCCCTTATTTATTTTGTATATTCTATAAAAATATCGTGTTCTAGTTTTTTTATGGTTTTAACTTTGTATTCTTTGCATTCGGTAATAAAATTTATATTGTCACCGTTAAAACAAGATTTACTATTGTTGTCGTTTGTTATTTTAGGTGCAATAAATTGATAGAGTGTATCAACTAGGTTTTCTTTTATAAAACTTCCACTTAGTGTGCCACCACTTTCTACAAATATTGATGTTATTCTTTTCTCAAATAATTTTGAAAGTAAGTCTTTTAAATCAATATTGTTATTTGAAACTTTACATTTCAAAAATTCTACATTACTTGGGATAGATATGTTTTCAATATTTTTATTTTCATCGATTGCAATGATTATATGTCCATTTTTGTAAATTTCTGAATTAAAGTTTGTTCGTAAACTCTTATCTAAAATGATTTTTGTTTTATGCAACATTTGTGGATTGTCTTTAATTACTGTTTCAGCACTTGTTAAAATTGCAGAATATTTTTTCCTTAATTTTTTACCGTATAGTCTGGATTTGTTAGAAGTTATCCATTTCGAATCGCCATTGTGTGTTGCGATTTTTCCGTCTATTGTAGTTGCTGTTTTTAGTGCAACAAAAGTCCTTTTTTCTTCAATGTTAGTAAAAAATATTTTATTTAATTCTTTGCATTCTTTTTCTAATACACCTGTGACAATTTCAATATTTGCATCTTTTAATTTTTTAATGCCACCACCATTGACTTTGGGATTGTTATCTTTGCAACCGATTACAACCTTTTTTAGTTTTCTTTCAACTATTAAATCTGCACAAGGTGGAGTTTTTCCATAATGTGAGCAAGGTTCTAAGTTTACAATTAGAGTACCGTCTTTTTCTTCACCATTTTTAAGTTTTAAAAGTGCATCTCGTTCTGCGTGATTTTTACCATATTTATGATGATAACCAGTCGAAATTATTTCGTTATTTTTGTTTAATATAATACAACCAACCATAGGATTAGGTGCAGTGTTACCTTCTCCTTTTTTTGCTAATTGTATGCATTTTTTCATAAGTTTTTCATAATCTGCCATATTTGTATTTTAACCTAAAAAATGGTAATATTTAAGAGGTAAGTTTATAGTGATAAATAATATTATAATACGAGGTTAGAATGAATATTAAATATTTAGGTCATAGTGCGTTTGAGATAGACACAAATGGTTATAAAATTTTGATAGATCCGTTTTTGGTAAAATGTCCAGATTATGATTATTCAAAAACAACAGATATTTTTGTAACTCATGGACATGCTGATCATTTAGGCAAAGCACCACAAATTGCAATGAAAACTGGGGCAGTTATTACAGCAGTTTTTGAATTGGCAAAATATTGCTCAAGATATGGTGTTAGTGTTAATGGTATTTCATTAGGTGGTTGGGTAAATTATGAATGGGGTAGAGTAATTGCTTTACCTGCGTTTCATTCTAGTTCGGCTGATGATGGTACTTATACTGGCTGTCCAGTAGGATTTTTATTTGAGATTGAGGGAAAAAGAATTTTTCATGCCGGAGATACGTGTTTAAATTCGGAAATGAAAATATTAGCAGAAGTTTATAAACCTGGTATTGTTATGTTACCTATTGGAGGACATTTTACAATGGATATCGAAAATGCAGTAATTGCAGCAAAATGGATTGGTGCAGATATTGTTATTCCAATGCATTATAATACGTTCCCACAAGTTGAAGCGAATGTTGATGAATTTAAAAATATGATTTCTGATATTGGTAAGAAACCTGTTGTATTAAAGATAGAAGAGGCGATTGAAGTATAAGTTAAGTATGGGCTTTAATATGAAAAAAAAATATATAATTTCTTTGTTATTATCGTTGGTAATGTTTTCAGGTGTTGTTGGTGCTGAAACATTTGATTATCTTGAAGAAGAACCATTTGATGTGGTATTTGATTTAACAAATGATGATGTTAATGAAATTATAGATGAACAGTTATTCTTTTATTTTTTAACCTATGATAAAAATAAAGAATTTTCTGTAAATAATAGTTATTCATATTTAAAGAGTTTTGAAACATTATCAAAATGTTCAAAACAAATTGAAGAAGTTTTTAATAACAATAAAATTTTAACAAAAAATGTTTCACAAAAAGAAAAAAATATTACAAAAACAGATATAGTTAATAAAAAAAATGAAGTTATTCCAAAAGAGATAAATTTAGAATTATCAAAAAAAGAAATTGCAAATAATGTTGTTGTTCAACAAGAACAAATTAAACATGTAAATTCAAAAAATGTTGAGAAAAAAGTTTTAAAAGAAGACTTAAACAATATGATGAAAGATGGCATTACTGCCAGTTTGTTAGATGAATCTATTGAAAATTCTAATGCTGTATATAGAACCGTTAACAAGTCAGAAACACCTAGTATTTCTGCAAAACAAGAAGAAAGTAAAACTGAAAAAGTTGTAGAAGAAAAAGTTGTTTCTGTTCAAAAAGATAATTCAGAAAATGTAGAAAAGAAAGAAGTTACACCTAAAATAGCCAAAGAAGAAGTTGAAAAAAAAGATGAACAACCTAAAGTCTTAGATGACAATTTAAATAAAGTTGTAGTACCTCAAACTGAAAATGTTGTTGATATATATAAAGACAAAGATATAGTTGCAATAAATGAAAAAATAAATAAAGATAATACAAATTTATCTTTGTATTATAAACGTGCAACAATTTATATGCAAAAAGGACTATATTTAGATGCAATAAAAGAATTTAATTTTGTATTAGATTATAAACCAATGCATGAGGGTGCATATTTTAATCGTGCTATTTCAAAATATAGAATAAACGATACAAATGGTGCATTAGATGATTTAAGAAAAGCAATTGGTATAAAACCGTCTGATTATGCATATATTGCTTGTGGAAATATTAAATCTGAATATTATAATGATTATAATTCTGCAATTGAAAATTTTACAAAGGCAATAGAGTTAAATCCTAAATCGAAAGAGGCTTTCTATAATAGAGGACTTTCCTATATGAAGTTAGGAAAGTATTTGGAAGCAAAAGAAGATTTTAATAAAGTATTAACGTTTGTTCCAAATGATGTTGATACAAATACAAATTTAGGATTGATTAATGATAAATTAAAGGATTATAAATCTGCTATATATCATTATGATAAAGTTCTTACAGGTACATCTGCTGATTACAAAATATATTTTGCAATTGGTGTTGATTGTATCAATTTAAAAGATTACCAAAATGCTATAGTTGCATTTTCTAAATGTATAGAATGTGATAATAAGAAAAAAGATGCATATTATAACAGAGGATTAGTTTACGAAAAATTAGGTCAAACTAAAAATGCAGAAAATGATTATACAAAAGCATTAGAGTTAGATAGCAATTATGTGAAATGTTATAATAGTCGTGCTGTTTTAAAAATGAATAATTCTGATTTTAATGGGGCAATTGAGGATTATAATAAGGCTCTTGTCTTGTCGCCACGTTCCTCTGAAATTTATTATAATAGAGGTATAGCAGAATATAATGCTGATAGATTGCAAAATGCATTGGCAGATTTTACAAAAGCAATTTCTATTGCTCCAGATAATGCAAAATTTTATTATAATAAAGCCGTTGTAGAAGAACAGTTGAAAAATTTTAAAGCAGCAATTTCGAATTATACAAAGGCTATAGAATTTGATGCAACTTGTTATCAAGCATATATTGGTAGAGGATTGATATATTCTCGACAAGGTAAACTAAAATTAGCATTGGCTGATTTAGATATGGCTATAAAAATTAATCCAAAAGATTCTGATACCTTTTATAATAAGGGTTTAATATATTATCAACAAACAAATTATAAAGAGGCATTAGATTGTTTTAATAAAACAATTGAATTGAATGTTAATCATATTGGGGCATTAACAAATAGAGGTGCGATTAGATATATTTTGAAAGATTATAAAGGAGCAATTGAAGATTGTTCAAAAGTAATTGATGTTGATAATAATTGTGAAAATGCATATTTTAATAGGGGTATGGCATATTTAATCTTACAGAATTATGAAAAAGCACATGTTGATTTTACAAGGGCCTATGATATAAACCCTAAAAATGAAGAAGCACGTAGATATATGATGTATACTAAAAAAATGATGATAAATTATAAAGATGTTGTATAAGGAAGATTATGAAAATTGCAGTAGTTTTAAATAAATCAATTTCAGAAACAAAAATAGTTTTAGAACAAATAGTAACCAAATTTGAAAAGTCTGGTCTTGATTATGAAATATTAGATATCGATAAATTAAAGACTGGTTATAATTTTGTTTGTGCTGTTGGTGGTGATGGGACAATGCTTAAAACTTCTCGATTTTTTGCGAAAACGGGCACTCCTGTAATGGGTATAAATTTAGGTAGATTGGGCTTTTTATCTCTTATAACTCCTGAAGAGATAGATGCTATGATAAGAATGATAGAAACAAATGATTATGTAGTACAAGAACGTATAATGCTGAAATCCTCAGGTTGTATGGCTTTGAATGATTTTGTAATAAAGGGGCATTCTTTAGTTAGAACATCAAAATTTAATTTATTTATAAATGAAAAATTGGTTAGTGAATATATTGCAGATGGTCTTATTATTTCAACTCCAACAGGTTCAACTGCTTATGGATTATCTGCAGGAGGTCCAATATTATCACCCGTATTAGAGGCATTTGTTATTGTGCCTATTTGTGCTCATACAATGACGGCTAGACCATTGGTTATACCATCTTCTGAAAAAATTTCTGTTAAAAGTGTTGATGAATTCTTAGATGTATCTTGTGATGGACAAGAAACTGTTACTAATGTGAAAGAAGTTAATATTGAATTGTCAGAGTATAAAGCAAAATTAGTATTCCCTAAAGATGAAAATTTTTATTCTATTTTAAGAAATAAATTACATTGGGGTGTTTTCCCAGGATGTAAGACTTTGTAAATTTATCTAAATATTATTCCATCTAGTTCTATTTATATCTAATTGGCTAATATCTTTTTTATTTTATAACGATAATATATAAATAAAGGAGGATTTATGGCTAGTATATGTGTTTCACCAATTAGTGAATTGAAAGAATTAAATGATGTTTTTATAGAGTTGACAGAAAAAAATTGTAATAAACGTTGTAAGGAATGTTTTATAAATTTTCCATTTTCAAAAAGTGTAAAAGATTTTATTAAATTAGATTTGGTAAAAAAATCATTAGAACAATTGAAAGAAAATAATTTGAATTGTATATATTTAACAGGTGCTGAACCAATGACTCACCCAGATTTTAATACGATTTTAAGAATTTGTTTGAAAAAATCTAATGTATGTATTTTTACTAATGCTACATTTATTAATGAAAAAAAAGCAAGATTTTTGAAAAATGTAGAAATGGAATCTAATAATCAAATATTATTTAAAATATCATTTACTCATTTTGATGAGATGAAAAATGATAGTATTCGTTTTAGGGGTTCGTATCGCCAAAATATGTTTGCATTAAAATGTTTAGATAAATATAATTTTACTAATATTATTTGTGTTTCAAATTATTACAAAGAAGAACATAGTAAAATTATTTCTGCTTTTCAACAGCAATTGATTGATAGTGGAATAGAAAATGCCATTATTCAAATTAATGAATGGTGTGATGGTAGTATATCAGAAATTTCTGATATCCAAGGTAGTTTTGATTGTATGACAAGTAGAACATTGACAAGAAATGGTATATTTTCGTGTCCATTTTTAGCAAATGATTATAGAGGTAGAATGGGAAGTGATTTTACAGATTTTTCTAAAAGTGTTCGCTTAGAAACTCCATATTGTTCTTCTTGCATAAAAAACAAAGAAAAAATGTTTAGTGTTGATATTGATTGGTAATGACAATATAGCAGAAGGGGGTATTTTATCTCTTTCTGCTATATTATAAAACACATTTTATCGCTTCTATCATAGATGATGGATTTGCAATATTTTTACCTGCTATATCAAAAGCAGTCCCGTGTGACGGAGATGTTCTTATAATATCTAATCCGATAGTCATGTTTACTGTTTTGTCGCTAGCAACAGTTTTTATTGGGATAAGTCCTTGATCGTGATACATTGCGATATAACAATCGTAAGGTGCATTTTGATTATTGAAATAATTCTTTGCTGCATCAACAAACAATGTATCTGATGGCAATGGTTTTGTTATATTGATACCTTTTTTATGTAATTTTTCTACTGCAGGTATAATTGTTTCTATTTCTTCTGTTCCTAATATTCCACCTTCTCCGGCATGAGGATTTAGTGAACATAGAGCAAAATTAGGTGTTTGAATTTTATAATGTTGTTTGAAAAATTCATTTAATCGAAGAACTTTTTCTATAATCAAATCTTCAGTAATATTTATATCTTTTAAAGCACAATGTCTTGTTAATAATAAAACATTAAATCCTTTTGATACAAATAGCATTTCAGCCTTTTGATTATCATGTGCAAGATAATGTTCAAGTACTTCTGTTTGTCCATTAAACTTGTGTCCTGCAAGATAAAATGCTTCTTTTGAAATAGGTGCAGTAACGATTGCTTTTGGTTTTATCTCGCAAGCCCTTTTTAAGCAATTGAACGAAAATTCTCCAGATTCTTTTGTTAATTGTCCGTATTCAACTTGACCATTAAAATCTATGTCAATAATTTCATATTTATTGTTTAGTTTGTCGTATGTTTCAAAATTTTGTTTATTTGTAATTATTACAATTTTATCATTGGGAATATTAAGGTTGTTCAAAGCTTTGATTGTTATTTCAGTGCCTATGCCATTAATATCTCCGGTTGTAATTGCAATTTTATTCTGGTATTTGTTCATGTTTTTCTATGTATTTCAATATTTCAATAAGTGTTTTAGGATTACCAAGATTACCTGATTTTGTAATAATCCATTGGTTTTTGTAATCTACACAAAGAGCAATTGCAGGTGCAACTTCATCTTTCATAATCAGTTCTTTTGCTGATATTGCATTACAACATTTGTAAGATGTTTCACCACCAAGTGTGATTAAAAGTACTTTTATTTTATCTGTAATTGCTTTTGTTAACTCTGCAAGATAATCTGTAATTTTGCTTGCTAAATTTGCTCTTGATAGTTCACCTCTTAGTGAATCGTCAGAGAAACCGTCAAAGTTTTCTAATAATTTAGAAGAATGTATAACAACTGTATCACCACTAGATAGTTGGCTTACTATATCATTCACAAAATCATCATTTATTCCATTTAACACCATTTCAACAGTCAAAGGTAGTGTATGGATATTATCAAAATCATAAGTTTTGTCTAATTGTTCAATTTGATTAGAATTTATTTGTGTAGCACTACCAGATATTATTAAATTAGGCATTTGAGGCATAATAATTTGTTCGTTTTTTTCTGTTATATCATCTTCGGGTAGCCACAATTTTGCTAAAATACTACCAGTGGCAGCAGTTCCTGCAGGTAGTATTTTATAGTTAGATTTATTAATAGCAAGTACAACTTGTTCAATATCAACAGCACTTGCAGAATCTGCAATTATGAGTTTCTTACCTTCTTTTATAAGTTCATTTATTTTTATAAGAATTGGACCTGCACCATTCATAATAGTTTTTAGTCCAATTAATCCAACCATATTTTGTTCATTTTCTTTTAATTGGTTTTTAAAAAGAGATGGAACGTAAGACTCTGTAATAGGTGAATGTGGATCCCTCGCCATTTCTGTACGACCAATTGGAGTACCTTTTGATAAATGGTATCCACCTACAGTAATTCTACCTTCTGATGGAAATGCTGGTATAACAATTGCTGCATCATAGTTTAGAGTTTTAACCATAGTTAAGGTTTCTCTTGCAATGTTTCCTCTAAGAGTAGAATCGATTTTTTTATAAAAATATTCAAGATTAAGATTTTTATTTAGGTTTTCAATAGTTTCAAGTATTCTTGCTTCTGCTTGTTCAGCAGAAATGTTTCTTGACTCGGTTGAAATAGCCCAAATTTCAGTGCTTAAATCATTTTCTGGAGGTATTGAATAGTCTAATAATATTTTAGTTTTTGCATTACATTTTTTGAATTGTAATGCTGTATCATTGGCACCTGTTAAATCATCGGCTATAATACCAACTAAATTAGAGATTATCATTATTCTGCGTCTTTCTTTGAACCTAATAGTTTAATATTTGTAGCAGTTACAATGTATGATTGTCTGCTTTCACCTGCTTGGTCTGTCCAGTTGCTTGTTCTGATACGACCTTCAATTGCTGCTAATCTACCTTTTTTTAAGTAGTTGCTAGCAAATTCTGCTTGTTTATCCCAAACTTCAATGTTGAACCAATCAGTTACTTCTGAAGATGTTTTGCTATCCCATCTATTTACGGCAAGAGAAAATGTTGCTCTTGATTTACCTGATTCATAATATTTGATTTCAGCATCTCTGCCTGCTCTACCTACTATAACAACTGTGTTCATTTTTACTCCTTAATAATCTGTTTAGTTATATTGTATCATGTTAAATATTTTTCTAAATTTATTGTAAAATTTTGTTAAATAATAGCAAATATTTTTTAGTTTATGTTTTTTTATATGTGTGTAGTTAAAAAAATCAGGTGTGCCATGGCTATTACATTTTGTAGTTTAGATTCAAATAAACAAGTTAATTCAGTTAATGAAAATTCTTCTGGTGTTAAAGAATCAACCAAATTAGAAAGAGCAAATTTAGAAGAAAAACCAGATGTAGCAGAGTTTTCTAAAAAAGAAGATAAGAAGGAGAAGACTTCTTTATGGCAAGGTTTCAAAAATGGTTATACTTCGTTTAAGAAATTTTTAATTACATCTGCTGAATATACAAAAGGTACTTTAAAAGGTCTTGTATATGGTGGTGTTACTGCATTAACAGTGGTTGGAGCAGATGCTCTTAGGAGTGTTGCTAAAAAATCAGAAAAAACATTATCTACAAAAGGAAAAGTTTTTGCTGGTGTTGCTGGTGTCGCAGTTTTTGCATTGAATGTGTTTAAGGCAAATTTGAATGCTAATTCTAAAAAAGCAGATGTTGACCATAGATGGCAAACTGGTCATAATAGGGTGTAGTTCATGAATTCAGGCATGTCTGTTAATAATGCTCCTAACTTTGGTGCATCTTATCATACTTATTTTTATACAACAGACGGCAGACGTATTGTGTCTGAGCAGAATATGAAAAAATGTTTGCATTATGTTGAATCGCATTTGAATGGTTCAAAGAGGGTTAAAAATTATAATCATGATTTGATTGATACAATGAAATTTGGTCAAAAATTACCAGATGGTACTCGTCGTGGTGGTGATGCTGATTATTTATATATTTCAAAAATAAGGGCTGTTTTTGATAAAACAAAGAAAAATGTTCAAGGTTTTGTTAATATCGTGACAGGTAAAGATGTTGACCTTGTTAATGAAAAATTCGGAAAACCAATTGGTCGAGCAATTCGTGAAAGTAAGGAAAAAACAGGTTTTATGAGGTCTTTTGAAACAAAAGATGCACTAAATCGATATTCAAAACTTGCACCTAAGTTTGCTGAATCAAAAGCCGTTTATAAAGATGGCGAACGACAAGCATTTGGTATATGTTTTACACCTGTATATAACAAGAAAACTGGTGAATTAAAGGAATTTAAATATCATCATTCAGGTTTCTTTGATGAAAGTAAAGTTAAATAGCAGAAAAACCGAAATTATTGAAATTTAAATCCATATTTTTGTCATAAGGTTTGTGAATTTTTTTGTTATAGTCTTCCATTTTTGTTTGAATTTCTTTTGGTGCTTTGTTTAATTCAAGAGGGTGTTTTGTGAAATAACCATTCAATAGTGTTGCACTCATGCCAGTTTCTTTATCCATAAACTTACGTAAAGTTTCACTACCACCAATGTATGCTTCACATTGTCTATCTGGTTTCATTGCTTTGAAATAGTTTTTAATTTTTACTTGTATATCTCGTGGAATATTGTCGAAGTTTTCAACAACATCACTTAGTGCTTGACCGATAGATTTACTTTTTAAATCATTAAATTTTCTTTTTAATGATTTTTGTATGTTTGCAAGTTTTTCACTTTCATCATTTGTCACAAGATATTTGTTGTCATTGCGTGATGATTGAATAGGGTTTGTTGTATTTGAAGATGTGTATGAATTTGATGCTTCCCTGATTTTTGCAATTCTTTCTGCTTCAGGAGTATTGTATGTTGCTTGAGAAATAACTCTTTGTTCTGGAACGGGTGCTTCTTTTGTTTCGTTTTTACCTGATGTACGCGAACCACCTTGTTGAGATATTATTTCATCAGTTGTTTTAATAATATTTGATAAAATATTTTTTCGGTTTTCATCTGTAGAATTAGAAGCAACTTCTTCATATACGTTTTTGATAATATCAACTCTTTCGCTGTTATCAATAGTGTATTGTTTTAAAGAATCTTCTTCTGCATATTGTGCTAATTGTGTGGTTACAGATTCGAATATTTCATCATCTAAATCTTGAGTGCCAAATTTTTCGGAATCTGATGCTACTATATTAGCATATTCTGTTTTTATTTCATCTGGTGCTTCTGATTCTAATACCATTGCAGCAGTTGCACCCAATATTTGAGTTTTAACACCATTGTCTTCTGCTGTTTGATTTAAATCAGAACTATCATAACCATTTATTAAATCCATAATTTCGTGATATTGTTCACTATTTAAAGATTCAATTTGAGCATTGGATATTGCTATAATGTGTTTTGTTATAATTCTTTGCTTTGCTAATTGTATTAAAGCTTCATTTGATAAATTTGAAGTATCACCTAGTGATTTTAATTCTTTTTTAGTGAATTGACCTTTTTTTAATTTTGCTAATTCAAGATTAACTTCACTATTTTCATTTTTAAGGTCTAAATCTTGTTTTAATTTTGTATTGATGCCTTTTGCAATGTCTTCAACTGTATTTTGACCTTCTTTTTTAAGTCCATAATATTTTATAAGTGTTTTTGCGTCGGTATTTTTGTCAAGCCCTTTTAAAGTTGAAATTTCTGGATCACTTAATTGAACAACAAGTGCTTTCTGGATTTCTTTTTCTTGTTCTTTTGTTAGTTTGCTGATAGATGTTTCTAAATCTGCAATTTTTATTTTTGTTACGTCTTGTCCAACAATATTAGAAATTTTTGAGAAAAATTCTTTTGATTCTTCTTCTGTTTCAAAACTTGCAACAATATTACTTAGCAATGATGATGTGATATCTCCATTCGATAAAACTCCTTTCATTGCTTTTAATTCATCTTTTGTAGCAGTTTTCATTACAATATTGAAAGATTTTGAAATATCACCTAATGTATAATTTTGAGCATCTTTCATCAAATCAATAGTAGAAAGTTGTGTTAAATCTTTTCCATATTGTTTAGATAATGCATTTAAGGTTGTTTGAGAAAATTTGATTTGTGATAATTTTTTGTATAATTCTTGTTTGTGTTTTTGTTTATTTAATTGAATTTGTTCTTTACTTGGAGTTTTTTCTTGTGAAATTGGTCTTAAATCACTTGAAGATGGAGTTATTTTGAGTTGTTGTCCAACTTCAATTTTATTCATATTTTTACCAATTGTATTTTTATTCCAAGCATACAAATCAAATGTATCAAGACCGAAGTCTTGAGCGATTAAACTTAAAGAATCTCCTTTCTGTACTGTATATATTCCGCCTTGTGCAGTCCTTTTTCCTGATTTGCTACTTGGTACAGTATTATTTTGATTATTTACATAACTAGCATATTCTTTATCAGAGATTGTTCCATCTCTATCAGTATTAGCCCTGTTAAATTGGTCAAGTAGTCCTTGTTCTTTTGCTTGTGCCTCTGTCATTCCAACAAAAATTGTAGGTTTACCTTCAGGGTTCTTTTTTTGAACCTGTTGTGAACCAGTTTCTGTTGGTTGTTGTGTATTTAGTTGTCCTTGTTTGATTTCTAAATCGTTCATTATAAGCTCTCTAAATACAATACTTCATGTATATAAAGTTTCTTAGAAAGCCCTATTTTCAACATGTTGAAAAATCTTTACAAACTTAATATTTATATATCTTTTAAATATTCATTTATGATTTCTTTTTGTTCATCTTGTATTTTTTGTATAAATTTTTTATCTTTTTTTATAATCTTTTTTGCTACAAATGCTGCTTCTGATGCGTTGGTTGTATGTATAACAAGTCCCTTATATTTTGGTGCAATCTTTATTGCAGTATGTTTTTTACTTGTTGTCGCTCCACCTATCATTAGTGCTGGTAGTTTAAAACCCTTTATCTCCATATCTTTTGCAATTTGTTGCATTTCTTCTAGTGAAGAATTTATTAGTCCAGAAAGAGCAATAATATCTGCATTTTCTTTCTTTGCAGTTTCTAATATTTTTGTAGAATCAACCATTATTCCTAAATCAATAACTTTAAAATTATGACAAGTTAAAACCAATGATAATATATTTTTTCCAATATCGTGAACATCTCCTTTTACTGTTGCAAGTACGATTTTGCCAATATATTTGTTTTGTGTCTTTAATTTTGTTTGAAGAATATCTATTGCTTTTTTCATTATGCGTGAACTTTTTACAACTTGTGGTAAGAACATTTTTCCTTCTGAAAAATAGTCATTAAGTATATTCATTTCTTCTAACAATATCTTTTCAATAATATCAATAGGTTTGTATTTTGTTAATGCTTCATATAAATCTGGTTCTATAAATTCGTCAGTTCCTTTTAATAGTGCATATTGTAATCTTCTATTAACAGGCAAAGTCCTCCATTCGCTGATTATATGATTTTCTTTTTTATTAGTCAAAATATTTTTGTTTGAATTGATGTATTCTACCAATTTATTTTGAGCATCTTCCGATTTGTTAAAAATAACATTTTCAATGAGTGACTTAATTCTTTTTTCAATGCTTTCATATTTCGGTAATTGTCTTGGACTTAAGATTCCCATTGATAAACCATTTTTAATAGCATGGTGTAAAAAGATGCTATGAATTACATCTTGAATTTTATCATTGCCGTTAAAAGCAAATGAAACATTGCTTATTCTACCCAGAAATAGTATATCTGGATATTTCTGTTTTAATATTTTTAATGCTTCTAAAAAAGAAATGGCGTTAGAATTCTGTTCTTTTATTCCGGTTGCAATTGGAAGAACATTTAAGTCGAAAATTATATCATTTGGGTTATAATTACATTTTTCTGTAAGTATTTTATAGGCTCTATCAATAATTTTTATTCTTCTATTTGTATCAGTTGCTGAACCTTGTTCATCACTAACATTTACAACAATAGATGAACCAAATTTCTGAAGTTCTATTGCTTTTTTTATAAAATCTTTTTCACCATTTTCAAGACTTATTGAATTAACAATTACTTTTGATTGAATACATTTTAGTCCAGTTTTTATTAAATCAAAATCTGTAGATGTAAGCATTATTGGAACTTGTGTTATATTTGGTTCTGTTGCGATTCTATTAAGAAAATTTTTCATTATTTTTTTTGTATTATATTGTTCAGAATCTAAACAAATTTCTATGATTTTTGCACCGTTTTTGATTTGTTTTTGTGCAATATTTATTGCTTTATCAAAATTGTTATTTAAAATAGCCGTTTTAAAATCTTTTGAATTAGATATATTTGTGTTTTCTCCAATTTGTATAAATTCAGAATTGATTGTTAAAGTGGTTAATCCACAAAAATTGTGTTCTTGTAATTTCTTTTTGGTGGTTATTTCTCGTGGTTTGTAGTCTTTTAATAATTCAACAATTTCTTTTATATGATCAGGAGTCGTTCCACAACAGCCACCATAAATGTTTATGATATTATCTGTTGCTAATTCTTTATATTCATTTGCCATTTGAATGGGTGATGTTTCATATTCGCCAAATTCATTTTGTAATCCTGCATTTGCATATATAGAAATTGCACAAGGTGCTATTTCTGCTAATTGTTTAATATGTGGTTTCATTTCTTCAATACCAAGTGAGCAGTTTAAACCAACACAAATTGGTTTTGCAAATTCAATGCTATAATAAAAGGCTTCTAACGTTTGTCCAGATAGTGTTCTTCCTGATTTATCTGTCAATGTCACAGAAATCATAGTCGGAATATTTGTATGTAATCTGTTTTGCACTTCCTGAATGGCATATATGGCTGCTTTTGCATTTAAGGTATCAAATATCGTTTCAATTAATAAAATATCAATATCGGAGCATATAAGTACCTCTACTTGTTCTGAATACGATTTTACTAATTCATCAAAAGTTATATCTCTTTTTTCTGGATTCATAATATCTGATGAAATAGTTAAAGATTTTGTTGTCGGTCCTATTGAACCTGCTATAAATCTAGGTTTATTTGGTGTCTTTTCCGTATATTCGTCTGCAATTTTTCTCGCAATTTTAACAGATGCTTTATTTAGTTCTTTTATAGAGTTTTCTAAATGGTAATTGCTTTGTACTATGGAGTTAGAATTAAACGTGTTACATTCAATAATATCTGCACCAGCATCTAAATAGGCTCTATGAATATCTTCTATTATTTGAGGTTGTGTGAGTGAAAGTACTTCAAAGTTGCCTTTTAGGTTGATAGTAGAATTTTTAAACAATGTTCCTCTATAATCGTTTTCAGACAAATTATACTTTTGGAGCAGAGTTCCCATTGCTCCATCTAGAAAAAGAATTTTTTCTTTTAAACATTTTTTGAATAAACTCTCATTAGACATACTAATACCTTAATATTACATATTAAAAATAAAGTTAATTGGCTAAATGAATTGTTTAATGATTATAGGAATAATGTTTTCTAGTAAAGATACAAAGAACATTAAAAAGATTAATACTGCAAAAGCCTTTTGCATATCAGAGAATAAAAACATTTTTTTGTTTGTTCTAAATTCTTCAATACCTTTATATTCATCTGCGTATGGTTGAACCGGAAGTTGTTTTTCTATTTGTTCAAGAACTTTTGCAAATTTGATTTTGATAAGCATATTATAGGAATCCATATTCATCCACCATAGAATAGTTGTACCAATACCAACGATAGACAATAATGCACTTAATGGAAGCATATATGCAAACATTACACCTTTAAAAATATTCACTAAAACTAGTAAAATAATTGCTAAACATAGGTAAAATCTGTTTATTGCAAAACTTCTAGTTATAAAAGATTCTTTTTGTTCTGAATATAGTTTGTATTGTTGAAAAATTAAGTTTTTTTCTTCCATTTTTATAAACCCTCTTTTCTATTGAGCATCTCTATTTCTTTCAACTGTTTGCATAAGTTCTTCAAAATCTTTTTCATCAAGAGTTTCTTTGTCTAGTAATGCTTTAGAAATGTATTCTAACATATCTCTATTCTTACTTAAGATGTCTTTTGCAATTTCGTATCTTTCATCAACAATTTTCTTAACTTCTCTATCTATATCAGCAGCGATTTCTTCTGAAAAATCTCTATTGTGTCCGAAATCTCTACCCATAAAGATATGTTCTTCTGATTTTCCATAAGTAAGATTACCCATTTTCTCACTCATGCCATAAGCAGTAACCATTTTTCTTGCTAAGTTAGAAACTTTTTCAAGGTCATTTGATGCACCTGTTGTAACAGAATCTGGCCCATAAATAAGTTCTTCTGCTACACGTCCACCTAATGTCATTGTAATTCTATCTAACAATTGAGATTTTTTCATTGTTAAGTAATCTTTTTCAGGCAATGTCATTGTGATACCTAATGCCATACCTCTTGGAATAATAGAAACCTTGTGCAATGGATCACAACCTTTTAGCATTGTTGCTAACAATGCGTGACCAACTTCGTGGTAGGCTGTATTTTCTTTTTCTTCATCAGAAATAATTCTGCTTTTCTTTTCTGGTCCTGCCATTACTTTATCAATTGCTTCTTCAAGATCAGGCATTTCAACTTTTGTTTTGTTATGTCTTGCTGCAAGCAATGCTGCTTCGTTTAGCAAGTTTTGTAAATCGGCACCTGTAAAACCTGGAGTTCTTTTTGCTAATACTTTTAAATCAACTTCTTCTGCAAGAGGTTTATTTTTTGCGTGAACTTTTAAAATTTGTTCTCTACCTAGTACATCAGGTTTGTTGATAACGATTTGTCTATCAAATCTTCCTGGTCTTAATAGGGCATTATCTAAAATGTCAGGTCTGTTTGTTGCTGCAATTACGATAATGTTTGTATTTTTGTCAAAACCGTCCATCTCAACAAGTAATTGGTTAAGTGTTTGTTCTCTTTCATCATGTCCACCACCAAGACCAGCACCTCTTTGACGACCAACTGCATCAATTTCATCAATAAATATAATACAAGGTTGATGTTTTTTTGCTTGGTCAAATAAATCTCTAACTCTGCTAGCACCAACACCAACAAACATTTCTACGAAGTCTGAACCACTTATTGAGAAGAAAGGTACACCTGCTTCTCCGGCAACTGCTTTTGCCATAAGTGTTTTACCAGTACCAGGAGCACCTACTAAAAGAACACCTTTAGGAATTTTTGCTCCAAGTTTAATATATTTTTCACTATGTTTTAAGAAATCAACAATTTCTTCTAATTCTTTCTTTTCTTCATCAATGCCGGCAACATCATCAAATTTAGTTTTTACTTTGCTATCTAATAACATTTTTGCTTTACTTTTACCAAAAGACATTGCTTGTGCACCACCTGATTGAATGCTTTTTGCCATAACAACCAAGAAAACAATGAACAATAATGGTAATATTAATGAACCAATCAAACCAAGCATTTGAGTTGATTCGCTAGGCTTTTTAACACTGATGTCAACGTTTGCTTTTTCTAATTTATTCATTAAATCAGCAGAATTTGGTACTAATACGTGATATTGAATTGTTGGGGTTGCTGGTTGCGTACCCATTAATGTTTCATATTTCGAAACTGGTTTCTTTGCTTCAGGTTGTTTGATTGGCGTTGCAACAACAGAATTTCCATCTATTTGAACACTTTTGATTTCATTTGCTTGTAGTTTTTGAACAAATGTTGTATATGACAACTCTGATGTTTGGGTTGTAGAACCTGTAAACAACATTGAAACAAATGCTAAAACCATAATACCAAGTACAACGTACATACCTACTGATTGACTTTTATTCATAAATTACCTCTATTTATCTATAAACTAATTTAAATATAATACATTTTATATTATACAGTATAACAGAAAATATGCATATATATAAAGATATAAAGAAAGTTTACGAATTGGTAACAATGTTGGAGTAAATAAAAACTCTCGGAGATGGATTCGAACCACCGTTAAAAGAGCCAGAATCTTTCGTCCTACCACTAGACGATCCGAGAATATTATAGTTTTATAATTATATTCACACTTTAAAATAAATTGTCAATTATAGTATTTAAATAATAATTATTGTATTTTGTGATATATTTATATGGTTTATAAAGGAAAATAAAGAGAGGCTATTATGAAATTAGGTATTTTAGGCTATGGAAATCTTGGTAGAGGTGTGGAATTAGCCGTTAAACAAAATGATGATGTCGAATTAGTGGCAGTGTTTACTAGACGTAATCCTGAGACTTTGAAAATAAATTCCGATGCAGAAGTAGTTCATGTATCAGAGTTAGAAAATTATAAATCTAAAATAGATGTTTTAATTTTGTGTGGTGGTAGTGCAACCGATTTGCCAGAACAAACTCCGGAATGCGTAAAAATGTTCAACGTAATTGATAGTTTTGATACTCACGCAAAGATTCCAGAACATTTCGCTAATGTTGATAAATCAGCAAAAGAATCAGGAAAACTTGGTATTATTTCAGTAGGTTGGGATCCTGGAATGTTCTCTTTAAATAGATTGTATGCAAATTGTATTTTACCAAATGGTTCAGATTATACTTTTTGGGGTAGAGGTGTAAGTCAAGGTCACTCTGATGCAATAAGAAGAATTGAAGGTGTTAAAGATGCAAAACAATATACAGTACCTGTACAAAAAGCATTAGATGCTGTTAAAAATTGCGAAAATCCTATACTTACAACTGGTGATAAACATACAAGAGAATGTTATGTAGTTCTTGAAGATGGTGCAGATGCTGAACGAGTTGAAAAAGAAATTAAAACAATGCCAAATTATTTTGCAGATTATGAAACAACGGTTCATTTTATTTCAGAAGATGAGTTAAAGAAAAATCATTCAAGAATAAATCATGGAGGTTTCGTATTTAGAACAGGTAAAACTGGTGTAAATGGTGAAAACAATCACGTTATCGAATATAATTTGAAACTTGATTCAAATCCTGAATTTACATCATCTGTACTTGTGGCTTATGCAAGGGCTGCATATAGAATGAATAATGAAGGGCAAACAGGTTGCAGAACAGTATTTGATGTTCCACCTGCATATTTGAGTCCAAAAACAGCAGATGAATTACGAAAAACAATGTTATAATTATCATTGGATAAATATTAAAAAAGAGGTTTAGTTTATTTGTTAAACCTCTTTTTTATAATAAATATTAGTTTGTTTATTTATCTTGAAAAACCTTTTTTCTCAGCAATTTTATTCATTTGATTTTGAATACTTTTGATTTCTTTTTCTTTTTTAGTAATGGTGTCATTATATGCTTTTCTTTCTTCAAAGAAATTTAGTATATTTTTTAGTTTATTTACCATTTTTTTTGGTTTTGCGTTTGTATCAAAGAATATTTCATCTTTCATATCGTTAAAACTGTCTTCGTATTTACCATTTCTGTAGCTTACACCAGTGTATAAAGTTGGATACATTCGTCCTTGTGTATATAGATGTATATTTAAGTCTCCTTTAATACCTTTTGTTTCTTTCTCAAAAACTTTTTCTACAGTTTTTAATGTTGACATGTGTGAGATGTTTTTAAGATTATCATTTGTTGAAAATTTTACTCTAGCCCCAAATGAGATATTGTTAATTTTATTATCCATCATTTTATAACTCCTTTCTAACTCGATAAAAA
>ERZ1034925.179-NODE-179-length-34458-cov-9.315961_pt1 | contig 34458 bp, 65 predicted proteins | sample MGYA00520687_ERZ1034925 | MGnify/ENA primary metagenome ERZ1034925 (study PRJEB33766, sample SAMN09781758) | gut metagenome | biome: gut microbiome | host: Homo sapiens | place: Madagascar | study: EMG produced TPA metagenomics assembly of the PRJNA485056 data set... | reverse complement strand
CGCTATAATGTGAGTATAAGCCGTTTTTTGTTTCAAAAAGAAGCGAAAATCATGCGAAAGTGTTCCACGTGGAACATGAGCGGGCAATATAAGAAAGGTAGTGAATGAAAATGGGAAATGAGAAACTAAGTTTTAAAAAAATAGGTGCTTCAAGTGCTGCAAGTTGGGCATGGGGAACATCTTTAATCATGGGACAACAAATAGCTCAAGAGAAAGGTATAATCGCTTGGGTCATATGAGCTGTTTGTAACACCTTAACGCTTGCATTATTTGGATGGCTATATAACAATAAAAAAATTAGTCCAGAAACTTATAACAGAAAAGAAGTAAAGGTAATAGCATTAATAATTCAATTATTTTGCTTGTTAGTTCAGTTGAATTTTATTAATCAACAATTTCTAATTATTACAGGTAGTACAACTGCATCATATTTGATAACAATAGCATTAGGATTTTTCTTTACTCTAATTGTTTACAAAAAAGGACTACCAACATCAGTTAAAACAGATGTATATCAATGGATCATGGCTATTGTCTCAATACTAGCAATTATATTAGTTGGAATATTTACAAAAGCCCCATTACAAGAATTTGCACCAACTAGCATGAGTGGTGTGTTATGGGGGATATGGTCTGGACTTATTTTATTTGCGGGACCTATTGGAGATGTACAACACTGGCAAAGAGCAGAAGCAGATGAAAGTAAAAAAGGCTATTATTTTGGATCATTTTTATTTGGACTTTATATGTTATTAATATTAGGAATGGCTTTCTTTGAATTTACACTACCAATGCATATTATTTTATTAGTAGCAGTTCTTGGAGTAACTACATCAACAATAGACAGTATTGCAGTAGCATTACATGAAGTAGGAAATAAGAAAATAGGAACAGGATTAGCATTATTACTATGCATTACATTTGGAGTATTTGTTTAAATGATCTGATTTTTAAATTATGCCAAAATGGTGAAATTGATAAATCAAAATTAACTGTTAACTTTATAGATGAAGAAGCAATTTACCCTTGTGTAGAAAAACAAGTCAAAAGCATTAGATTGCAATGGTTAAGTATTGGAGTACCTTTTAATTGGTGGTGTATTCAGGTAAAGCATTATAATTGCTTTAATCAATTAACAAATGATGAAAGTTTTATTTGTTGGGATGAAACTAAAAAAGATGTATGGATAAGACAAAAACCACCATTTGCAATTTCAAGTGATCCATTACTTGATGAAAGACATGATACCTATCAAAGGTTTATGGATAAAAAAAATAAAAATTGTGTATCAGTAATTGGTGTTAGAGCAAGTGAAAGTATTCAAAGATTATTTAATTTAGCAAATAGAACAGCACAAGAAAAAATGTTTCCTATATATGACTGGACTGATAAAGATGTATGGATGTATATAAGAGATAATAACTTAGACTTCCCAGACGCATATAAATATATGTATCAAGTAGGAATACCATTAAATAGATTAAGAATAAGTCAATTTTTTAGTATAGATACTGCTGGAAGTTTAACTAAGATGTGTGAATTTTACCCTGGTTTATTTGATAAGATTTGTAAAAGAGAGCCAAATGCATATATGGCTATGCTATATTTTGATACTGAATTGTTTAGAAGGCAAAAGAAAAATAAACAAGCCAAGAAAGATGAAGAAGTTGATTATAAGAATAAATTATTTGAGATGTTAAAAGAAGAATGGAGATTTGATAATAAATCTATGCAGACGGTAAAAAAACGAGTTAATAGAATATTAATTAAATTTGGACCATTCTTAAATAATAAACATTACAAAGAGCTATGTAATCTAGTAATTGGTGGAGATCCCAAAGGAAGAACAGGAAGAAGTATAGAAATGGATATAGCTAATTATATAAGCGAGGAGAGTAACACATGGAAGAAAATGAAATGAAAAAATATGAGAATAAAAATATATTAGAGCCTTTAGAAAATGTTAAATTTGTTGATAGAGATTTATTAAAACCAAATAATTACAACCCAAATAAAGTATCAGAACAGAATCTTGAATTATTAGTTCAGTCTATATTAGTAAATGGTTGGACTATGCCAATTGTTATAAGACCAGATTATACAATTATAGATGGCTTTCATAGATGGACTGTATCAGGTAGAGAACCATTAAAAACACTATTAAAAAATAAAGTTCCAGTTGTTATTGTAGACCATAAAGATCATGCAGAAGATGTCTATGGTACTATCACACATAATAGAGCAAGAGGAACTCATTTATTAGAACCAATGAAAGCAATTGTAAAAGAATTATTGGATGAAGGTAAATCAACAAAAGAAATATGTAAGGAATTAGGAATGAAACCAGAAGAAGTATTTAGATTATCTGATTTCACAAGAGAAGATTTTTTAAAAATCATGATTAAAGACCAAAAGACTTATAATAAATCATATCAAGTAAAAAATTTTAAATAAAAAAATATAGGGGTGATAATATGGCAAAAATGACTTTAACCGAACAAGCACAAGAAATTTTAAAAATTGCAGAAGAAAGTGGAGTGCAAAGTAATTACTTTTTTATAACTACTTTCAAAAGATATCAAATGCAATTAGTGATGTTATATGAATTAGAAAAATCTATAAAAGATGATGGAATGTTAGTTGAAAAAGAATATGTTAAAGGTAGAAAAAATTTATATTCTAGTCCAGCAGTCAAAGATTATAACGCAACAACAGATAGTGCAAATAGAACAGTCGCAACTCTTATGAAGATCATCAAAAATTATAATGTAAGTGATACAACCGAAGAAGAAGACCCGCTTATGAAGATCATTAATGGCGGTGATGATGATGCAGAATAAGGCTTACGAGTATTGCAAAAAATCTATTAGAAAGAAAACCACACCAAAGTACGTGCGTTTGCAAATGAAAGCATGGATGCGGATTGCTGAAGGAAAAGACAGCAAGTATTTTGTATCAGAAAAGAAAGTACAGCAGATTGAGAACATCTTGAAGCTGTTGATTATGCCGAAAGGTCTCAAGGCAGGACAGTCTATGTATAAGTGCGCCACTGGTTATCAGTGGCTCATTTACATTGCGATGCTGTGCACGGTGTATCGAGACAATCCTAAAAAGCGCAGATATGAGACAGGGCTGTTGGAAATATGCAGAAAGAATTTTAAGACGTACACGGTCGGGACGATTTTTATTATTTTGTTTTTGACAGAGCCAAAGTTCTCAAAATTCTTTTCAGTTGCGCCAGATGGTGCTTTGTCGAAAGAAATCAAAGAAGCTATCTCAGATACAATCAAAAGCAGTCCACTTATTTACGATTATAAAGGAACGAAGCGATTTAAGTTGTTAAGGGACTACATCAAATTCAAACCGAATGAAAACACGTTGATTCCGTTAGCATACAGTAACAACCGTATGGACGGACGTATGCCAAATGCATTTATCGCAGATGAGGTTGGAGCATTGCCAAATGGATATCCTGTCGATGCCATGAGATCAGGACAGCTTAACGTTGTCAACAAACTAGGGTTCGTTATCAGTACAAAATATCCGACAATCGACAATCCGTTCGAGGATGAGGTCGCATATGCCAAAAAGGTTCTTGATGGCATCGAGAAAGACGAAACAATATTTGCACTGCTGTATGAGCCTGACAAAACGTCTGATTGGGAAACTGACGACATGGTTTTAAAGCAGGCGAATCCTGCGGCATTGGAAATCCCTGAAATTTGGGATGATCTTGTAAAGAAAAGAGCCAGAGCCATTGCCATTGAGAATGAGCGCGAAAACTTTGTTACAAAGCACTGCAATATTATCTATCAAGGTCAGGGAACAGAAACATTTATTGATGTTAAAGATGTGCAGGCGTGCAAGGCTGCAAATATTGATTGGAACGGCAGAGTTGTATATTTAGGTGTTGACCTTTCAGAATCGAACGATAATACATCTGTTGCCATGGTTTCCGTGGACGATGACGATAACATTCTTGCAGAAAGTTTTGCATTTATTCCATCAGACAGGATCACGGAGAAAACAATCTCAGAGCGTGTGAACTATCAAGAACTATTGAAGAGTGGAAAGGTGTTTGCATGTGGTGACAGAGTTATCTCATATGCGTTTGTTGAACAGTTTATATTGAGCCTTGAGAGCCGTTACAATGTGCAAATTCAGGCGATTGGATATGACAGATGGAATGCATTAAGCACAGCGCAGAAGTTGGCTAATGAGGGCTATAACACGGTTCAAATCAAGCAGTATTCAAGCGTGCTACATTCTCCAACAAAGAGGATGAAAGAGGCAATCCTTACGCAGAAATTCAAGTATACAGAAAATAAATTGCTAGAGATAAACTTTCAGAATGCGAAATGTGCATATGACACAAACAAAAACATGTACGTGAGCAAGAAAAAGAGCAACGGCAAGGTTGATATGGTGGTTTCTTTAATCAATGCAATTTACCTTCTGGAACAGGATTATTTCTTGAATGAAGGTGACTTCACATTCCAGTTGTTCTGATTGAAAAAAAATGCGTGTTTATGCTATACTATTTGCGTAAAAATGTTTCAAAAAGAAAATACTAACGAGGGGGCGGTACGAGAGTGGCACTTTTCAGAAAAGTAAAAAATGATGTTAACCTGAACGACCAGAGCGTTCAGCTTGATGATGTGTTGCTGTCGGCATTGCTCAATAATGAGAAAATCACGAGGGATAAAGCATTGACTCTTCCTGCCGTATCAGGTGCTGTTGATTTTATCAGTGGTTCGATTGCGGCAATGCCTGTCAAACTTTACAAGTACAAGAAAGGCAAAGTTGAGGAAGTGCAGAATGACAGCCGTGTACGAATGTTGAACGGTGACACAGGAAACACGCTTGACGGGTTTCAGACGAAAAAGGCCATGGTCGAGGATTATCTGCTTGGCAAGGGTGGATATTGTTACATCCAGATAGACAGACAGAACAATGTCACGGCGTTAAAATATATTCCAGATATGGACGTTACTGTGTGGTCAAATTCCGACCCGATGAACCGTTTCATACAGTTCTATGTTGGTACAAACAAGATATATCCGTGGAACATGATCAAACTCTTGAGAAATACCAAAGACGGAGCAAGCGGTAAGGGATTGACGGAAGAAATATCCAAGGCGCTTGAAACAGCGTACAGTACGTTGGTGTATCAGCTTGGACTGGTTAAGACAGGCGGTAATAAAAAAGGATTCTTACAGGCAGAGCGCAGACTTGGGCAGGAAGAAGTGGACAAGCTCAAAGAAGCATGGAAGAGGTTATACGCCAACAACACCGAGTCCGTAATGGTTCTAAACAACGGCATCAAGTTTCAGGAATCTTCAAACAGTTCTGTTGAAATGCAGTTAAACGAAAGCAAGAAGACTTTACAGGATGAAATCAACGGAGTTTTCCATATTCACAGCGACTTCAATCTGACATTCAAAGAAGCGATCTATCCGATTGTTAAAGCATTTGAGACAGCTATAAACAGCACACTGCTGTTAGAAAAAGAAAAACGAAACTTCTTCTTTGAATTTGACACGAAGGAAATTGTGAAAGCAAGCATCAAGGAAAGATTCGACGCTTACAAGGTTGCAAAAGACACAGGACTTATGACTATCAATGAGTTGCGTCGCATGGAAAATCTCAATTACATTGAGGGTATGGACGTTATCAATGTTGGACTTGGCGCAGTATTGTATGACACAAATACAGGAACATATTACACGCCAAACACTGGACAGGTGACAGGTGGAGATGATGAAGAAGAAACGGCTGAGAAAGCGGAAGAGATTGAGAAGGGGGCAGATGATGAACTACAAGTACCTGAAGAATCTGACGAAAAATAGTGCAGATTTCTATGTATATGGCGATATTGTCGATGAGAATGTGCCGGACTGGTGGACTGGTGAAAAGTCCGAAACAGCAGTCGATACAAATGCATTCAAGACAGAGCTTGAAAGTTTGAATGGTGTTACAGATTTTAATATTTACATCAATTCAGGCGGTGGCTCAGTGTTTGCAAGTTCCGCAATGGTCAGCATGTTGAAAAGATTCAGGCAGAACAGCGGAGCAACGATTCATGCATATATTGATGGATTGTGTGCAAGTGCCGCTACATATCTTGCTATGGTTGCAGACGATATCAATATTTACAAAAATTCTATTCTGATGATTCACAAGCCAATGACGTATGCATATGGAAATGCTAACGAGCTACAGCATGACATTGATACATTGAATCTGATTGAGAGTGGAACAATGTTGCCGATGTATGAATCAAAAGCAAAAGAAGGAATCACAGCAGAGAAGATCGCAGAACTTGTTGACAACGAAACATGGTTCAGTGGCAATCCTGATGATGATATGTACATTGGCAATTATTTCAATGTCAACGAACTTGAAGCTGTGAAAGATGTACAGGCATGTGCAACGGATTTATTCAAAAATTACAAGCATGTGCCAGATGCATTGAAAAACCAAAAACAGACTAAAAAGCCTGTTGAGGATCGTGTGCTTGACTATTCAGCATACGAGAATATTATTAGTTCATTAAAGAAATAACGGAGGGCGAAGAAATGAACGTAAAAGAACTCATCGAAAATCGAAACGCAAAAGTCGCTCAGATGGAAGGGCTGTTGACAACTGCAAAGGCAGAAAACAGATTGCCATCTGAAGATGAAAAGAAGCAGTTCGCAAACCTTGAAAAGGAAGTCAAGGACATTGATGCGACTATTGCTATGTACGACCAGATGGCAGGAATGAGCATGAAGAAAGTTCCTGCTGAACATGTTGAAATGACAAACGCAGAAAGAGATCACAAAACATTCGAGAATGCAATTCGTGGCATTGTGAATACTGACACACCAACAATGCCTGCTGATGCAAAGACACTGATTCCGACAACTGTATGGAATGAAATCATTTCTCAAGTTATTGAAATCTCACCTGTGTTCTCAATGGCAGACCGCTATAACATCAATGGCAATCTGGTATTACCAAAGTATGATGCACAAAACAGTTCTATCGTGATGCAGTATGCAGATGAAGGAACAACAGCAGAATCTGGAAAGGTTGTTATCAGCCAGATTACACTCGGCGGATTCCTAGCACGTTGCCTTGCAAAAATTTCAAAGAGCTTGATTAACAATTCCAACTTTGACATCGTTGGCTTTGTCGAAGCAAAGATGGCACAGGCAATCGCATTGTATTTCGAACATGAGATTCTGTTCGGCACAGATGACAAGGTTGAAGGCCTAAGGGGCATTGCATCAGATATGACTGTTACAACTGCCACAGCCACAAAGATTACATCCGATGAACTAATGGATGTACAGGACAAGGTAATCGACAACTATCAGGGTAATTCTGTTTGGATCATGAATCGAGAAACTCGAAATGCAATCAGAAAGTTGAAGGATAATGAAGGCGATTATCTATTGAACCGTGACTTCACAGCAAAGTGGGGCTATACACTTCTAGGCAAGGATGTTTATTGTTCTGATGCTATGGACAAGATGCTTGCAGGAAAGACAGCCATTTATTACGGTGACTTCTCTGGTCTTGCTGTAAAGGTTTCAGAAGATGCTAACATGCAGGTATTGCAGGAAAGATATGCAGAAGAACATCTGCTCGGCATTCTTGCTTTCGTTGAGTGGGATGCAAAGGTTGCAGACACTCAGAAGCTTGCAAAACTTGTAATGAAGGGCGAATAATCTAGAAAGGGGCGAGCAGTATGGAAGTAAGCAAAGTCAGTGATATTGAACCTGAAAGCGTCGCAGAGTATTTGAGACTGGACGAAGTAACAGAAAGCGAAAAGGATACATTGAACATGCTTATTTCCATCGCTACTTCTTTCATCGAAAACTATACTGGGATTAATGATCTGGACAAATATCCTGAATTTGTGATTGTGGTGCTTATTCTTTGTCAGGACATGTGGGATAACCGCACGATGTATGTTGACAGCAAGGACTTGAACAACACTGTTCAGAGTATTCTTGCGATGCATAGCGTCAATCTGTTGTGAGGTGATTAAATGTTAAACGCAGGGAAGTATTCAAAGCGTATCACAATTTATAAAACCGTCATTGTGACAGATGAGGACGGCTTTCAGACAGAACAGAAACAGGTGATACTACAGCCGTATGCATATGTTCGGACAACAAAAGGCTTTACGCTGATTGCGAACAATTCTGATTTTGAGAAAGCATACACCAACTTCACGATTCGGTATCCGAAAACAGAGATCACAAGGGATATGCTGATTGAGTTCCATGGCAAGACATATACTATCGAATATCTGAACAACGTTGATGAAAACAGCGTAGAATTAGAAATTCAGGGAAAGGAAGTGACTCACTGATGGCTAAATTTGTTGCAGATATTGATGATAGCGTATTGAAGGATATATCTTACATCGACAAGCAGTTTGATCACATCTTCGGTGGCATGACCAAAGCAGGGGCAGAGGTTGTATACAAGAACGTTATTTCGGCACTTCCAGAAGCGCTGAAAAGTTCAGGATTCAGCAGTCATGTTAAATTGTCGAAAGTGTACAGAACTCCATCAGATGATGGTATCAACACGAAAGTCATGATCACAGGATATTTCAAAAACAAGGAAGGCAAGAAGACTCCTGCACCACTTGTTGCTAACATGTTTGAATATGGCAGTGACAAGAGAAAATATCCAAAGCATCCGTTCTTCCGAAAGTCTTTCAAAAAGTCACAGATCATGAAAGCCATGGAAGAAGCGCAGAAGAATTTAAGCGGGGGTTTGTTGGATGAATAACCTCATCGAAAAAACATTGAGTGACTTCACGGTCAACGGCAAAAATATTCCAGTCAAGTTTTTACGATACAATGGAAGTTCGGAAACATACATCACGTATATGATGACAGATGCGGACAGCGTGTTACATGGTGATGATGAACTGCTGAACTACGTTGAATATTATGACTTTGATATTTATTCAAAAGGCAATTACAAGCCGATTATCAAGGCATTAAAAGGATTGCTTACGAGTGTTGGGTTTATGTGGGAACCTGACAGATCATCCGAAGATATGTATGAGGATGATACAAAGTATTACCACAAGACATTATGTTTCTCAATTGAAAGGAGCGAATAATGGCAAAGATCGGGTTAAACAACTTTAGATATTCAAAGCTTACAGAAGCACCAGACGGGAAAGCCACTTATGACGGTGCGAAAACGCCAGCCAAGGCTATTTCCTGCAAGGTGGATATTTCTAACAACGATGCGTCTTTGTATGCAGATGACGTATTGGCAGAAAGTGATACATCTTTCCAGAAGGGTTCTGTTACAGCAGGAATCGACAATGAGGATGTGCAGACAATGGCAGACCTTCTAGGGCATACGGTTTCAGAAGAAGGTTCAGAGCTTGTCAGAAAAGCAGATGATATTGCACCATATGTAGGTTTCGGAAGAATCGTTACAAAGATGGTGAACGGAGCTTACAAGTACACGGTAGAGTTCCTGTGCAAAGTTAAGTTCTCAGAACCGTCACAGGATGATTCTACAAAGGGCGAAAGCGTATCATTCAGCACAACTGAACTTAACGGAGTGGTTGCAACATTGGCTGATGGCACATGGTCAAAGTCCAAGACGTTTGATACAAAGACTGAAGCTGTCACATATCTTGAAGGACTGATGGCAAAGAGTTCAGTCTAAAAGCATATTAAAGGCAGGGTTCGTCCCTGTCTTATTTTTTGAAGGAGAATAAACATGAAGGAAATCTCAAAAGAACTTGAATACAAAGGCAAGAACTACAAGCTAGTTTTCAATTTGAACGTTATGGAAGTTATTCAGGACAAGTACGGCACACTTGAAAACTGGGGAAAACTCACAGATGGTGCAGAAAATGATGGTGAGCCAAACGCAAAGGCTGTTATCTTTGGAATCACGGCAATGCTGAATGAAGGAATTGATATTGATAACGAGGAAAATGGCACAAAAGAAAAGATGCTTACAAACAAGCAGGTAGGCAGAATGATCACGGATATTGGCTTGCAGTCATCCGCACAGCTGATGAATGGTGTTGTCATTGACAGTACTAAGAGTGGCGAAAAAAACGCATAATCCCCGATGAAGTGGATGAACCAGAGCCGATAGACTTTACATGGTTCTACTTTATCGGGCGTAACAAACTCGGATTTACATTTCATGAGGTTGGAAGATTGACGCTTACAACTTTCAATATGTTCTATAAGCATTACAAAGACGATTTTGATTTTGAGCTGATGCTTGAAAAGACAGGAACAACATATGCAAAAGCATATGAAAAGGCACAACATGAAGATGATTGGTTCTAAGGGGGTGAGCGCATGGCATTAGGTGGTTCAATTAAGTTAAAAGGCGAGAGCGAATACAGACGTGCATTAAACCAAATCACACAGAACTTGCGTGAAGTATCCTCAGAAATGAAGATCGTAACAAGTACATACGACAAGAACGACACAAGCACCGATGCATTGACAGCCAAGAGTGACGTGCTGAACAAACGTCTTGAAGAGCAGAAATCGAAGCTGAAACTTGTATCTGACCAGTACAAGCAGTATCAGAATGCTGTTAAACAGTCAGCTGATGAGCATACACAACTCGGTGAAAAGCTTGAAGATGCTAAAGGAAAGTTGGCAAGCATCGAAGCACAGTGTGGCAAAAACAGCAAAGAGTACAAAGAACAAGAAAAAGTTGTTAACGATTTGCAGAAACAGTACGATGAAAGTACAACGGCACAAGACAAAAACAAGAAATCACTGTCACAGCTTGCAGTGCAGATGAACAATGCCAAAGCTGACGTTATCAAGACCACAAAAGAGATTGACAATTTAGGCAAAGAATCTAACGATAGTGCAAAACAGGTTGATGATCTGTCGAAAAAGATGGGTGACGCGGGCGTAGTAACAAAAGGCCTTAACAATGGTTTTACAGTACTCAAGGGTACGATGGCTAATCTTGCATCACAGGCAATCAGCAAGGTTGTTGATGGATTCAAGGAACTTGTAGGCGGTGCGGTGGACTATCAGAAGTCCATGGAGTATTACACGACATCGTTTACGGTCATGACAGGTTCAGCCGATAAAGCAAGCGAGACAGTCAAAAAACTTGCTGATATTGGAGCAACAACGCCTTTTGATATGCCACAGCTTGCAGATGCAACATCTTTGCTGATGAATTTCGGCTTTAGTGCTGATGATGCGGTTGATAGCATGATGATGCTTGGCGATATTTCACAGGGTAATGCAGAAAAGCTGAATACCATTGCGAGAGCGTATGGAAAGATGAACTCAGCGCAGAAAGTTTCGCTTGAGAGCATTAACATGATGATTGATGCAGGATTCAACCCATTGCAGGAAATCTCAGAAAAGACCGGAGAAAGTATGCAAAGCCTTTACGATAGAGTGTCGAAAGGCAAAATGTCGGTGGATGAGATCACAGAGTCTATGAAGAGATCAACGTCTGAAGGTGGCAAATACTTTCAGTCAATGGATGCACAGTCTCAGACTTTGGATGGAAGACTTTCAACATTGAGCGATACGATAAATTCAAAGCTCGGTGAAGCATTACAGCCGATTCTGCAAAAGGCCGCTGATGAGTGGATTCCAAATATAACAAATGCAATCGACAATATGGATATTGATTCTGTTGTTTCTACTGTTGACGATATTATTTCAGGAGTTGAAAATTTATTCGGATTCATCATGGGCAATGGCGATACGATCATTTCACTTGTTGCAGGAATCGGGACTGCAATGTTGACATGGAATGTTGCAAGCATGATCAATGGAGTTGTTGCGGCAGTCAAAGCGTTTCAGGCGGCTAACGAAGGCGCAACTGTTGCACAGGCATTGCTGAATGGTGTCATGAATGCCAATCCGATTATGCTCGTTGTAACGTTGCTTGCAGGGCTTATAGCAACAATTATCACATTATGGAACACAAACGAGGGATTCCGCGATACTGTCACAAGCGTGTGGAATGGATTCAAGGACACGGTCGGAAATGTGATTACATCAGTTGGTGGATTCATAGGAAACCTCATAGCGTGGTTTCAGTCTCTTCCTGGACGTATTGGTGAATTCCTTGGTGAAGTTATAGGAAACGTACAGAATTGGGCTTCTAGCATGGTTTCTAGGGCTTCTGAAGCAGGTTCTAACTTTGTTGGCAAGGTTGTATCATTCATCAGTGGGCTTCCGTCTGCTGTATGGAATTGGCTGTCAAATACATTGAATAACGTGCGAAATTTTGCAGGGCAGTTGGCTCAAGCAGGGGCAAGCGCCGCCTCAGGACTTGTAAATAACATTATTGATAAAGTCAGAAGTCTTCCGGGGCAGTTGTTTAACTGGGGTGTTGATATGGTGAAGGGCATCGCAGACGGCATCAGAAATGCGATTCATCATGTCACAAGTGCGGTCAGTGCAGTTGCAGACAAGATCAAGTCTTTCCTTCATTTCTCAAGACCGGACGAAGGACCATTGGCTGAATACGAAAGTTGGATGCCTGACATGGTGGAAGGATTGAGCGATTCTTTAAGAAAGGCAAGTCCAGAGCTGATCAATCAGACAGAAGCACTCGCAAATGGCATGTCTGATGCATTCAATGTGAACGGTGGTATTTCAACAAGTGGTGGAAGCTATAACAACATGGTTGATGCGTTCAAGGATGCTCTATCGCAGGTCAAAATCGAGATGGACGATGAAGAGATGGGACATTTCGTCGATAAAACTGTTACAAAACTGATATACAATTAAGGTGGTGAAAGATGTGCGAAACTATGTAATTCAAAATGGACTTGACAGCAGATATATCAACGGATTGCTGATTCAGGAACTGCCACCAATCACAAAGCCATTGATGCGTACAAGCATTGAACAGATAGACGGTCGTGATGGTGATGTGATCACAAGGCTTGGATATTCAGCGTACAACAAAAAAATGAAGATCGGGCTGTTTGGAGATTATGACATTGATGAAATCATTCCGTTCTTTAATACGAGTGGAACAGTCACGTTTTCAAATGAACCGGAAAGATATTACAGATATGACATTCTTGATGCTGTCGATTATGAGCGTCTTATGAGGTTCAGAACGGCTGAGATCACGTATCATGTGCAGCCGTTCAAGTACAGTACAATCGAAAAAATGAAGGTGTTCAGCAATCCGACAAGTGCTATCACAGTAAGAAATAACGGCAATTATGTTTCAAAACCTATTATTCATGTCAAGGGTTCAGGAACAATAAATCTGTCGTTGAATGGTGTGCAGTTGTTCCGTATTGACTTGAGTACGACAAATTCCATCGCGATAGACACGGAAAGGCTTGAGGCGTATAATGAGGACGGTTCGATATTCAAATTGATGAACCGATACGTTGTCGGCAATTATGACAAGTTCGCTCTTAAAGTTGGGGCTAACTCCGTATCATGGGATGGTCAGCTTACATATATTGCGTTTGAAAAGCAGTCGAGGTGGATATGATGGAAAAGACGAATTTTGAAATGATCAGAGGTGACACACTGTCATTTGCTTTCGAGGTTGAGTATGACGAAGCGTTGCAGAAACTTGACAGTGCATACTTCACATGCAAAGAGAACTTCGATGATGATACGCCGATATTCAAAAAGTCGCTAGGGCATGGCATCACATTGGCAAAGCAGGAAGATGGAAAGCTGTACTATGTGGTGCGTGTGGCTCCTGAAGATACGGAAAGTGTTGAACCGGGGCATTATTATTACGATTTGCAAATTGGCATCAATGATGATGTGTTCTCAATTCTGATTGGTTCGTTAAAAATTCATAACGATGTAACGATAGGGGTGAACTAATATGAACGATTTTTTTAAAAAACCGCTTGTGAAAATCCTTATGCTTAAAGGTGAAAAGGGTGACACGGGTGACAGAGGGGAAGGCATTCCAACAGGTGGTACAACAGGACAGTTTTTGAAAAAGAAAAGCAACGCTAATTTTGCATATGAGTGGTCTGATATTGACCTACCTGCAGTTATTTTGAATACTGATATTGATGAAATCATGAAAGGGTAGGTGATAACATGGAACATATTAAAATGCCTAGAGGGGACATTAGAAATATTCATTTCACCGTTTGCGATGCAAACGATACAGAGGTAAGCAATGAATTTACTCAAATTACTTTTACGGTAAAAGCAAATACATCAGCGAGTAAAATTATCATTCAGAAAAAACTGACTGATGGAACGATAACTAAACGCGGAAATGTATATTCATTCTCGATTATGCCAGAAGATACAGACAATATTGATTATGGAACGTATTATTATGATATTGAGCTTATCAAAGGTGACCAGATACATCAGACGTTTGTAGGCAAGCTGATTATCACGGAAGAAGTCACGTTCGCAGGTGATACCGAAAAAGGGGTGTAAAGCATGGATGTTTACAAAATTATCATGCTTGCGGACGATGACTATTTAACCGTAAAAATGGATAGCGTTTCAGTTATTTGAGCAGATGGAACAGACGATTATAACGAATTAGCAAATATTCCTAAAATCAACAATGTTGAAGTAAAAGGAAACAAATCGCTTGCGGACTACGATATTGAGAGCGCAAGCGAAGCAAAAAAAGAATTTGAAAATCTGAACAGCGAAATAAACATACATGCAAAAAATGAAGATATACACGTATCACGTGAAGACAGGCTGAAATGGGACAGTGGTACGACGTATACTGTTAGCAAAGAAAATCTGATTATAGGAGGAAAATAAAAATGGCAGATATTTCAGAAATCACATTACCTAGTGGAGTCACTTACGACATCAAAGATGCAACAGCAAGAAATGAAATTGGCATGCTCAAAGGCTCTGGAACAGGTGCTATGCATTACGCAGGAGTTACAACAACGGCACTTGCGGATGGCTCTAGCACATCACCAATCAAGATCAATGAAGCAGATTATACGCCATCAAACGGTGACGTTGTAATTTACGGACAGCTTGAATTCGTATGGTCTACATCAGACAAAAAGTGGCATGAATTTGGTAGTACAGGCAGTCTCAAGGGACTGGCATTCAAGGATTCTGCGAGTGCATCATATACACCGGCAGGTTCAGTTTCCGCACCGACTGTTACGGTTGCTGTAAACACAGCGAAGGTTGCACCAATCACTGGTGTAGGCACATTGCCAAATTTCACGGCATCTGTTTCAAATGAGACTCTAACACTTGGATTCTCAGCAGGTTCTTTGCCAACAAAAGGAGAAGATGTAACGGTTGCAACAGGTATTAAGTCTGCTAGTGCATCCGCACCAGCGTTTACAGGAACAAGCGCAACGATTACAACAAAATAAAGGGGTTGCTTGAATGGCTGATATATCAAGTATCAAACTCCCGAGTGGTACAACATGCAATGTCAAGGATTCTACAGCCAGAAGTCATATATGGAATGAAAGAAATCCACATGGAGTCACAAAAGAGCAAGTAGGTCTAGGAAACGTTGAAAACTATGATCAGTCAAAGGCAATAAAAAGCATTACAAGATCAGGAACGACATTTACAGCAACGGCACTAGACGGAACAAAGTTTACATTTACTCAGCAAGACAGCAACACTACATATTCAGCAATTACTAACACAAAGATTGATTCTATATGTGTATAGAAAGGAAAAAAATGAAAAATGGCTTTTTTAGATGAAACAGGATTGACATATTTCTGGGAAAAGGTAAAAGGTTGGGTAAACAATTCACAGCATCCAGTCGGCTCAATCTACATCAGTACAAGTTCTACTTTCAATCCTCAGACAGCATGGGGTGGAACATGGAAAAAGACTGCTGATGGCAGATGCTTGATTGGTGCAAACGATACATATCCTTTAGGTTCGACGGGAGGAGAATCAACGCACACATTGAGCGCTGATGAAATGCCAAGGCACTCTCATGGAATCTATGGTGTGGATTCTAGAAGTGGAAGTATTACAGTCCCACAAGCTAGATTCACATATAAAGACAAAGGTCAAACCACTTCATATATCAGTGGAATTATGGGTACTGAGCTTACTGGTAACGGAGAAGCACACAACAACATGCAACCTTACTTAGCAGTATACATTTGGGAACGAATTGCATAGAAAGGAAACTTAAAAAAATGAAAATTATTTTAAAAGACAATTCTGAAATCGCTATTGCATCATATGAAAACAAGGAATCAAGCGTTATCTTTCAGATTGAAAACTTGGCATTTGAAGATGTAAAGGCGAGATTCACTGAATCCAACACAGAAGAAGTTAACGTATTCAATGATTTGGATGAACAGGTAGCAAGTTACAAAGGCTACGTATTAGGAAACAGAATCACACTCGATACTGACAAAAACACGATGGAAGTAAGTCTGGAAGAAAAATCTACACGAAACCTAGTAGAACAGAACACCGCTGATATTACGGCAATCAATGAAGCCATCGCTTCATTAGCTGAAATCGTAGGAGGAGAATAACCATGGTAAAGTGGTACGTACGACAAATCACAATGAACCGCATGACACTGGAAGAAGTGCCTAAGAGATGGCACGATGCAGTCGCAGAAGCACTGAAGCAGACAGAACACTGATATAGACACAGGCGCATTGAGCGCCTTTTTAGTATAATAAATATAGTGAGGTGTGAGATGATAAAAGTATTTGGAAAAACGGACAAGGATTTTACAAGCAATGGCGATTGCGTTATCCAACCATTCAAGGCGAAAGTCCATAAAGAGGATAATGGAAAATTCTATTTGAATATCGAAGCAGACATATCATACGTTGACATTCTGACAGCAAATAGAATCATTGTTGCAGATACTCCACAAGGCGCACAGGCTTTCCGCATTAAGAATCCAGAAAAGACAAAAAGCAAAATCACGATAAAGGCACCACATATCTCATATGATGCAGAAAACTATGTGATTGCAGACAGTTACGTTGTGGATAAAAATTGCAATGATGCGATGGACCATTTGAACAGCGCCACGGACAATCCTAGCCCGTTTCAGACGGTGTCTGATATTGCAGAGGTAAATTCATACAGGTGCGTGAGAACATCGCTGTATGACGCTTTCAGCACGGTTCTAGAGCGTTGGGGTGGGCATTTTGTACGTGACAATTACAGGTTCGGAATCATGAGCAATATTGGGCGTGATAATGGTGTGACTGTCAGGTACAAAAAGAATCTGAAAGAAATGACATGTACGGCAAACTGGGATAATGTTGTTACAAAACTCATGCCAGTCGGCAAAGATGGCTTGTTGTTGGATGAAGTCTATCTTTACAGCAAGACACAGTATGATATTCCATTTACAAAGGTTGTATCTTTCAATCAGAATATCGATCAAGACCTTTACAAAGATACAGAAGGGCATCTTGATGAGGTAGCATATAACAATGCACTTATTGATGATTTGAGAAAGCAGGGGCAGGCATACGTTGACGAGAATTGTGTGCCAAAAGTGAATTATACACTCAAGGCTAATCTTGAAAAACTGACGGATATAGGTGATACAATCGAAGTTATTGACGAGCCGATGGGTATTGACATCGTGACACATGTTATTTCGTATGATTATGATTGCATTCTTGGCAAGTATACGGAACTTGAATTTGGAAACTTTCAGCAGAAGGTTTCTGGACTTATGGGAACAGTAAGTTCAACAATTAAGCAGAGCGTTGAGCAGAACAATTCTGCTTTACAGGTTGTGTTTTCAGATGCAATTCAGCATGCTCAGGAAACAATGCTAGGAATGCTTGGCAATTCGTATGTGGTGTATGAAGGCGATAAAATTCTTGTGGTTGATGCACTGCCAAAGGAAGAAGCACACAACGTTATTATGATCACCAGCGGTGGGATTGCATTTTCAAGCACTGGCATTAATGGAGCGTTCGAGAGTGCGTGGACGATTGACAATGTGCTGAATATGCAACATATCAACGTTATAAATTTAGTTGCTGATATGATCAAGGGCGGTACGTTGAAACTCGGTTCAAATCTCAACCAGAACGGACAGATTGAAGTATATGATGAAGCAAACAATCTGATTGCAAAACTTGATAAAAACGGACTAATCATGTATGGACTTGACGGTTCATATCTTGTGGTCAATAATTCCGTTGGTTTCGCAGGATATGACCGCACAGGGGCTAAAACGTTCTGGATTTCAGGTGACGAGTTCCATCAGAAAAAATCTGTTATTGAGGAAGAGATCACGTTGTGCAACAAAGCACGGTTTATTCCGATTACAGTAAAAGATGGAGATACTGTTGCAAATGATGGAATCGGCATAGTGGGGGTGTAATATGGCTACTTCAGGAACATTTAAAACATCAGCATATGATGGTGCATGTTTACAGTTTGACTGGTCATTAAAAAGTCAAAGCACCGTAAACAATCAGTCTGTCATTTCGTGGACTTTGAAGGGTGCAGGAATCAAGTCGGGCTATTGGTACATGGCAGGCCCTTTCAAGTGCACTGTAAACGGCACTGTTGCTTATCAATCAAACACTAGAATTAAGTTATATACAGGTACGGTTGTTGCATCTGGTGAGCTTGCAATCGGGCACGATACCAACGGTTCAAAGACATTTAGCGCATATGCAGAATGTGCAATTTATGTTACGAGCGTAAACTGCAAAGGTTCTGGAAGTTGGAGTCTTCCCGATATTGGCAGAGCATCACAGCCAAGTTTGAACACATGGCCGAACAATTCTCCTGATTTTAATATCGGAGATACTATTGTTGTACACATGAACCGAAAATCAACAGTATTTACGCATACCGTTGTGTTGAAGTTGGGTTCATACAGTTATACTATCGGCACAGACGTAAAGGATAACATTTCATTGGATACGGACAAGATCGCATCAAGTCTGTATGCACAAATGCCAAACAGCAACGAAATGACAGGCGAAATTGAGGTCACAACGTATAGTGGTGATACGGTTATAGGTACGTCAAGCTGTGCAATCATTGCACACGTTGTAAATTCTAATCCTGCATTTGATGTTTCGTATGAGGATTCAAATTCTAAAACTGTTGCAATCACTGGTGACAATCAGCATATCATTCGTAATAATTCCACGTTACAGATCAGCGTAAGCAATGCGCAGGCATTAAACAGTGCCACGCTGAAATCAATTACTGCTGTTGTAAATGGTAATGCGTATACAGGCAGTTTAAACGGCTCTACAGGCACAATCAATGTCGGTGTGGTAAATGTATCATACGACACGGAAGTGACCGTCAAATTGACTGATTCGAGGGGAAATACGGGGCAGAAAAAGATCACGGTGCTTGTGTATGACTGGATATTGCCAAGTGCAATCATCAAGCTGAACCGAAAGAGCAATTATTATTCAGAAAGTATCTTGAATGTCAATGCGAATTATTCATCAATCGGTGGCAAGAATACAGTCACAATCAGGTATCGAACAAAGAAGGTTTCTGAAAGTTCATATGGAAGTTATGCAACCATTCAGAACAATGTGGATGTTAATTTCACGGCTGATAACAAGTTCGAGTGGAATGTTCAGGTTGAAGTTTCCGACCGGATAGGAAAAACAACATACAATCTGATTCTTGCAAAGGGCATCCCAATTACGTACACGGATATTCTGAAAAACAGCTTTGGTGTGAATTGCTTTCCAAAGTACAATAACAGTCTTGAAGTGAACGGCGTTTGCCTTAATGGTCAGGTGCTTTACAACAGCGCAAGCGGTACGGCAGGAACTGTCACATTATCAGACAGTGCGGAAAACTACACATATCTTGAAGTCTTTTACAGATCGTCTGGAGATAATGCTTGTGGAAGTGTTAAAGTATTCAACCCGAACGGAAAACTTGTGCATTTAGGCACGATTCATTATATTGCGGATTACGACTATGCAAAGTTTGCTCTTGTGAATGTGTCTGGATCAATGATAACATTCAGCCAGAATTATCAAATCACTCTGAAAAACAACGGCTCAGTATATTCAGCAGAAAATGCAATTTACATCACAAGAGTGGTTGGATATTAAATAAAAGAATGATATACTATGAACGTGGTGTTTTTCATGTTCATCACAAAATTCCTTTCTCAGCCTGTCGGGGATTTCGGCGGGCTGATTTTTTTATGCAAAATTCTATACTAACTTGTCATAGCCTACAGGTCACATAATGTTAGTAAAGAAAAAATCACCGTTTGCATTCGGTGATTGATTGGTGTATATTATAGGTGTAGGGTTTAGTTTTACATTGTGAAGGAAAGTCTCCTAGTAATGAGCAGGCAGAAATGCTTGCTTTTTACTTGAAGAAAACTTCTATTCCATCAGGGGAAACACGAGCGTATCCTGCCACTCGCAGATTTTTTCTCATAAAAATACCTCCGATTGTTTGAAAATAAAAAAAGCAGTCCATACTAGCCGATGAGGGGCGGTGAAAATATGGACGCAGAAAAAATATATTCGTTGTTGTTTAATTTGTATGCCGAACAGGAAAAAATCAAAATTGAATATGAGGTAGACAACTCTTTTTTTTCGACAGATGGTTTCAATCAGAAACATTCTTGCTGTCTAGGTACAGTTTCATTATCTTCAGATACAGCTCATCCTTTTCAGACTCTGGAAGATCGTGAAACAGAGACTCGATGCGTAGTGTGAGGTCTGCCGTTTCATCATAGCTTGACGTATCAATTCCAAAGTAAGATATATCAATGCCGTAAACCTCGCAAAAACGTTTCAGAGTGGAAAGAGTCAAGGAACGTTTTCCAGATTCAATATTAGATATTGCAGGTCTTGAAAGTCCGACAAGTTCAGCAAGTTCAGACTGTTTAAGATCACGAGAGTTCCGCAGTTCTTTGAGTTTCCTTCCGATTGTTTTATTGTTGATCATTATTCTACACCACCTAAAAAAGTTTATATTTCGATGATAACATAACGTAGCTATTTGAAACAATATAAAAATAATCGCAATTTGATTAAAAGTAGTTGCAATTTGATGACATGGGTTTATAATGTAAGAACAGAAAGGGGGAACAAAATGAAAAGAGCAGAACTGAAAGCCTTCAGGACTTCTAAAGGACTCACGCAAAGGGACGTGGCAGAGATGTTACAAATATCTACAAGCCATTACGCTTGTATTGAACAAGGAACGCACAATCCTTCTACAAAGCTTGTCAAAGTGTTCTGCAAAGTATTTGGAAATGAATATGCGAGTTTGATTATCGGGAGCTGAAAACATGTTTGAAATCGTAGCAGAAATCGTAGAAAGCGGTCACGCAGAAGAATTAAACAAAATTATTGAACAGTACGAAATTGATGTTTCAAAAAGAAAGGAAATTAAGAAAGATGAAAGGATTTGAAAACATTACACCAGAAATCGCAACAGATTTGATTGAACTGGTCAACCAGTTGAAGGGACTTGAAAAGTCCGCACAGGTCAATTATTCAGTGAAGAATCGTAGCACAGGAGAATGGATGAAAAAATCATTTGATTATGTGCCATTAGACAACATTTTAAACAAAATCAAGGAAAATCAGAACTTTGCATTGCTACAGCCTATTGGAATTGATGAAAACGGTGTGTGTGGTGTTAAGTGCATTCTTGTACATAAGAGCGGACATGTCTTTGAAACAAACACTTATCCGTTTGCAGTAAAGGACGATGCAAAGCTACAGGATGAGGGTGCAGAGATCACTTACCGCAAGCGTTACTCATTGGGTGCATTCCTTGGCATGGCAACTGAGGAAGACACGGACGGTAATGATGATGAAGCAACCAACAGTGAAGAAAGAAAAGCCAGTCCGAAACAGGTTGAGATTCTGGCAAAAAATTATACAGGTGAGAATCTTGACAAGCTGTTAAAGATGAACGGTATCGAAAAGTTGGAAGATATGACAATGACAAAGGCTTCAGAATTGATTGGAAAGATCATTGCAAAGAGAAAGGTGGAAAAACATGACTGATTATATGGATTTGATTTATTGTTCCGGTTTTAATGGTGGGCGAGTTCTTGCCTGTGCACCATTAGGCACATACCTCCATAAAGGTGACATTGTATGTATTGACGGAATGACAGACTTTTACAGGGTTCTATGTGCGGTAAGCGTTTCGAAAGATTCAGACACTTACAATTTTATTACTGAAGCTTTCGGTGAAAAGTATGACTGTCTGCACAAAGTAACGGACAAATATCCTCATGTGAAAATCGACGAACCATTATTCTCATCAGGAAATGGAGACAGTGAAAATGAATAACTACGTACAATTTGTAGTATGCCAGCATACTGGCGACAATAAAAAATACCTGTTCTATGCACCTCCTTTTAGAGGTATCCAGATAGGTGACGAAGTTCTGGTTGATACGCAGTTTGGAGAAAAAAAGGCAACCGTGCTTGCAGTTTGCACTACATCTAGTGAGGATGTGGAAAGAGCATTGCGTGTTCTTGCAGGTGCAGAAGACAAGCAGGTCAAAAGAGTTATCGGCAAATATCAATTCGTTAAATTAGACTACATGGAGGATGAATACAATGGCTAACATTATTGAAAGAACAGGCTCAGACGTTACTTTCTCTGAAGAAGTGTGCGAGAGAATCATCAGCCTTGAAAAACAGGCGAAAGAGATCAAGAGACAGCAGGATAATATGAAAGCTGAAATTCTTGATGCTATGCAAAAGAATGGAGTAATAAAGATTGACAACGAATTTTTGAAGATTGCATTTATTCCAGAGCATGATGCAGAAAAGTTTGACAGCAAGAAATTCAAGGAAGAAAATCCTGATGTGTACGACTTGTACGCCAAAATCTCAAAAGTAAAGCCATCCATCCGCATCACGGTTAAATGATGGAAACATTCAGCATTAAAGGCGGTACGCTTGAATTTTTTCCTGAAACGCACACATATCTGTATGAAGGGCTTATGTTGCCAAGCGTCTCACGGATTCTTGAAACGAAGTTCAAGGGAGAATATAAAAACGTACCACCTGCCGTGTTGAGTAATGCGGCTCAAAGAGGTACAGCAGTACATAAGGCAATCGAGAACTACAACAATTCGGGCTATGATGATGGAAGCGAAGCAGTGCGAAACTTTAAGTTCTTGCAGAAACAATACGGATTCGAGGTTCTGGACAGTGAGTTGCCACTTGTGATTTTCAAAGATGATATGCCGATTGCGTGTGGCAGACTTGATATGACGATGCTGATTGACGGTGAAACAGGAATTGCTGACATTAAAACCGTCAGCGCATTAAACAAGGAAAAGATCGCATATCAGTTGAATTTGTACCGCATCGGATTGATGCAAAGTTACGGAGTTGATGCAAAATTTCTGAAGATCATACATCTAAGGGATGGCATCAGAAAATTTATTGACAGCCCTGTAAATGAGGGCATGACATGGGAGTTAATCGAAAAATTTTTGGAGGAAAACGAAAAATGAATAACGTTTCTTTAATTGGCAGAGTCACAAAGGATGTTCAGGAACGTAGAACACAGAACGGAACAGCAGTTGTCTCATTCACATTGGCAGTTGATCGTAGAAAGAGAGAAGACGGAGCAGATTTTATCAACTGCATTGCATGGGACAAGGCCGCTGAAACAATCGCACGATATGTTCATAAGGGTGACTTGTTTGGTGTGACTGGATATATTCAGACAAGAAGCTACGAGAAGGATGGCAGAAAGAATTATGCGACAGAAGTAGTCACGACAGGTTTTCAGTTCTTGGAGCGTAAGCGTGAAATGCAATCTGACAGCCCTAGCGGTCAAAATAAGAGTGATTCTTATGATGGTTGGGGGAATACAAGTAACGACATATCCGAGTCTGAATTGCCCTTCTGAGTGGTAATAATGGCATGATAGGAAATGCAAAAGCTATCATCCAGTGGTTGTTCGACCAGCAGGACGCAGAAAAGCTGTACGAGATAAAAGAGAAGAAATCGAAAAGATCACTCACAGCAAATGCCTACTACTGGTCTTTACTCAACCAGTTGGCTAGCGTTATGAGGTTTAGCAGTGAAGAAGTGCATTTCATGATGCTCAAGAGGTACAGCACGTGTGAGGTTGTGTCGGTAAGGTCAGACATAAAAGTTGATGGCTATTTTCGGTATTATGAAGCAATCGGGCAAAGCGATCTTGATGGCAAAGAGTTCACACATTACAGGATTTACAAAGGCAGTTCGGATATGGATTCAAAAGAGTTCTCCATCCTTCTGGATGGATTGATCAGCGAGTGTGAAGAAGTTGGAATACCAACACTGACTAAAACTGAAGTGGCAAAACTGAAGTATATAGAAATGAGGGAAAAATGACTGAGTTTAGTATCATGCATGAAGGCATGTTTTTTACACCTGAGCATTGCTACAGATATTATTCAGAGCGGTTATATGGTACGGTAAGGCATGAAATATTTTTCGGCACTGCAAACAGGAAAAAATCAATAAAATATGGATTAGTGGTTTTCATCAGACCAGAAGATCACAACATGTCTGAGTATGGTGTGCATTGCAGGAAAGGGCACGATTTTGACGCTTACTTGAAGAAATACGGACAGCATATAGCCATGCAGACATACGGATGGAACAAAGAAAAATTTAGAAATATATTTGGAAAGTCGTATCTATGAGAAAATATCACAATAAAAAGACATTTATAGATGGAATCAAGTTTGATTCAAAACTTGAAGCTGAACGGTATGCACAGCTCAAGATGATGGAATGTGCAGGGGTTATTCGTGATCTGGAACTACAACCGGAGTATGAACTTATACCATCATTCAGAAAGAATGGCAAGACATGGCGTAAAACCGTGTATAAAGCCGATTTTAGGTACATCTTGTGTGAGGATGATAGTTATATCATCGAGGACGTAAAAGGCTCTACAGCGGCAATTACGGACGTTTTCAGGTTAAAGCAGAAACTGTTTGAATACAAATATCCAGAGTACACAATCAGCATCGTTACGAGTAAAGACATCAAGAAGTTTCAAATAGAAACAAAAGTCAGCAAAATGTGTTGACTTAATCACATTATGATGATAATATTAGAGAGTAGTAAAAATCTACACCACCTATTCAGTAACCGCCATTGCTGAATAGCAGTGAATGAAACTGAATAGGTACATGAACCGTATTGCATTAGGTTGGCGGACTTAATGTGATGCGGTTTTTGTGTTAGAAAGGCAAAATATATGAAAGACAAACGGATTTTAAATGGATGGATGGCATATGTATTTCGTGAGTGTGAAGATGGAATCATAATGTCTGATAGTCAAGGATTAGTAACAAGTGCTGGAGACATTAAAGAGTTATGCGAAGGACTTTTGAAATTCATAGGAAAGCATTCAGAAGATATTGAAGAATACAATCTGAAACGTAATGCTGAGATTGAGCGTGATATGAGAGGATATTCAGAAAGCTCTAGTAAAAGGAAAGGAACAAGAAAAAAAGGCTATGTATATCTGCTTGAATGCGGTGGAAGATACAAAATCGGATTTTCCAAAGATGTTGAGCGGCGTATAAGTCAATTAGACACAAGGCCATTCAAATTGAATTTGATCGCAAAAAGTAAGCTCATATCTGATGCATATGACAGAGAACAAGAGATTCACGAATATTTTGCTAATAGCAGAATAGAAGGTGAATGGTATTGCTTTTCAGATGATGAAGCATTATATGCCGAAGAAATCATCAAAGAACTAGGAGAGGATTGCTAACCATGAATGATATTAAATTAAATGACATTGCAGATGATCTGTTGATTCTTAACAAAATAACTGTTGATAGGTTATTTCAGCTTGAAAATTGTGCTGATTGCATTGCACTGTATGTGTTTTATTACAAAACAGCAAAGTGGCAGAAGACAAACACTGTGAAAGCGAACGATCAGTATGTGAAGAAGTCACTTAAATGGGGCATTTCAAAGATTCAGAAAACGAAGCAGACGTTGAAGGAACACGGTCTGATTGATATTGTTCAGCGCAGAAAAAACGGAAAAATCGAAGGCTGGTTCATAAAGGTTTCATATCTTGTGAATGAAAGAAAAGCTGATGAAATCAAGATAAAAGTGCAAAATATCAACAATACCCAAAATGAACAAGCAGAAAATTGTACAAGTGGCAATGGAGAAACAAATGCTTTAAAAAAAAAAATTAAATGCTTAGAAAAAGAAATTGAAATGCTTAAAGATAATAAGAAAGAAAGAAAGAACACATCGAAGTCGTATGATGAACAGATTGCGGAGTATACAGGAAATGAAGAACTGCAAGATGCACTTAAAGCATTCTTACAGATGAGATCATTCATAAAGAAACCTATGACAGAGTATGCTCTTAAACTCATGCTGAAGAAACTTGATGAAATAGGGAATACAGACGATACAAAGATCGCTATCCTCAATCAGTCAATCACTAATAATTGGCAAGGTATCTTCCCATTGAAGGATGGAAATACAAAGCAGGAGAAACAGCCAGAAAAGAAATACGACCAGAATGGCTATGAGTCAGAAGAAGATCTCATGAAAATGTTCTACGGTAAATAAGTTTCAAAAAGAAACAAAATACGATAAAAAGTATTGCAATCGTTATTATATTATGGTATTATAATAATGCAAAAAGGAAAGGAAGAAAGAACATGACAAACAAACAAATTGAAACATTAATCAAGAAATTAGAAAGTTGCAAAACAGCAAAATCAGCTAAAACAATTCTAAACAAAAAAGGAATTGAAACAGAAGAAGGATTTGGAAAAACATATTCATTTTATATAAACGGTGAGCATTACAACGTAGTCAAACATAAATATGATGAAACATGCCATGTAAACCATTTTGAAAAAAGATCACTAAACTGTGATGGAACAAGAGTTGTACCAATGTGTTTTGGTGCGATGGTTAGAATCTGAAAAAAAGAAAGGATTGACATCATGAAAAGTACAGCTGAACTTTTTAAGAATAATGAACTAACCACAGAAGCAACACAAAGGATGCTAGAAACGTGTGACGAGAGTGCAGAATATATCAAAGACAATATGATTTACTGCCGAAAATGCAACGAGCCACGAAGAAAGTGGATGTCGGCGTTCGGTGCATATGTGCCTGTTATGTGTTCATGCCTTGTTGCAGAAAGAGACAGGAAGGAAGCAGAGCAGAAAAGGCAAGACAGACTTGCAAGAATTGCAGGATACAGAAATACAGGTTTTCCAGACAGAGAACTGCAGAAATGCAGATTTGATCACGATGATGAGAAGTCAAAGAAGGCTAGTGACATGTGCAGGAACTATGCGAGAAGGTTTGACGAGTTCAGAAAAGCAGGAAAAGGGCTTATTCTGTTTGGCGGAGTTGGAACAGGCAAGACGTTTCTTGCATCATGCATTGCAAATGAATTGATCGACCATGGTGTGCCGTGTCTTGTGACAAATTTTGCACGAATCATCAATACATTACAGGGCATGTATGAAGGGAAGCAGAACTATCTGGACAGTCTGAACGAGTTTGATCTTCTGGTTATTGATGATCTAGGAATCGAGCGAAACACGGAGTACGTAAACGAATTGGTGTACAACATCATTGATGCAAGATACAGAAGCGGAAAACCGATGATCATTACAACGAATCTGAAGTATTCAGACCTGCACCACGCAGAAGACACAAGCAAAGCCAGAATATACAGCCGTATTATTGAGATGTGCCTTCCTGTACTTGTCAGCGGTGAGGACAGAAGAAAAAGCAAGATGCAGGACTCAAGACTAATGGATATATTAAACGTTTAAATGTTTCAAAAAGAAACAAATTTTGCCAAAAAGTGTTGATTTTCTATATAATAGTATTATAATATAAGTATAAAAAGAAAGAGAGAACAAAAAACATGACAACAAAAGAAATCAAAGAATTAGCATTACAGATTCTAAACAGAAATGGTGAAACTGGAATTAAAAAGTCTGACTTTACAGTTAGACAGGCAAAGCAGTTGATCAAGGAATATAACTTAGGTTGGATGAAATAGAAAGGAAATAAGAACATGACTGAAATCGTATGGCAAGAAATTAAGAAGAACGGAGAAATTGTTGAAAAGCGTAGAACATTCAAGACAGAGAAAGCCTTAGAAAAGTTCATTGACAAGCTGGTCGATAAGGATAACTTCTACAATATTTTAGCTACAAGATAATAGCGAGGACAAGAATATGAACAATACAATGACAGAAGCACTTGAAGATATTGAAAGACGTATCCATGAAGATTATGAAAGATATGGCAGACGTGTATTTAGAGGTAAACTAACTGTTTCAGAATGCAAAAAAATGTTAGTTGACAGATTAGAACGAGATTATTCAAATTTAGAAGCATTTAGACAAACAATCCACAACATGTACTTATATGATATGATAGCTAACTTTGACGAGTATAAACAATGCAAAGAAAGAGTGGACGAGTTATTAAAGAAGTTAGACACTGAATTAGGTGAATACGTGGAGAGACAGCAAAGCTCTAATAAATATGGGTATCAGCCACGAGCAACGAAAAATCATGGAGAACCACCAAAAGGAACATCTGGAGAAGATGCATAGCAGAAAGGGGAAAAAATGAGAGGCAGACCGACAAAAGAATTTGCGTGCTATAAAGGCGATGAATTTATTGCAATTGGAACGATCAAGGAACTTGCTGAAAAAACAGGATATTCAGAAACGACTTTAAGGTTCTGCACGCATCCAGCGTCGAAGAAACGCAACAAGGGCAACCGACTTGTAGTATTTGCAGTAGATGATGAATAAAAGGAGAAAAAAACAGCATGAAAACATTTTTCGAAGTAGCGTTTGAAGTTCTGGGATGTGCAGTATTAGTAATTGGAATGATCACAATATTTGTGGGTGCGGTATTGCAGGAAAGCTACAAGAGCTATCCACCGACAGCGGAAGAAATTGCAGAGAATCCAGAGCTTGTGAGGTATGCAAAATGATGCAGGTTTTCAAGGGACACAAAAATAATGGTATTTTAAGCCATTCTAGAGCATGTAAACCTGAGCATGAAGAAGATATCAGTTCTATGGCAAATGAAGCGTCTAGCTACATAGAAAAAGGATTTACGAGGGTTCTAGATGAATGCGAGGAAAAATATCCGAAAGGCTACCGTTATTTGATTGATATTGACAGAGATTATCTGATAGATGCACTCATGGAAGACATTGAGTGCAGGAGATAAAAATGAGTTTTGCAGAATATTTATACAATTTGGTAGATATAATCGCAAACTATGCAGTAAAAGAGCATTATACTGATAATGGTGCAGATTGCGACCAGTTAGAAGAAATTAAGCGAACGGCTAAAGGTTTGAGCAAGTATTCGCATGATTATGAAGTTGTTTATAATTATGCTGAAGAAGTACAGGAGTATATCATGAACAAATCAAAGGAGAATAGCAATGCTAAGTGATTTATTACAAAAAATGACAATTGCATTAATTATTATGCTAGTTTCAATTCCGGCACTACTAATTATATTCATTTACAACTTAGTAGATTACATCAAGAACATAAAAGACTATGAAAAAAGAGAATGATCACGTATTAAACGATTGGGTATTTTCAAACAACCCAAAAATACTATTGCAGAACAAAGAAGTTAGTGAATTAAAAAAAGATTTACTAGATAAACAAAAGAAGTACACAGAAAAGCTATTTGAATGCAGAAAGAAAGCACATAAATCAGAAGTTTATTACAGAAACAAGATAAACAAGATTCAAGATATTTTAGAAAAATTATAGAAAGCGAGAACAAATTATGAAATGGATAGCAGTCTTTAAAGAAAGAACAGGCGAAAGAGCATCTTTTCAAAAAGTCGGAGATACATTACAAATTCAAGCAAATGCACCTATTGTGATTAATGCAACAGGCGAAAAGCTGAACGGTGCAGTAAACGTTACTATTAATCAATTAACAAGTGCATTAAAAAAGCTTGATGAGCAGTTGCCAACATGGAGTGAAAGAAAGTGCGGTTATGAAAAGTGAAGCAAGCAAAAGCAAAGAAATAAAAGAATGCATAAAAGAATTAGACGCCTGCTATGACAAGTTGTATAAGTGCTTTTGTGAAGGAAAATTCTGTACAGAATGCAATCTTGGCGTGCTGTATGGCGGTTGCGTTCTGTGCATCTTGCAGGATTCAATTGAAATATTAAAGGAGAAGAACAATGAACTATTATAAACAATTTGCAGAAATGCTAGGGCTTGAGCTTGGACGAGAGTTCGTAATAACGGATTTAGATGGTAAAAGACAAGATGATAATACGTACGAAATTACAGAAGATGGGATTTCAGTCAAAAAACCAAGAAACATAGGTATGTGTTGCAGAATACCAGCAATATTTACCAATGTTTTAGATGGCAAATACAAAGTAGTGCAAGTGCCTTGGAAACCTAAATTTGGTGAACAATATTGGAGCTATAGTGCAAGAACCAACCAATCTTGTTGCGGTGCGTTTGCGGGTTTTGTTGAGGACTATGCTATATGGAAGAGTGGAAATTGTTTCAAGACCAAAGAAGAAGCAGAAACCAAAGGCAAAGAGATCATGGAACAGCTTCAGAAGGAGTACGAGAAAGCATGAATAATTATCAGGATAAACTGGAAACTGTTAAAAAATATGCTCTTGACCCAAAACATGCAAGATACACATCTGCTTCAATACGTCCTGTATTAAGGTATTGCTTGGAAAGATTGCAAGAGCTAGTAAACAAAGAAACACCAAAAAAACCTATAGATGCAGATGCATCTGAACTAGATGGCTATTGCGATTGGGTTTGCCCTACATGTGGAAAAACGCATCTTAATGACTGCCCACTAGACTATTGTTGTTACTGTGGGCAGAAAATTGACTGGAGTGACTATGGAAAATATCTAAAAGAAGGAGAAGAAGAGGAAAACTAGACTTATGAAAAACATTGAAAAGTATGAAAAACAAATATTAGACAACCTTAATTATTGCCGATTAGATTTGGTACTGAAAGGTATGGGGGAAACGGCTTATTGTGGTGCAATGAACTGTTCAGAGTGTAGAAATCATTTAATCAAGTGGTTATTAGAAGAATACAAAGAACCACCTATTTTAGATGATGCAGAAAAGAAGTATCTATCAGCAGTGATTAAACCTTTTAGAAAAAAAGTGATGGATGTTGTAAAGATACAATTTACTGAAGGAAGACAATCCATTAGTATTAGACTTTCTTATGGTAATTGCGCGGAGTTGCCATATTTCAAGAATAATACAATGTATAAAGGAATGGAAGTTGGCAAGTATTACACATTACAGGAGTTAGGACTATGAAACCAATAATCAATCCGTGGCTGTTCTATCTTGTGGATATGATTGGCAGTTTTCAAATACTGAGTATTCTGATTGCTCTGCTTATTATTATAAGTTTTGCGATTGAAATAGTAAAATATGACGAAGCTATGGATGAATTAGATAAAGTGAAAGTTATTAAAACCTTCAAGAAAAAGGTTATTGTTATAGCATTGCTGATAACTTTTGCCATATTTCTTCCAAGTAAAAAGACATGTTACAAAATGATGGTTGCTTCACAGATTACAGACACTAACATTCAGAAAGCAGAAGATGTGGTCAAGGACTCGGTCGATTATATCTTTGAAAAGATAAATGAGAGGTAAAAAAATGGCGAAACTTATAAAAATGAAGTATCGAACACTTGGCGGTGAGATCAAGATCAATTCGTACAATGCTTCAATCTCAAAAAAGATCATAAAGGAATCTGGAATTGATCCCGAAAAAGAAATCATCGTAAAAGCAGAAAAGAACAGAATTATTATCGAGCAGAAATAAATAAAGGCAAAGAAAAAAGGGCATAGAAACCCTTTTTTAATTTGCCAAAAAATGTCATGAAAGCGTTTAACTTTCTATATAATAGTATTATAATATAAGTACAAAAAGAAAGAGAGATAAACAGAAATGAAAAGTTTAGAAAAAGGATATGAAGTAAAAGAATGGTTCGCAAACAAGGTTGCTAATGAAATTGGTAGAAACATCTATTCATGCAATGTATTCGCAATTCTAAAAGAAACACCAAAAGCAGTATATGCAATGCTTAACTTAGATGTTAACTTTGAAAAATGTATGTGGATTCCAAAATCCGTATTAGTAGAATGTGGAGAAAAAACAATCACAGATTGCACATACGAAGAAGCAAGAGAAGAATTCAAAGACTATTGGAGCTTATATATATAGGCTGTTACGCAAGAGCAAAAATAATTCTCAAATTTTGCATTGAGCATCGAGAAATTGCAGATACTAAGGGCTGGAAAGCCCTTTTTTTAATGCTTAAAAACTGTTATAATTTCGGGGTAGAAAAGAGGTACAGACCATGAAGTTTTCAAATAAAACATATGATATTCTGAAGTGGGTGGCGCTCGTTGGAACAAACGCTTTTTCAGCATTGGTGATTACGCTCGGAAAAATCTGGGGTTTGGATTATGCAGAAGCTATTGCAGGTACAATTTCTGCAGTCGGCACATGCATTGGAGCGTGCTTACAGATCAGTTCAGCGAACTATAACAAGGGTGAATAAATGAATCCAGAAACAAGTGTAAGCATCGCATTACTCATTTCTTTGACATCGCTTGCATGTACGTTAATCAACACCTTTGCAGGTGGCAAAAAGCGTCAGGAAGAACAGGCAGAGCGAGAAAAGAATCGGCAGTTGGACGTCGAAAAAAATTTTGTGAAAATCAATGTGAAATTGGACGATTTTTGTGACACAACAAAAAAGATGATGGCAGAAAATGGTGAAAAGACTGAGCAGTTGAAAAAGGTATCAGAGCAACTCATTCTTGTGACAGAACGTGTAAATACGCTGTTCAAATACAAGGATGATCACGAGATGAGAATCAAGGAACTTGAAAATGAGCGGGCACAGAATCATTAGCACCGTTCATCAGGAAACATATAGAGAGGAGAAAAAAATGACATTAAACGGTATTGACATTTCAAATTGGCAAAGAGGAATTGATCTATCAAAAGTACCATGCAATTTTGTAATTGCAAAAGCAACAGAGGGCATTGGATATGTTGACAAAAGCTGTGATGGATTTATTCAGCAAGCAATTAAACTAGGTAAACCATTTGGTTTCTATCACTTTGCTAGACCGACAGCAAATAACGATGCTATTCGTGAAGCAGATTATTTCTACAATAACTGTAGAGGATATTTCGGCAAAGGTATTCCTATTCTTGACTGGGAAGCAGAAAACAAGCATAACGTAGCATATGCAAAAGCATGGCTCGATAGAGTATATCAAAGATCAGGAGTTAAGCCTGTAATTTATATGAGTGAATCAGTGGTTAACTCTTATGATTGGTCAAGCGTTGCAAATGCTGACTATGGTCTATGGGTAGCAAAATATCGCGATAACAATCCTGACTATAACTACAGCATGGCTAATGCAGGAAGCAGACCACGTGTGAAGTGGTGGAAGTTCTATTGCATGTGGCAGTGGACTAGCTCAGGAAGATTGAACGGATATAACGGAAATCTTGATTGTAACGTGTTCTATGGAGATGAATCCACATGGAATGCATATGTCGGCAAGTCAACAAGCACAGTAAAGCCTGCATCAAAAACAAACGATCAGATTGCAGACGAGGTTATTGCGGGAGCTTGGGGCAATGGTGAAGATCGCAAGAACAGACTCACACAAGCAGGATATGACTACAATGCAATTCAGAACATTGTAAACAAGAAGGTTGCACCTGCGAGAAAGTCAAATGATCAGATTGCAAATGAGGTTATTGCAGGTCAGTGGGGCAACGGTAACGACCGTAAGAATAGACTGGAACAGGCAGGATATGACTATAATTCCATTCAGAATATCGTCAACCAGAAGCTAGGTGCATCTCAGGCAGTATATTATACTGTTAGAAGTGGTGATACATTAAGTGGTATTGCTTCTAAATATGGAACAACATATCAAAAGCTAGCTCAAATGAACGGCATTGCTAATCCGAATAAGATTTATGCAGGACAGCGTATCAGAGTTAAGTAATGGCACAAGGCTATTATGCTTGTAGCAGATGTGGGAAGATACATCCGAAAGGGTATGTCTGCCATGTAGAAAAGAAACACTATAAGTACAGCTACAAAGAATCAAGGCTGAGAAGCAAGAGTGCATGGACAGAGAAGAGCAAACAGATTAGAGAGGATGCAAACTATCTATGTGAAGTATGCAAAGACAAAGGCATATATAACTACCGTAACATTGAAGTGCATCACATAGAGAAGCTGAAAGACAAGCCAGAGCTATGGTTAGATGATGATAACCTTATATGCTTATGCAAAGACTGTCACAGGTTAGCTGATGCAGATATGATAAGCAAAGAGTATTTAAAGAAGCTAGCTATGCAGAGAATAGACAGGCTGAAATAATCCCCCCCCATGGTAACGGGCATTGTCTGGTGT
>ERZ1034925.177-NODE-177-length-34778-cov-48.625061_pt1 | contig 34778 bp, 48 predicted proteins | sample MGYA00520687_ERZ1034925 | MGnify/ENA primary metagenome ERZ1034925 (study PRJEB33766, sample SAMN09781758) | gut metagenome | biome: gut microbiome | host: Homo sapiens | place: Madagascar | study: EMG produced TPA metagenomics assembly of the PRJNA485056 data... | reverse complement strand
ATCAAGCAGACTGGCGTGCAGAGCCAGTGGAAGAGCTGCGTTGCCTGCTTCCAGGCTTACCAAGTGACCGACCTCATGCTTCTGGAATACATCGGCAAGAAATCTGCCGAAGAGGTCGCAGCAGAAGACATTCAGAAGCTGGGAGGAGTGTACAACGCCATCAAGGAAGGTACTACCACCGTAGAGGAGACCTTCAAGAAGCCAAAGCAGCAGGAAGCCATCGCACAGCAGGCGCAGGCAGCAGCCAATGATGCCAAGAATAAGGCGCAGCAGGCAATGAGCCGAAGTCAGGGCAAGACTGGTACGGCAGCGAAGAAATAAGCCATTTTTATTATAATATCCCGAACCGCCACGGTGCAACCTATGGGGTGGGGTCCCATCGAGACAAAGGGAAGCCGTGGCAACTTTTAAACATTCAGTAATATGACAGTAAAACAATTAAGAGAAGCAATTAAAGGTCTAAAAGGGGGCGTTTATGTAGAGGTTGTTATGCCAGCAGGCAAGGCTGGATCAACGTGGCGCATGCCAGTAGAATCTGCATCAAAGAAGGATGGCAGATTACAGCTTAAGACAGACAATCCGATGTAGAACTTCAAAGCGTGAAAATTATGGCAGAAAAAGAAAACAATCAGAGACACGAGAGCACCATCGACAAGTACTTCGATAGAACCGCAGACGGTTACAAGGCATGGGCTGAGGAAGACGAGGAAGGCAGAAACTTTTTTGCAGATAGCAGCTGAGACAACTGGAGATACGGACGAAGAAGGAAACCAAGGTTACGACTTCCATATTGCTTGCTCCGGCAAGAGCAGTGTCCTCGCTAGCGGAATTGCTCAAACAATGGAAAGGGAAGAATTCATTCGCTCGATTATTCTTACGGCAGCTAGAACATTTTTAATGAATAAATAAAAACATTCAGACAATGAAACAGATTATCAAGTACAAGAACAGAGAGGAGTGGTTGCAGAACCGCTCGAACGGAATAGGTGCATCAGAGGCAGGCACGGTGCTTGGACTGAACCCATGGGAGACCCCATACCAGTTGTGGAGACGCAAGAAGGGCATCGACCCACCAAAGGTGGAGAACTTTGCGATGGTTGCAGGACACCTGTTGGAGGATGCAGTGGCGCAGTTCTTCAAGCGAGAGAGCCACTGCCACATCATCAAGGCTTCGACTGACGACTACACCATCACGAACACCGATGCACCGTATCTTCGAGTAAGCCCCGACCGCACCTTCTGGAGAGCCGGGGCAACGCACAACGAAGCCAGCAAGAGCATCCTCGAGTGCAAGACAACGCAGATGCAGATAGATGCAGACGACCTTCCGAAGCATTGGTTCTGCCAGCTTCAGATGAACCTCGGAGTGGGAGAATACAAGGACGGAGCACTGGCCTGGCTGACAGCAGGAAGGGAGTTCGGCTACCGTGACATCGACTTTGACCCCGAATTCTTCGGATGGATGAGGGACGAGATAACCAAGTTCTGGATTGACTACATCGTTGGCAACCAAGAGCCACCTGCATACAACGCACAAGACGTTCTCCTGAAGTCGCCACTGCACAAGGCAGGAAAGGAGATTGAAGCCACAGCCGAAATCGGTGATATGCTCACCGAGTTGAAGGACATCAAGGAGAAGGGCAAGGCACTGGAGAACCGCAAGAAGGAGATCGAGTACAACTTGAAGCTGTTCTTCGGGGACGCAGAGAGCATCGTGGACGGAAACGGCAAGACGCTGGCAACATGGAAAGCACCGAAGGAAAGCGAGAAGTTCGATGCAAAGGCTTTCCGAGCAGACCACCCAGAGGAATGCGCTGCCTACATCAAGCAGGTGCAGGGAGCACGGATATTACTCATCAAGTAAAGGCAGGGCTTATGGCTAACGTTCCTATCTCAAAAACCGACCTAAGGAATATAATTTCCCAACTGGAGAATTATATTTCCCTAGGTGGGAAAGTGACAGCACCGACCGACACAAGCCAGCGGAACAGAATCCGCATGGCTACCGTGCTCAAACGCAAGCTGGAAAAGAAATTATCATTATCGGAATAAAATCATGAACGATTCATTTATCTTATACACATCATACTACGCAATCATCGAGGGGCTTACTGATGAGCAACTCGGAAAACTTATGAGGGCGATTTTCATCTACGCAAGGGATGGCGAGGTAATCAACCTGGAGCCAACATTACGTATGGCTTTCGCCTTTATCAAGGATGATATGGAGCGAAACCAAGCTAAGTACAATGAAAAGCGAGAAAAGCTGCGTGCAAATGCACAGAAACGTTGGCAAAAAAAATTGGATGCAAATGCAGAAGAGCCGCAGCAAAAGCATACAAAAGCATACAAAAGCATACAATTGGATGCAAATGCAGAAATTGCACTGCATAATGATAATGTATATGTAAATGAATATGTAGATGATAATGATGTTTCTAAAGAAACAGATAATAATATACCTTCTAAAGAAGGTTTGTCAATTTCGGAAAATCCGAAAGTTGACCCAGCCAAACGATGCGCCAAGATTGATTTCGCTGCTATCAAGGAATACTGGAACACCAAGCATGACCAGTCGGGCAGCGTAATGCGAAGGTTGACCTTGATGAGCGACCAGCGCAAGTGTAACGTCCGTTCAAGGATAAGAGAATACGGAGGGGACGTTCAGATGGTCTATAAGGCAATCGACAAGGCGATGGCAAGCGACTTCATGAACGGCAAGAACGGAAAGGGATGGGTTGCCAGCTTCGACTGGATGATGTGCCCTTCCAATTTCCCTAAGGTTCTTGAAGGCAACTACGACAACGAACAGCCAGCAGGAAGCCAGCAGCCGCAATCGGCAGCAGCCAAGGCGCAGGATCCAGCAGCAACGGCAAGACCGAGCATCGGTGAACGCTACGAGCAAGCCAAACACCAGCAGCCAGCACCTCAGCAGAGCCAAGACGACAAGTTCCGATGGATAATACAGCAGAACCTGTACGACTTGAAGAAGAATCCACGGAACAAGCCAGCCAAGGATTCGCTGGCGAGATTCTACGAGCAGGGAGTTCTGCAGCGGCTGGGCATCGACTGGAAGCCCAAAAAATAACGAATGAGGGCAAAATCAGCCGCTCTGGGACGTTTTCACGCATCGGGCGGCAAATTATAAGGCAAACAGATTTTAAACGCTTAAAACGAAAGAATTATGGCAAAACAGAAAGAAGTATGTATTGTAAGCAACGAATGCTTCAATACAGAATACCCGGTAGGGGCGACAATTAGCATTGAAGGTGTAAATTGCAAGGTGGTTGAGGATATAGATCTATCTGATGAGAACTGCTACGAGTGCATCTTGAACGGTAAGAGAGAAGGCATTATGTGCAGGAATCTTGCTTGTCTGAATCATGAAAGAGAAGACCGCAAGGACGTACACTTTGTAAAGATTGAAAACCATGAATAAGAGTGAATTATCAGCTTACATCAATTATAGATATAATTAAATTCCAATAGAGCAATGAATGAAAGTTGCAAGAAAATTAAAGTCGTTATTGAAGGCGGCTGGCTCAATAAGAGCAACTGGCATGTGCTAAATAAATTCATGACAGCAGTCAAGGCAGCAGCCATCGGACGCTCTACCGGAATGAACCATCAGACCGGAATTCTCATCGTTGAGTGCTGCAAGCATTACAATATACCCTACGAGATAATCAAGCCATTAAAGAAGTGCTGGAAGGGCAAGGACGGAAAAATAACCCAAGACGAAATCGCCTACTTCATGAGTTCTGACGGAAAGATGCCGAGAATGAACCAAGACCAGAGAGACGCACTTCTACTGGCATGGGTGTGTGCCGGATACAAGGTCAAGGTCAAGCCAAAGAAGCCACAGACAACCCTGCAGAAGACCATCAGAGCCTTTGATGGATGAGAAAAAACGAAGAGTTGCGAAAAGTTAAAATCGAACGAAGAACGAACAACTAAAGCGAAAAAGTCGTATCTTTGCGGCAATGTTTACCAAATAAACACAATTTTTCAAACTTAAAAAAGAAGATTATGAAAACAGAAGAAATCGCACTCTCCCGACTGGTGGAGAACAAGGAGAATCCGAGAACCATCACAACCGAGAAGTTTCAGAAGCTCGTAAAGTCGTTGCTGGTGTTCCCTCGTATGCTTAGCCTGCGTCCGATTGTTGTTGATGAGACGATGACGGTGTTGGGTGGCAATATGCGCCTGAAGGCGTTGAAGCACTGCGTGACGATGGATAAGGATTCAATCCGAGACATCCTGAAGGAGGATGGACGCTTCACAAAGGGTGAAATCTCCAACCTCATGAAGTACTGGATGGGATGGCGCAAGAACCCGACTGCGACCATCGTGAACGCAACTGACCTCACCGAGGCACAGAAAAAGGAGTTCATCATCAAGGACAACGTGGGCTTTGGAGACTGGGATACCGATATGCTCAATAATGGTTGGAATACAGATTTGCTCAAAGATTGGGGCATCGAAAGTTGGAAGTTGCAAGGTTGGGACGGCACTAGTAATGCTACAAGTGGAGGCTCTAGCCAACAAGAGCCTGATGAAACGGAAAGTAGCATGGGCGATACTCCTGACGAGTTGCCAATTGAATTGCAGGGAAAAGACCTAACCCCAGATGACTTGCCAAAGATAGAGGGCGATGACAAAACGGCTATGGAACGTATAATTATTACCTTCAAGTCAGAGGAACGGGATTATCTTGCAGCACTTCTTGGACTGGCTTCTATTGATAAAGCCTTATACTCTGTCGATGAGTTGAAAGTCACAAATGGAAGTGAAAATTGATTTTAAGCGTCAGAGAACGCATTTCGTAAGCGTACCTAGGTAAGTGTTAGCCTAGCTTATGAAAACGCAACAGATGCTAGATTCGTCAAAAATAACTACATTATGCGCACGGAATGGAATGAAGAGCGGCTAAAGGACATAGCTAGGAGAAGTGGCGTGTCGCAAACGCTTGCAGACGTAAGCTATGGACGCTTTGTGTTTCATCATTCACCATCTAAGCTATTTTGTAGATGGTTTAATGGGGGGGCATTTCTGATTGCGGTTAAGAACAAATGGGCTTTCCGAATTATTGGGATTGCCTGTGTCAAGGAATGGCAGCGCAAGGGTGTTGGCTCATTATTGCTTTCTGTGGCCATAGATGAAGCAAGGAAGTGCGGCTATAAATTGATAGAAACTCGCTCAAAGGAAGGAGCGGAGTTCTATTGTCGCAAGGGCTTTGATGTGGTAGGCATGAAAGGTGGTGATTATTTGTTGAATTTGCAATTATGAACATTCGGAGCGATTATAACGAAAAAGAGCTGAAAAGAATAGCGAGACTTTCTGGTAGCAAACAAGCCGAGAAAGATGCGCATATTGTTGCATACCTTGGTTTCCGCTCTCCTGAAAAGATGTATTGTGAGTATATCGGGGGGGTGGCTTTTATCAATGGAATGGTTGGAAAGAGTATAATGCGCATATATGGTGTTGCGGTTGCAGAATCTTACAAAAGGAAAGGAATTGCCACTTTTTTGCTAAATCGTGTATTGGAATTCGCCAAACGTAAGGGCTTGCAAAAGATAACGACAAAAACGATTGCTGGCTTGGTATTCTATCAAAGGAATGGTTTCCAGGTTGTAGGGTCTAACGAAAAGGGCGAGTATTTAATGGAAAAAATAATAAATATGGGATATTATCAGTCACCAAGATGGAGCAATGAGATTGCGGATTGTTCCATGCCAATGACATTTGACACGTACTCCAATTGTGCGTATGGATGTCTATATTGTTTTGCGCAGTTCCAAAGGGCACTTGGGGGCGCAAAGGAAGCGTACCTTCATAAGGATGTGAAGCCAGTAAACGTTGAGCACATCAAAAAAATGTTTACTGAGCCTGACAAATACGCTGGTCAGTTCGCTACATACATTAAAGACCGAAAGGTCATGCAGTGGGGTGGAATGAGCGACCAGTTTGACAACTTCGAGCGTAAGTTTGGCAAGACGCTTGAACTTCTTCGGTTCTTCAAGGATATAGATTATCCGCTTTGCTTTTCCACCAAGGCTACATGGTTCACCAAAGATGAGCGATACATGGAGTTGATACGAGGTCAGAATAACTGGAATTTCAAGTTCTCTATTATCACGCTAGACCAACAGAAGGCACATGTAATCGAGAGGGGCGTAGATAGCCCGATAGAACGGCTTGCAGCCATAGAGCGTATCGCCAATGCAAATGCAGGTGGCGCAACGTTACGTCTTCGTCCATTCGTGATAGGTGTCAGCACTCCTACATACCTCGACTTGATACAAGAGGCACATAATAGAGGAGCAAGCGCAATGAGTACGGAGTTCTTCTGTGTGGAGCAACGGTCGCCAACATTGAAGGCATTTATGCCAAAACTAAATGAATTGTGTGGCTTTGACGTGATGGCGTTCTACAAGAAGTATTCCGTATCTACAGGCTATCTTCGATTAAACCGAAAGGTGAAAGAGCCTTTCATGCGAAATATGAAGGCTTTGACCGAGAAGATAGGAATGCGTTTCTATGTAAGTGACGCTCACTTCAAGGAATTATGCTGTAACGGCTCTTGTTGTGGTCTTCCATCTGACTGGAACTATTCTAAGGGGCAATGGTGCGAAGCCTTGCAGCTAGCCAAGAAGAACGGACACGTATCTTGGAATGAGGTGCGTCACGACATCGAGGAACTTCATCAGTATGATTGGGGTAGGGCGCAAGGTTATAACTGCAACAGCAGCGAGAAGCGTGCGAAGTTTATGGGGATGACCATGGCAGAGTACATGAGATACCTTTGGAATAATCCGCAGAATGGCCAATCCCCATACAAGCTATTCGAGGGCGCAATGGTACCAGATGGTAAGGATGTAAACGGAAATATCATATACCGTTACAACGGTGCTAAATTCTAAAGCCTATGCCGAAAGGGAATAATAACAAACATCGAGCGCAGAAAATCGACATCGAGAACCGCCTGCAGATTATCGCACCCCTATACCGCAAGGGATGGACGGAGCGAGAAATCACGGCAGAGGTTCGCAAGCGGCTCGACAGACCGAAATACAATCAAGCACACTGCGACATTCAGCGGTTATTGAAGGAGTGGAGGGAAGAGAGACTGACCGACACGGATGAAAAAATAACCAGCGAGGTGGCAAGGTTGAAGCTGGTAATACGGGAAGCCTGGGAAGCATGGGAGAAATCCAAGGAAGACTACCACGGCAAGACACAGACGCAAGTCGGACTGCCAAGTGAGAATCCTTCAACTGGGCAGGTAACGATGGAGACCGTCAAGGCGATAATGTACGATGCTGAGAAGCGAGGACTCGGAGACCCAAGGTATCTTGACATCATCCTAAAGGCAGAGACGCAGATTTGCAAGCTGCTCGGACTGGATAAGGTTGTGCTTGATTTGAACGCAGGCTTCCAAGGCGGCATCGAGGTACGATACATCAACTCCGGACACAAGTGTGCATCCAGCGAGCAGGAAGTAATCGAGCGTGAGGGATTGAACGAAGAATAATTTTTTACCATAATTTTGTTTTAAGTTTTATTGTTTGAAGAATGGCACTATTTGACGTTATTGGTGAACTGTATGCCCCGAATGCGGACGTGAATCCAAGGTTTCTCGTAAACCAAGGAGGTACGTCCTCGGGGAAGACATACACCATCATGCAGCGTCTTATAGTGCTTTCTTTCGAACACCCCATGGCAATTATCACGGTTTGCGGTCAAGACCTCCCGAACTTGAAGGTGGGAGCCATGCGAGACCTCGACACCATCCTGCACACAAGGGCAGAGCTGCTGGACTGGTTCAAGAACAACAAGAGCGACAGCAGCTACAGAGGTAAGAACGGCTCTATCATCGAGTTCAAGAGTTACCAGGATGCGCAGGATGCAAAGAACGGAAAGCGTGACTACCTGTTCGTGAACGAGGCGAACGGTGTGCCCTACGAAGTGTTTTGGCAGCTTGCAATCCGAACCCGAAAGCAGGTGTTCATCGACTACAACCCAAGCGCAAGGTTCTGGGTGCATAACAACATCATCGGAAGGGACGACTGCCGTTTGATACTGAGCGACCACCGAAACAACCGATTTCTTACTGAGCAGGAGCACAAGAAGATTGAAGAGATTGACGATCCCGAACTTTGGAGAGTGTACGCTAGAGGATTGACTGGAAAGATAACCGGGCTTATCTTCACCAACTGGGGCATCGTTGACAAGTTGCCACCAAGGGAGGAGTGGAAGATGGATTGCTGGGGGTTGGACTTCGGATTTACCAACGACCCAACGGCACTGGAGCACCTTATATTGGCGCATGGGGAGCTGTGGGTGGACGAAGAAATATACCAGTCCGGAATGACGAACGACGACATCGCAGACCGATGCAAGGAAAACGGACTGACAAAACGAGACCTCATCATTGCAGATTCGGCAGAGCCAAAGAGCATTCAGGAGATTCACAACCAAGGGCTGTGGATAATACCAAGCACAAAGGGCAAGGACAGTATCAACAACGGCATCGACATTTTGAAGCGTTTCCACATCAACATAACAAGACGAAGCGACGGCATCATCGGGAACATGCAGCAATACAAGTGGAAGAAGTCAAGGGATGGAGAGACCACGAACCAGCCTATAGACGCATTCAACCACGGCATAGACGCAATACGATACGTAGCCTTGAAGAAGTTATCCGTAGCGAGCCACGGAACGGCTAGGGCGCACGTATTGAGACAAAGATAACGACAAAAAAATATAAAGCGTATGGATAAGAACACGACATTCAAGTATTGGCTGGCAGTGGCAAGGCACACCAGCTACAAAATCGGCAAGCAGCCACGACCAGCGTTTGTCGGAGGGAAACAAGTGCCCGACAATCTCAACCAGCTATCCATCGGGCAACTCATAGACCTTTCCCAGCTATCAGACAGCGAGGAAAGTCTGTATCAGATAGTGACAACCGTCCTCGGTCTGAGCCACAAGGAAGTGGAGCAGGCAAGGGCGGTTGATGTCGTTATGCTCATCGGCTGGGTAACAGCAGAGGTGGAGCGCATCAACAAGCTATTTGAGAGCACCGATACAGCGAAGCCAACGAGACTGGAGAAGGAGGCAGGCATCGATACCCTGCGATTTGGACTATTCGGCATGCTGGACTGGTATGCGGTAAGGATGGGTATCAGCGACCACGACCAAGTATTGAAGACACCATGGCTTCGCATCTACAAGTGCATGGAAATGGACAACAAGAGAAGCGTGTACGAGCGGAACCTACAGAAGTTACAAGCGGAAGAAATGGAACGTAAATCCAGATAATTATGGCAACAATCAGAGAAACATTGAAGCAGCTGGCAGCAGACACGCTACCAGACTACACCTACCTTTTCGAGGATTGGGACACAGCAGACACCAAGCTGGAGAAACTGAGCTACCCAGCCATCGTGTGCATCATCCCAGCCAGTGGTACGACAGAGATACGCAACGGCAGGGTTTACGACACCGTGAACGTTGCCATGGCTTATCTCGACACCGTACCGAGGGGAGCGGAAGGAGAGGACAACGGAGAGTGCATCGACCGAATGAAGGTGGCAGGGGCGAGGATGATACGAGCCATCAACAAGTCGCACCAGTTCGAGCCATTGGAAGGGCAGCAATACTACGAGACCATCATCGAGCGTTTGAGCACGATCGTGTCGGGCGTAATGTACTCCCTTCAGCTGACACAGAGCATAGGAGGGTGTGTGGTATGAGCAAGGGAGGTATTCAATTCGACCCAAAGGCGGCATCGCTCATCATGCGTGAGGAAGTGGAGAGGGCAAGGCAGCTCATCATCAACCACATTCGCATCAATGGGCAGAACGCATCGGGGCGCACAATAGCGAGCCTAAAGGTGGAGCAGCCCAGCGAGGACGAAACCATCCTCTGGGGACACAAGCCATTTGGAGTGCTGGAGACCGGACGAAGGGCAGGAAAGATACCATACGGCTTCCGTGGCATCATCCGGCAGTGGATGAAGGACAAGGGACTGCACGGCAGACCTATCCCATACAAGACCCAGCGACCGCACAAGTACACACCGCAAGAGCGTGGCGATATGAGTATGGCAGGGGCAATCGCCCACACCATCGCCAACAAGGGTTCTAGGCTGCACCGCACTGGCGGCAGGGCTGACGTGTACAGCAACGTTGTGCCCGATACGATGAAGCGGTTGGGGCAGAGACTTATTTTCTTAATCCACCAGTCGGTGGGAAGTATCAAACTAAACAATGAGACGGTATGAGACAGACAACGATAAACGGCATCACGATTAAGTATGCGGACGCTGTAGGCTTCGCATTCCTTCCCTGCATCATCAAGGCAAGCGGCTCGGGCGTTGCGAGCATCGAGACAACCATCAGCAGTGAGACCAGGGCGCACACGTACAGCGTGGAAGCGTTTGCAGATAACTGCATCATGGACTACCGGGAATATGTGCAGGCACTCTTCGATGGCATCAGCTTCGGAAACCTCGACTACAGCAGGGAGAGCCAGAAGAGCAACCTCGGGGCAGTATTCGATGTTTCCGTGAAGGTCAAGAACAGCGAGGGGAGCGACCTTGCGACATTCAGTTATACAACATTCTACGTTTGGGGAGCGATGAAGGCAGGCGAGACGTGGAACGGATGCAAGAAACTGACATGGTTCACGAATTTCCCATTCTCCTTTGGTCTTTATATCAATGAGGCTTCCCAGATTCTTGTCGGCTACGAGGGAGCACCAAACAAGTTAGTTAAGCCTAGCATCGATGGTATCGTGGACATTAACGCCAGCGTTCTACCAAGCAAGGCTAGGTACTGGAATATCTACGACTACGATGGCAAGATAGAGCAGGGAACGTTCACGGGCGTTTTCGACCTAACCTTTGCGATGGCGAGCGGTGGAAAGCAGTCTCTCCTTGTAAGGATAGAAAGGAACGACACAGAGAAGGGCATTTATCTACGGTGGGTTGACCGCCACGGCTTTTATCGCTATTGGCTCTTCACGCAAGGTGCTGAGAGCAGAGCGGTAAGCAGCGACACCAGCTTCGTGCGCAACAACCTCGGAGGGTATGATGATACAATATTCGGCTACCTCGGAGCGAATGGAAGAAGGCAGGGCTACGGCAGAGAGGACACCATACCTCTTTGCGCACCATTGGTGGACAGCGAGACGTTCGATTTACTGCAAGACCTAGCCAGCAGTCCAGTCGTTGACATGTACCTCGGCAGTAACAAGTGGAAGAGTGTGACAATCAAGGCAGGAACGTACACCAAGACAACGGCAGAGTTGCAGGATTTCGTCTGCAACCTAGTTATTAACAATACACAGATTCAGCAGCTATGACAGACCATCAACTTTACATCGATGGCATCTTGATGGATATGAGCGAGGAAACGGCAATCACGCTCGACATCAAGAGCAACCTTTTCCGTGACATCACGAAAATGACCGCCAACACGACATACACCATCAACCTGCCCAAGACAGCGCACAATATGGCGGTGCTGGAGTTCGCAGGGAAACCGAGCACAAGCAGCAAGTACCCCTATATTTTCCACACAGCACGTTATTTCCGTAACGGACTGGAGATTATCCGCAACGGAAGGGCAAGCGTCCTGAGCGTCAAGGAAACCATCGAAATTTCGATTTATTGGGGATTGTTCCAGGCATTGGCAACGCTGCAATCGTCCGATCTGAAGCTGAACGAGTTGAATTGCACGAAGTATCTGCGGTTCGCCAAAAACAACACCTCTGACACCTACGAGAAGGCGATATCGGAGGGAGTATTCTATGGGAGATACGAAACGGCAGTGTTCAAGACATCAAGCGAGGAGTGGCAGGGCTATGACAGCAACGTTGGAGGGAACAGCGACACGACATATTCACTCGTTGACGGTAAGATAAGAACTGGAACAGAAATCGGAAAGTATGTATCGTGCGAGGTTTTGACCGATGAGACCTACCGTTGCGCAATCATACCTTTCGAGGCTGGAATGAGAGCCACCATCAGCAAGGTTTTAGGCAAGGGACAATTCAGAACATGGGCAATACTCGACACCAACAAGAACGTCCTTAGCCTTGCCGATGATGCCGGAAAGACAGAAGAAGAGACCTATCCTATACTTCCGGCTCCAGACCCTATGCTCGGAATGTTCGTGAGTGCAGGAGATTGCATCGCCAATCTCAAAACGAGCGTTGCCATGAAGACAATATCCATCAGGGTTCGGGCAGAGAAGGCTGGCTCTGTCGAATACGGAACACTGAACAAGGAGACCGGAGAGACAACACCATGGGGAACGTATGATGTTGCAGCCGGAGAAGCCGAGTTCAGCGTGGTAAAGAGTAAACCTTCCGGCATTCTGATATACATTAAGCCTTCCGTAGATGATATGATAAATATGGCGTTAAGCTCGGGGGGTGTGAATGCTTATTATCTCTCGGACGGCAAGTTGTCCCAAGTGCGGGCTTTAGGAGCGTACAGCGTTAAATATACAAGCGATAGCGAGCCTGTAGATGTGGACCTGCAAGCACCAGCCACTGCGCAATGGCTTATCATTAACGCAATCAAGGACTACAGCACCGGCACGACTATTCTTGTTAAGAGTATTAGCGAGACGGAGAACAATGCGAAAGCGAGCCGTGGCACGTTTGGCGGCTCTTTTGGCAATAGCGGTGGTGGTACTTTCAAGAGTGAAGGAACAATCCAGCCAAGCGTTACGGCACAGTATATTCTAGACCTCATCACGGTACAGACTGGTGTTGCATTCGGCTGGAGCAATCGAGCGAAAGAAACTATCAATGGGCTCGCTGTTCCCCTGATTACAAGGAAGGCAGATGCGCAGACGGTTGTAGGTAGCTTAGAGGGCACTTTTTTCCAAACAGAGAGCCTAGGTATTCTCGACTTCCAACCAACGAGCCTATCGGAGGTATTCGATGGGCTGGAGATTGGGCACAGATACAGCCAGCTGAATGTTAAGATTGCCTGCAAGATGATTTTTGATGTTCAGATGAACTGGTCGTGGGACGCATCGAAGGTTACTCCCAGCGGACACAAATCATGGAGTTTTGGCGAGGGGAGCACTGAGTCGCAGGCTTTCTACTCATACCCACCGAATTACATCGAAATGAAGGTTAAGCACAATAACGGTGACGGAACTTGGACGGAAACTCCATATATTGCAGGGTTGCAGCAGGATGAAACTTCTGGAAAATATGTGACCGATTACGAATCGGATAAGGTAAACGGCAGATTCATACACCTTGTAGCAGGACGAGGGGAGATAGATTTGGAAGAGGGCGACATCGTAACCTTCGAAATGAAGCACCCGAAAAATCAGACATTAATTGGATTGAAGTGTTACAACGGACGGTTGTCTGCCAGCATCAAGCAGAGCGATGAAGTACCCTACGGAGGTAATTTCCCTATCGGCAAGAACCTTCCCGACATCAAGGTAACGGACTTCTTGAAGTGTATCTGCATTCTGACATCAACGTTTCCAAGCCAGCGGTTTATTGGTGGAACACTTACGTTTGCCGACATCGTGAGCCTTTGGGAAGCCAAGGCGCAAGCGGTTGACTGGACGAAGAAGCTCATCCCAAGCGAAGCCTGCAACCATCCAAGGCAGACCGATTTCAGCGTAGAGGACTACTGCCAGCATAACATCTACAAGTGGAAGGAAGACGACACCGTATATCAGCAGCATGATGCGGATATGACGATAGACAACAAGACGCTGGAATATACGCAAGACGTCTGTACGCTGCCATTCGCAGCAACGGACGGAAACCGCATACCGATATACGAGTGGGAGAACCATCAATACACCTTTGGCAGAACTACGAAAACGGTACAGACTCCGACCAAATACAAGGCGTGCAAAGACCGAATAGTGAACCTAACGAAGAACGATGCCGGTTATGCGGAATTGGCTTTCAACATCGACCTTCAGGACATCTTCGACAACAAGCTGGAAAAGTTGAGAAAGACGGTGGCGAACCCACACCATATTGTGGAGCGGTTCAACCTCTCAGATTTGGAGATCCTGGAATTTGATGAAACGAAGCCAGTGTACCTTGCCCAGTACGGAGCGTATTTTGCGGTTACCGAAATCAAGACCACAAGCAGCGGATATTGCGAGGTTACAATGATAGAGTTGAACAACTAAAAAGAAAGAACTATGGTAAGTGAAGACAAACAGCAGATTCTTGACATCAAGGTCAAGTACGAGGATGCAATCTATGGCATCATCAGATACAAGGAGAAGATAGACCAGTTGAAGGCAAGCATCAAGGACTTGCAGCAGCAGGAGAAAGACAAGACCATCACGACCAACGAAATGAAGGTGCAGACGGAAGCCATCAACGCAACCATCAAGGAGTATCAGTACAACGTGCGTGCCCTGCAGAAGGAGATCCAAAACAACGTGCGCACAGAAAACGAGCAGGAGGGCAGCTTGAAACAGCTGCGTGCCCAGCTTTCCAATGCCACCAAGAAGTATGACGAAATGGCGAAGGCAGAGCGTGAGGGAGCAAAGGGGCAGGCACTGCAGAAACACATCAATGAGATTACCAATGAACTAAAACTGGCAGAGGAGCAGACCCAGCGATACTACCGGAATGTTGGTAATTATTACAACTCAATGCTCGACCTTGCAGCCGACCTCCAGCACGTTGTACCGATGGGTGGCGGTGGAGGTGTTGGCGAAGGCGTCAGCAACTTTGCGAACACTGTAGTGAACCTCGGACAGACAGTTAAGGGCATCATCCCTAACATCAAGGCTTTTGGCTCAACCCTTCTTGGATTGGCAACGAACCCGGTTTTCCTGGGATTGGCAGGAGTTGCAGGCGCAGGAATGGCATTCAAGTGGTGGTTTGACTACAACAAGGGCATCATGGAAGCCACACGACTGACAAGGGAGTTCACTGGCTACACCGGGGAAGCATTGGAGACGATGAGGAACAGCATCGCAGCCACAGCGGACACGATGGGAAAGGATTTCAATGACGTGCTCGCTACAGCTGACAATCTCATGGCGAACTACCACCTATCTGGCGAGGAAGCGATGAAGGTTATCAACGATGGCTTTGCAAGCGGTGCAGACTTGTCGGGCGATATGCTCAACAAGATACAGCAATATGCGCCTACCTTCCACGATGCAGGTATCGGTGCAGACCAGCTTGTGGCGATATTGCAGCAGACACGAAGCGGCATTTTCAGCGATAAGGGTCTAGACATTATCACGATGGCTAGCAAAAAAATCCGAGAAATGAGCACAGCAACATCTGCAAGCCTTGATGCTATCGGTATATCCAGCAAGCAGGTGCAGCAAGACCTAGCCAACGGAACAAAGAACACCTTCGACATCATCCAGCAGGTGGCATCGAAGATGAAGGACTTCGGAGCGGACAGCCAGCAGGTGGGCGATGTTCTGAAAAACGTCTTCGGTAAGCAGGGAGCACAAGCAGGTATTCAGCTTATCGAGCAACTCGACACGATGACAACCGACATTGAAGAGGTAAAGAAGCAGACTGGAGAGTGGGGAGAGACGCAGCTGGAGAACATCAAGCTACACAAGGAACTGAACAGCTACCTTTCTTCAATGTTCGATATGAGCCAGCACGGATTCGAGGAGATGATCGAGAAGGGCAAGATGTTCGGCACGAAGGTTCTCGTTCAGATAATGAAGGGTCTGTTCAACACCATCAACTACTTCATCGACTGGTACAATGAGAGCCTTCTTTTGCGTGGAGTTATCCAGACCCTAGGAGCGGCTTTCCGTGGCGTTTGGTCGGTAGTCAAGGGCGTTGCAAACCTTATCATCGATGCAATGAAACAAGTCGGCAGAAGCCTAAAGGGTGCGCTCGATATATTGGAGGGTATCGTAACTTTCGACCTTTCCAAGGCACAGCAGGGATTCAAGGAGATATTCGACCTTTCCAAGTTTATCAAGGAAGGATGGAATGATATTAAGCAGACTGGCGCAGACTTTGGAAACGCATTCGCTGACGGATACGAGAACGCAGTGAACGGAAGACTGAACCATCTGAAACTTGCGAACCTGGACGGTGGAGCGACCAGCAGCGAGCCAATGAACGGAAACAAGGGAACGACACCAGCAGCCAAGGGCAACACCACCAAGACCAAGGCACAGATAGCCAAGGAGAAAGCGGAAGCCAAGGCAGAGGCAGAGCGCAGAAAGAAGCAGGAAAAGGAATTGCAGGCACAGATTGCACTTATCCAGTACAAGTACAACGAGCAAGTAATGGACGCAAAGAAGCGATACCTCGCAGGTATGTACGACAACGAGCGAGACTACAGCAACGACCTCGAACAGCTGGAGAAGGACATGGTGTCACGAAGCATTGACGCATACGTTGCGTCAGGGCAAATCGGAGCGGACAAGGCGCAGGAAATGCAGGCAAAACTGCTCGACATCATGATAAAGGCGAAAGCGGACATCAAGAACCAAGCCAAGGAGATAGTGGACGGTATCAACAAGGAGTTCGAGGACGCAGAGAAGGCAAGAAGGGATGCGGACATCATGAACGGTGGAACTGGAGAGGAAGACGATGCTGCCAAGCTGGAGAGATACAAGGCTTTCCTTCAGAGCAAGATGGACGCCTACAAGGACTATGCAGCCGTGCAAGAGCAGCTACAGCAGGGACTGCACGATACAACTTTGCAGTTGCAAGCTGAGGAAAACGAGAAAAAGAAGCAGTTGACAGAAGAACAACTTCAAAACATGAAAAACTATATTTTGGCAGTTGGAGATGCTTTTGTCGATTTCTTTAATAGTGAAGATAAATCTTTTCATTCTTTTCTGAAATCTTTACTTAGCTCTTTGCTGGATGCCGTAGAGATAGCCATGGAGGCACAATACATTGAAATCCTAGGAAGAAGCTTAACTAAACTCGGATGGGCAGGCGTGGCAGATGCAGCGGCAAAGCTTGCATTGCTTAAGGCAGCCTTTGCAGGAGCAAAAGCACTCGTCAAGGGGTTTTCCACTGGTGGCTACGTCCAAGGCTCTGGCACTGGAACGAGCGACAGCATCCCGGCAAGGCTTAGTAATGGCGAGAGCGTAATGACCGCCAAGGCGACTTCAATGTTCAGCCCGATATTATCCGCATTCAACCAGCTGGGCGGTGGCGTGCCTATAGTAGCAAACAACGGAGGCAGCAACATCGGAATGGATATGCTGGCGGCAGCTGTAGCCAGAGGGTATCAGATGGCTCCTCAGCCAGTAGTGAGCGTTGAGGAGATAAACCGCACCCAGCGTAGAGTGCAGACGATAGAGAATATCAGCAGGCTCTAATGGTGTTGTTATTTCATCAAGATTTGCGTTCTGAGCAGTTTTTAGTCGAAGGTGGTAAAGTTATACACCCAAGGAAGTAAAAGCCGCTTAGAACGCAAAATTTTGGCTTGTTTGGAAAAATTAACTGTTTACGAGATAGGCATGTTGAAAAATATCGTATCTTTGCAGCGTTTTAAAACTTAAAAAATCACGTTTAAATGGCAAAACTCAGAATATACAACGACATCGACAGCCAAGACAACAAGTTTTGGTATCAATGGTGGGATAGTGACTGCGTGTGTTTTCAAGATATAGATGTTTTTGCGGCAAGCATACCGAAAGACGATGATACCATCGATATGCGCATCTTCTGCAATGGCGGTTCTGTGGTCGAAGGTTGGGCAATTTACGACAGACTGAGACAGAGCGGAAAGAAGATAACCTGCACCGTGGAGGGAAAGGCAGCATCCATGGCAACAATCATCATGCTCGCAGCACCAAAGGAGAGTCGCAAGGCATACGAGAACGCTTCCTTCCTCCTGCACAACCCGTGGGTTCCTGGCTGGTGTCTGGGCGACCAGCTGAACGCAAAGGACTTGAAGAACCAGAGCGAGGAAATGCAGATGTGGCAGGACAAGATGGTGGACGCATACGTAGAGCGGTGCGAGTGCGACCGGGAAGAGATTCAAGCCTTGATGGATAAGGACATCTTCATCAGTACAAGCGAGGCTTTGCGCCTGGGGCTTATCGGCAGCACCGTTGCACCAATCAGCGCAAGCGCATCGAAGCGCAACATAGAGCAATTCATTAATTCAAAACAACAAAATCCAAAAGCAATGGAGAAGAAAACAGAAGTAAAGGCTTCTCTCCTTGACAAGATTCTCGCCAAGTTGGGCGTGAAGTCACTGGAAGAAGCAGAGCAGGCGGTGGCAGAGCCACAAGCCAAGGTAGAGCCAAAGGCTATGGAACTCAACACAGCGGACGGACAGACACTGACCGTTGAGCGTGAAGAGGGAGATCCGCAAGTTGGCGACAAGGCAAGTCCAGACGGAACATTTGAGATGCCCGATGGCAAGACAATCGTTGTCGAGGACGGTGTAATTACCGACATTAAGACAGCAGACGATGATGAGACGGACAACACCGACAATGAGGGCGGTGAAGGCGGCAGCGCATCAAGCACCGACAACGACACCGTAGCCAAGTTGCAGCAGCAGGTAGCAGCACTCAAACAGCAGTTGAACGACACCAAGGCACAGCTGGTAGGCGCACAGAAACTTGCGAAGAGCAAGGAAGATATGCGCATTCTGAATGCCGTGAAGATGGCAGGCGGTGCTGAGAAGGTGTTGGCAGGCTACAGCAGCCGCTACCAGCCAGCACAGCGACAGCCAAGCGGCAAGGGCGCAGGCGACAACGTGAACGCTGTAGAGGAAGGTAAGAACGCCATCAAGGAGAGACTTGCCAAGCTCCACAAAAAGGGCAAGAAGTAACAAGTATTAACCCATTAAATCAGAAGAAAATAATGGCAGGATTTACGAAACAGCAACTGGAGAACCTTAAACTCCAGCCGGAAAACCTCGCAAGCATCAAGGATGCAATGCAGGAAACCTTCTACAACGATGAAGATTTCTCTTCATTCGTGAACATTCAGAAGGTCAAAGAAAATGACCCTATCGCTCTTCTCGGAGAGATGGAAATGGTCGGCAAGAATGGTGGCGGTTGCGACCCTACCTATGAAGAGAAGGGCATCGCCAACTCTCAGAATCGTTGGGAACTCGGACAGTGGGAAATCCCTATTAAGATTTGCTACGAGGCATTGAAGGGAACCATCGCTGAGTATTCATTGAAGACTGGAACAGAGATTGGCGACCTTAACAGCACCGACTTCATGACCATCTACACCGATGCACTCCTGCGAGCCATACAGCAGATGATTTGGCGTTTCGGCTGGTTTGGTGACAAGGCGGCAGCATTGGCAGGTGCAGGTGGCGGCAAGCTGACAGCAGGGTCGGACGTAAACATGTTCAACGTCTGCGATGGTCTGTTCAAGCGCATCTTTACAGCCACAGCGACCAAGAACCATACCGCCATCGCAGCCAACAGCGAGACCACGGCAGCAGCGCAGATTTCTGCATTGCGCAAGAGTGGTGCGGCTACTACACTTGTGGACACCATCCTGATGGATGCAGACACACGTATCGTTGACGACAGCGATGCCGTATTGCTCATGACACGTTCGCTTGCTGACGCACTGACAAACGACCTCAAGAAGACCTACCACGACATTATGCCATGGGAGAAGTTGTTCGATGGCTTCGAAGTAGCGACCTACAACGGAGTGAAGGTTGCACGTGTCGGCATTTGGGACAGAATGATTAAAGCATACGAGAAGGGCACAACGACAGTCAACCTTCCACACCGTGCGGTATTCTGCAATCCTAAGCACCTCATGGTTGGTACTGACGCTGATTCACTCATTAGCGACCTCGACATCTGGTTCGACCAGAAGGAGCGAAGAAACTATCTCTATGCTACAGGTAAGATTGGCACGGCTCTCCTCGAAGAGGGCTTGATCCATGCAGCTTACTAATCGCTCCAAATCTTCATCAAGTATTAAGTTTACAAATCCTCAACACCCACAAAACGGTGTTGGGGATATAACAATCTAAAACGAATTAATATGGCAACAACTTGCGAGAGCCTTATCGCCCAGGACATCATCATCCCTTGCGAAGACCAAGTAACGAAGGGACTGGAGGGCGATGGACTTATCATCAACCGAGACGACATCGACTTCACCAAGTCCGTTGTCGAAGGCAATACGATTAAATCATTGGTCTTGAAGACTGGAAAGAAAGCATACGCCATCCGGCAGGAGGGCAGCAAGCCATTCACTGGAACCAAGACCGAGCTGACCGTTGGCACGTATCGCAACAGCTGGAAGAACACCGTGGCAATCGTGGTGCTTGCGAACACACCCGAGGTTTGCGCAAATATCATTGACGGCTTGGCGAACGGAAAGTATGTTATCATCCTGCGCAACCTTTCAAAGGGAGCGGACGGAAGTGCAGAGTACCAGGTATTCGGATATGCGCAGGCACTGAAGGCAAGCGCAGGCGAGAACGACAAGTACTCAGACGACACCGAGGGTGGCTGGCTTATCACGCTGGAAGAGGAGAGCGTACCGAAGGCAGCTTATTTCTTCTTCGACACAGACAGCGAGACCACGGCAGCCAAGTACGCCAGTCTGACAACAGCAGCCGTAGGAGGTTAAGCCATGACCTACGAGGAAGCGACAGCCAAGGTCGGAGAGTTGAAGGCACGTTTTGACAGTCCCTTTGATGCAACCGACAAGGCAGTTATCGAAACTCTCTATTTCGAGGTAACACGCAAGCGGTTCGTTCCGACAACCTGCCAGCAGTGTTACCACGATGCTCTGATAGAAATTTATCTGAAACTCAAAAAAGAAAAGGCAATGCCAAAGCAATGTAATTACGTAATGAAGGCAGGCTTCATCATTTCCTGCCCGGACTTCTACCATGGTAAGATTTTCACTAATGAGAACCTGACTGACAAGGTAGCTCATGAATATCTGACGAAGTACCCACATATGGAGAGCTACTTTCAGAAGATACCCAGCGATGAACTCATCGAGAACAAGCAGCCAGCAGGCATCGACAAGAAGGAAGACATCGACCAAGCCGAAAAAGCAGGCAAGGAAGAGTAACAAAACAACAAGTAAAACGACACAAGCATGAACGTTAAGACAGTTAAAAAGCCAAAGCGAAGGGTTGATATTGGCTACGTCAGCCGATTCAAGATGCAGGCATACGGATATGATAATCTATATCCGCAGAACCTCGCACGCATCACGGAAGCCAGCGGAACGGCAATGCTCTGCCTTAACCGCTACGCCCGATTCATTGAGGGCTACGGCTTCGACAGCGATGTTATCGCAGCGTTAGCGATGAACTGGCAAGGGGACACGGCAGACGATTTGCTTCGGAACGTTGCGCAAGACCTCGCACGCTATGGGGGATTTGCCCTTCATGTTAACTACAACGTTTTAGGGCAGGTGTCGAGCGTGAGCCACGTACCCTTCGAGAATTGCCGCCTTGAAGAGACGGACGACAAGGGGAACGTGGAGCACGTCTTGTTGCATCCCGACTGGGAGCAGAAGAAAACGAGGAACGGAAAGCGGTTGTTTGTGAACGAGAAGACTATTGAGCGCATCAATATTTTCAATCCAGCCCCCGACATCGTTCTTGAACAGATTGAGAACGCTGGCGGCATCGACAGCTACAAGGGACAGATTCTGTGGCAGAGCCTTGATGGGAAATTTATCTATCCGACAGCCAGCTACGATTCAGCCATCACTGAGATTTCGACCGATGAGGGACTTGCCAACGTAAAGATGAGGAACGTTAGAAACAACTTCCTTGTATCGTGTATGCTCGTAACCAAGAAGGGCGTGCCTAAGTTCAACGAGGAAGGCGAAGTGGTGGAGAGCGGACAGATGATTTCCGATGAAGACCTTCTGCAGTTCCAGGGGGACGAGAACACAGCAAAGATTCTTGCGGTTGAGGTGGAGAACGAGGAAGACGAACCGAAGGTTGTTGCTTTCCCTACGAGGAACTTCGACAAGGAGTTTTCCGTGACCGACAGCAGCGTTATTGAACGCATCTATGCACAGTTCCACCAAGAACTCTTCTATGCCATCCGTATGGGCAAGCTTGGATTCAGCGGACAAGTGATGCAGGATGCCTACGAGTACTATGCAGGCGAAGTGACGACCGAGCAGCGTTTCATCGAGCGAGCCTTCAAGAAGATTTTCATGAACTGGCACGATCCAGCCATTCAGAACCTAGACCCCAAGCTGCAGCCGTTGAAGTATATCAGCAGCGAGGTGGCAGGGAACAACACGATAGATTAATTGATTGAGCCTATGGAAGAACAGACAAGAAAACAACTTATAACGGTTGATCAGTTCCGGGAACTGGCACGACCGACCAGCGCACACCTAGATGAGAATGAAGTGAACGCATACATTCGTGAAAGCGAGGACACGAACATCATACCAGCCATCGGGTGGAAACGTTTCAAGGCAGCGACCGAGCAGGGAGAGTGGGGTGATTCAGTATTGCCCGATTTCCAGCCTTCGGTCTTCCTGGACGGTGGCGAATACACCGCCAAGAAGGAGGGCGATTGCAGCCAAGGCGAAACCAAGGTGCAGAAGTACACCAGCGGAATACGCAAGGCACTCGCTTATTTCACGTATGCGAGGCTTTTCCGTTCCGATGGCACAATTGTAAGCCGAGCTGGTGGAATGCGCCACAGAGACGATTATTCAGACCATGTTCAAGATGTATCGAACAACAAGCAATACAACGACATCATGGATATGGCAGAAAGATATTTATCAGACGCTCTCGAATACCTCAAGGCATTCACTCCGAAAGGGGAGGTGAAGCCACAGCGAGGAACGAGGGCGCATATTCACGCAATAGGCAACTAAAAAAGCACATAAGGCATGAACGAGGATATTCAAAAAATGCTCCGTATGGCAGAGCAGATACGAGACGCAACGCAGGTTGGAGAGAACACAGCGGTGCGTGTCGGCACGGAAATTTACGACATCGTTGTCGAGTTAAGCAAGATTCTCGTCATGATGGACGATAAACTGGAGAACGATGCGGTCGTTAAGATTGTCAAGAGTGAACTCGCCAAGATAACTATAACGAGTGCTCAAATTGCGGATGGGGCAATAACGGGAGCGAAGCTTGCCTACGGCTCTGTAAGGGACAGAAACCTAGCATCCCTTTGTGTGACCTCAGCCAAGATCCAGCATGGAGCGGTCAAACACAACCATCTGGACGAGAACTGTATATCGACTAGAAACATCATGAAAGGCAGCGTGACAGCAGAAAAACTCAGAGCGGATATCTACAGGGACATCGCAAACAGAGTGACCGACATGGTGAAAAAGGACTTTCCTACAGCAATAACTACAGAAGAAATAGATGCATTATTTGCTTAATAATAATTTTAAAAATTAATTAATATGAAATTTTTAGATTTAGATGGTTTGAAATATTATCATCAAGCTCTTTGTAATAAGTTTAATTTAACTACTTATTCCAAAAAGACTGAAACTGTAAAGGATATAGAAGTATTTGATCCAAATTGGGATAGTGGTGACGATGATGCTCCTTCTAAAACTTCTATTAGAATTGAACTTGCTGATGGAACTCATAAGTATGTTGATATTCCTGAAGCCAGTGGACCTTATAAAATAGTTAATATTACTTATCCTGGTAATGCAGGTTTTATGTCTATTCCTGATAAAACTAAACTTGATTCTATTCCTAGTAAATATATACCTACATCTGATGGAGTTATAAATGAGGATATGACTTTTAATAAAAATCTTTTTGTAACAGATATTTATATAACAGGATGTATTGCTGGAGAAGATCAAGACGAAGGTGTTATATTTACTGGTTGTGGCGGAATAGAACATTTTAATCAAGATGAAGCTATAAGGTCTAAATTATGGAACGCTCAAGGTGGAACTATTGATATATCAGAAATTCTTATAAATGCTGCTATATATGTTGAAGGTGAAATAACTAGAGCAGCAGGCTCTGTAAATTACAATGATGTTATAAATTATCCTGATAGTATTGTATTCGATACTGTTACTGGTATATTTTATGCTAAAAAGGATGATAAACTTTATACTCATTGGAATGCTTATTTACAAAAAAATATTTATCCTCCTGAAAAATATGGTGCAGTAGTTGATAATTATGTTTATCCTATTCCTAAGCAAATATATAAGTTTAAAGGAAATAATAATCTTTATATATCTTCTTATCTTAATAATGTTGCTACAATGACAATATTTACAATAAACTAATAAAACTATGAATGATAAAGAGAAAAAACTTGAACTTTAAGTCGTTGACTTTATAAATTAAAAATAAGACAATATGAAAAAGAAACCATTACATGAAGCACTGGCAGTGCTTCTTACCAAACTATCATCGGCAAGGGACAACCCCTTGCTTATGGATAACTACGTAGTGAAAGCCTTGCGCACGGTTCTTTTGAATTTCAAGGAATCGGGCGAGCTTCACGAAGCATACAAGGAACAGATACAATCCACGCTGGAGAGTGACAACCCCTGGGTGGCTATGATGATGAAGTCAATTGGCGCAGATCCTACTATTAAGAAGAGTATGACCGATGAAGCCATTGACGGAATGATTGATTCTATGCTGGGGGCAGAATAATACAATTTTCGTCTGAAATTATATATAATAATCTACAATAATTTTAATAAATTATATATGAATGACAAGGAGAAAGAACTATGGCGAGTTATAGACAACGTAATCAAGTGTTGCGCTATTGAGCTGCCGAACGGAGAATTGAGCATTACGAGAGAAGACGTTCTCGGCAAGTCGAGAGCAGAAAACCTCGTAATGACACGATGCATGGTCGTTGAGCAGATGATACACGCAGGATTCAGCGTAACGACCACTGCGACCGTATTAAACCGCACCGTTCCAGCTGTGAGACATCTTTGCAAGATGGCTTACACCTATATCAGCACGTCTCGAGTTTATCGACTTGCCACGGCACAAGCGACCTTGCTAAACAAGGACGTAGAGCCGATTTGTGTTTAATCATTCAGCAGGAAACAAAAAAGAAAATAACAAAAAGCGTTCTTTGACAATAATTCGATAAATACACCTGCACTAACTTTTTGTAGTGAGCCAAAAATCAGAGTAAATTTGCGGCGGATTCCAGTATTTGGTTTCCATAACGTAATTAACTCAAAATTATATGGCAGACACAATCGAGAAAGTTTATTGCACTGGGGACGGTGGCAATGACAACCTGGCGGCAGCGTTGCTCGCTAGAGGTAGAGACAATGATCCAGCGACTATGCTGGCAGCAATGAACGGTGGTATGGGCAACTGGATGAATAACCCGTTTGCCTATATGATGATGATGGCTTGGATGCGAGACTGGAATAACCGTGGCGGCAATTTGCAGGACACGGAATTGCAGAATCAGATTGCGAGCCTTCGCACACAGATGCAGGACGGCAATAATACGGCTCTCCTGATGGACGCAGTGAAGGGCAACAACGTTGCTCTTGGTCAGCTGGCGCAGAATCTTAACTGCGATATGAACCAGCTGCAGAATGCAGTCTGTGGCGTGCAGGCAGCAATCCAAAATGTAGGCGGCAAGGTTGGTTTCAGCGCAGAGCGAGTAATCAACGCAGCGAACCTCGGAAACCTCAACATCATCCAGCAGTTGAAGGACTGTTGCTGCCAGACCCAGCAGAACATCATCCGTATGGGCTACGAGCAGCAACTGGGACAGAAGGACATCGTGAACACCTTGCAGCAGAATTTCGCCTACACCAATACAGGTGTGGAGCGTGCGGCAAGCAGTCTCAGCAACCTTATCCAGTCGGTCGTTTGCGACTTGAAGACCTCGGGCAAGGAGAATACTCAGCGCATCGTTGATGTTCTGAACAACCACTGGGAGCAAGACCTTCGCATCCAGCTGGAGGACAGCAAGCGCAGAGAGCAGACTGGTTTCATTATCCAGCAGCTGAAGACCACCACAACCACAACTGGAGCGTAGGCGGTCTAAACAAAATCTATCAAGGGGCAACTCGCTGTGTTATCAGTGAGACCCCTTTTTGTCTATTTATTGAATTATTTTAAAAAGAGCGTATTATGGAATTTAAGAATATACAAAGAAATCACCCGGTCTATCTGCTAGACAAGCAGACGGTGGAAGTTAAGGAAGGCAAGGTCATAGACAACCAGCCGCACATCAACACTGGCATCGCAACCATTTCCAGCAACGGACAGCCAATGCGAGACGTAACAATCGAGGTGGAGGGAAAGCAGACCATCTACACCATACCCGAACACCTCGGAGTTACCTTTGCAGGCGAAATCGTACTGGCCACCGACAAGGCAGACCTTTTGCCAGAAGTCGGGAAATTGGTAAATGAAGCCGATGAGATAATCAAGGCATACGAGCCAAGCAAGGAACGGAAAGCCAAGGGCGAAGAACTTCTTGCAGCTTTGAACCCGGCAATCAAGGAAAAGCAGGAAACGGAAAAGCGTTTCAAGGCACTTGAGGGCGATATAAGCGGCATTCGTGGCATGGTTAAGCAATTACTCGACAAACTAGGATAGGAGGGCGCACAATGAAGAAAATAATCGTTATGCGCCATTCCTGCGATAGCGAGGATGAGCGACACCAGCACCAAGAGAGCGACATCATCCACGGCTTGCCATACGAGAAGGCAGCAAAGGCACTCATGGGAGCCAGCGGATATGTGGCATACGTTGCCAAGCACGGCTACCACTTCACGAAGCAGCTAGCAATCAAGGCAAGCGAGCAGATGAAGAACGTAGATGGAACGAGCCACAGATGGACTGTTGACGAAATCCGGTTGGCGACAAACAACGAGATAATCTCCAAGGGCACGACCATCGGGGATATTCTCTATTTGGCTAATATGGCTTATGCGGACTTCTACCCGAAGGTAATCAAGACCGAGAGCGACTGCGTACAGTATGCTATTGCCGTAGCCAGTGATCCGGACGGATACGATGGTATGGCATTCTGCAGGTGGACGGCAGACATCACCGGAAAGGGTGTGACCATTGACTGGGAAAAATTGGAATAAACAAAAAAATAAATTGATATGAGCGAAGTATTTCACGATTTTCAGGTGCACCACCTATATCTGTGCGCCCTAGTAATTTTTATCTGTTTCGCTACAATTCTGATAGCGATGACAATTGACCTGATAGCAGGCATACAGAAGGCGAAGGAACTGCATGTTGCAAGAACTTCAACAGGGTTGAAGAAGACATGCGACAAGGCGAAGAAGTATTTCCCGACATTCGGTATTGCTTCGCTTATGGACGTGGCTACGTGTATTATCTCTCCCTTCCCTATGTTCGCTATAGCATGGACGGTGTATCTGCTTTTGTGCGAGTTCAAGAGCATCCGGGAGAAGGCATACGAGAAGGCTGAGATACGCAAACAAGACCGCACGATGCAGGTGATCCTCGAGAACAAGGACGAAATTGCGAAGGCGTTTGTCGAGATAATGAAAGAAGAGCGGAAGAAAGGAGGAGATAATGAGAATAACTAGAGCGCAGCTTTTAAAGGTAATGCCGAATGCAGGCAGCAGGGCAGACACCTATCTTCCAATCATCAACGGATGGGCAGAGCATTTCCACATCAACACCGCACTAAGGATGGCGCACTACCTCGCACAGATTGCCCACGAAAGCGGAGAGTTGAGATACACCAGGGAACTGGCAAGCGGCAGAGCCTACGAGGGCAGGAAAGACCTCGGCAACACCCAGCAGGGCGATGGCGTGAAGTATAAGGGCAGGGGATTGATACAGATTACCGGGCGAGCCAACTACCGGAAGTATGCCAATTATTGCGGCTTCGATGTGGTGAGGTGCCCGGAACTGCTGGAGCGTCCTCTGGGTGCGACGAAATCCTCGATGTGGGTATTCGACACCTTCGGATGCAATGAGCTGGCAGACCAAGACAACTTGAAGGCTATCCGCAGGAAGATAAACGGAGGGCACAACGGACTGTCAGACTGCGAGGAGTACTTGAAGCGAGCCAAGGATGCATTGAAAATCTAGGTGCTTGCGTAATAAACATATCAATCTAACGCTTATAAAGTATGAAAAATTCAAGAAAAGGACAAAATTTGCGTTCTGTGGCGTTATTTTTCGTCATGCTTACAATTACCCCACTTTTGATTTTGGGCTGTTCCTGCGCTAAAACAGCGCAAAATAACACGGTTTATCACGACAGCGCACACACCAGTGTAAGACGTGACAGCGTGAACCAGCGACAGATCCACTGGCAGGACACCTATCGGCACGACAGCGTATTCAGGCAGGACAGCGTGCTAGTGTACGTCAAGGGCGACACCGTAATCAAGGAGCGGTGGCGCAATCTTACGACCACCAGATGGAAGACAACGACCAAGACGGACACCATCGTAGGAGATACCTATGTTTTCGTGACCGACACTGTGAAGGTCAAGTATTACGTGAACCGATACAAGACCAAGGAGGTTGAGAAGCCAGCGAGCACATGGCACAAGATAAGATTATTCACTGGCGATTGCGTATTGATATTCATGGCAATCTTTGCGGTTTGCTGGATAAATGAGCGCATCAAGAAGAGATTTCAATAGGTTCACTCATAATATCTCATTAAATTTAAAGGGCAGGGAGCGCAGGAGAGCTTTTTCCTGCCCTATTTTTGTGGCTTTTCATTGAGAGAAAAGGGGTATGGGATATGAGAGTTAGATTATATATTCATTCAAACTAATGCGTGCAGGTTATTATCATATAGAGCGTAGAAAACGTACCGAAAACGACCGAAAACGACCGAAAATGACCGAAAATGTACCGAAAACAGATGTGCTTACGACATAAACGGCAAATAAAAGTTAAAATATTAATATCTTTCGGGAAAAGTTTTGGTGGAACCGAAAAATATTAATATCTTTGCAGCGTGTTTAGGAAATAAACACTTAAAACATTCAGTAACTAAGCCCTCGACAACACGGTCAAGTCAAAGAAAATGAAAAAGTCAAATTCAAACGTTTTAGAGTTCACAACAAAGTTCATCAACTCAAACTTCCGCATCAAGGTATTCGGACGCACAGAGGATGGCAAGAAGATAAACACACTCGTAGGAGTAAGCGGAATCTTGAAGCTCATCGGAGCGGAACTTTTCAACAAGTTCATCAAGCGAGCTTTGAAAGCTGGTCTGGACGCTTGCCGCTGCGCACTCAGAAGAGGATTGGTTGTAACATTGTATGCTAAGTAATCAATGGAGGGTAAAGCTATGAAGAAGTATTTTGTAAACGGTAAACAGATTTCCGAGACAGAAGCAATCTTGATTGATATGGAGAATAAGAGATTGCAGCAGAGCAACAACATTGCAGACTGGATAGGCATAACATTTATAACAATCATCTAAACAGGAGGGAAAGGAAATGAAAAGAGTATATTATATAGCAGAAGTTAGCTACAACGAGGAAATCCACGAATGGTGCTTGATTGGCGATCCAATGGACACCCCATGCAAGACCCTAGGAAATGCGGTCAAGCTGGCGGAGGCGATGGGAGCAACAAAAGCCTTTTCTTTCAACGAGCATGGAGAAAGAAAGGTCATCATGAACCACCACTACGAGTTTGCAGACGGAACTACGGAAGACGTACAGGAAATGGTTTACAGATGTGAGTATTAACCACAGCAGGGGGCAACCCCTGCACAACATAGAAGAACATGGAAATAATAGACTACAAGAATTTTGGTTTGGACTTGAACGGCTCAATCTTGATTAACGGAGAAAAGAGCTACATCGCAGTGACCGCATCCAAAAGCCAAGCTTTCCGAAGCATGAAGGGAGCGGAGAAGTTTATGGCGGCTAGAGAATATCAAAGAATTTAATAACCAGCAGGGCGCAAGCCCTGCACAATATATCAAGATATGAAGGAATACGACAAGATACCAGCAGAAGCAGTGGTCGAGGTAACGACCAGCTGGGGAAGAACCTGCTTGTTAGAGATTGGGCGAGACCTTAAGGAAGGCACGGTGCTCGATGGCTATTATTATCCGGTAAGCAAGGCTTTCGACTTTTATTGGAAGGGAGAGGGCGCAATGCTGTGGATCGGGGACAATGGAAGGCTTGTCAGTCTTGGAGAAGGGCAAAAGCATAAATACATGATGCTTGGTCGTTTACTGTCCGATTGCGAGTACTTCCTTCGCAACCCATACGAGCGACATCTCTATTTCCCAAGCATCGCCCGACACTGCAAGGAAATGCGCCAGTACTGGCTGTCGCTGAACATCAAGCCTGAGTGGTTATCTTATAAGCAGATTGGCAAGCTGGAGCACAAGATGAACAGAATGAAAACCAAGTTGGATAGACAATGGAAAAAAGGCAGACATTAAAAATATGGAAAAGTTTATCAAAGTGAAATCTAACGCATATCGTGAGATTCTAGTAAACAAAGAACACATTTTGTTTTTCCGAGAAAGCCAAAATGGGACAGTTATAAAGCTTGATGCACCTTTTAATGGTGGCACCGTTACTATTTACACAGAAGAGGATTATGAATCCTTCAAAGAAAGAGTATTAAACAATAATATAATTATTAGATTATGGCAACACTTATTAGAGCGACTGGCGAGCAGATGACCGTTAAGCCTTCCAGCGGTGGCAAATTTACCTTGGAGGAACTTCAAGGATTCGTGAGCGGTTTTGTCGAGCGCATAGACCTGCAGAACGGAAAGGCGATGTATATCAATGAGGATGGCAAGGCGTTGCAGATGAAGCGCAATATTGCGGCAACTGTTTGTTTGCAACAAAGAGGGTGCTTGCAGGGTGATTATATCGCTGGCGATGCGGTCATTCTTGATTATTCAGAGGAGGATTGATGTATGGCTAATATATATATTACCAAAGAGGAATATGATGCAATATCTTTTTGCTCGGAGGAGATTACATCATTAGTTGAAGGAGGAGCAGAAGATGAATACGTAAAAGAAGCTGATAATGCGTTAAGGTCAATTGCATCAATTCAACGTAAGTATCGTAAAGCGCTGAAGCGTGAGAATGCTCTTCAAGATGCCAAGGCTGCAGTTAAGAAGTTGCACCCAGAGTTAAAGGGAGAACTTTACAATAAGTTAGTTAAGAATGTAGCAGAACAATTAATAAACGGAGGTAAAAATGGCAAAGATTAAGAGTACCAAGAAGGGAGCAGGCAAGACGGTCAAGCTAGTTGGCATACAGATAGACAACGACCTTCTGCCTTTCCTCAACGCATTGCCCAACAAGTCACGATTCATAAATACTTTGTTGAGAAAGAAATTTTTGGGTAAATAATTTGGTGGTTTCAAAGGAAAAACGTACCTTTGCATCACTGAATGTTTAAAGTGGTCTCCACTTATTACCCCAGCGGCTCGACTTTTTCACCGCTGGGGTATTTTTGTACTCTTTTTTCGATTCACCCCGAAATTTGCGTTCTGAGCCGTTTATGTAGTAAGCACGTAAAACTATCCCCGAAAACAATTTGAGCCGTTTCTGCGGCAAATTCGCAAGAAATAAGGCTATTTTTTGTCGTACAGCACGTAATCAATAACCCTGCGGTTGGCATCGTCCACACGAGACAAGTCTGCATTGATGTAGGTATCAGTTACCCGGACACCGAACGAGTGACCCAGCGCAAGCGACACAACGTCCTTTGGTATTCCAAGGTTGAAGGCGATGGATGCCCACGTATGGCGAGCGTAGTACGTAGTAAGCCCTGGGCGCACCTTTGCGAGTTTCTTGTTTATCATGACCGTTGCAGTGTCAACGTTCTTAAAATGTTCCGAGAAACGAAGTAGCTTCTTTTCCCCTTTGTACTTCTCTATGATGCGGAGAGCTTCTGGATGAAGAAGGATGGAGTAATGCCTGCCAGTCTTCGCACGGTCGTATTCCAGCCTTCCACGGATGATATTCTCCTTTGTCAAGGCGAACAAGTCACGCACATTGATACCAATCAGCAGGAACATCAGCAGGAACATATCGACCAGCTCATCACCACCAGCTTCGAAGATAGAGCGGATTTCCTCAACCGACAAGTCTCGCTTTTTTGTAGTCTCAATTCGGAGACTATACCTGCGGAAAGGGTAGTTTTTCGTTTGCTCATTATCTATCGCAAAGTTGAAGACAGCAGCGACACAGAGCATCCTGCTGGTTCTAGTATTCCTAGACAAGCCCTCCTTTGCCATGAACGTATCGAAGTCTTCAAGCCAAGAGCGGTTAATCTCATCGTATGTAAGCAGAGCCGCTTTTTCCTTTCCGGTGAAAGCTTCAATCTTTGCCCAAGTGTACTTGTATCTATTGATCGTGTTCTTTTTTAGGTTTCTCCCCTCGTATGCGATGAAGCCATCACGAAGCAGGGCGACCTTTTCCCTTGCAGGCTCAGCTTCAAGGATGATTAGGTCCCGGAGTTCCCTAGCCGTGATGTCGCCACGGTATGTTTCCCTGCATTGCGCCTTCATCATCATTCTATTGTAGAAATTCAGACGGTCAAGCAGAAAGTCGTTGACAGCATCACGATCGGGACGCTTGCGCACCTTGCAAGCCTTTTTATCCCATTCATCCTTTTTGCAGTATTGATTGAGGGATATGAAGGCAGTCCCACCGTGATGGTTGACAGCAAGCCGGATGGAGAACGTACCATCCTGTCTTTTTATCCTTACATCTAAATATAGTCTCAGTGTTGCCATAATTCCGTGCAGTATTTATTCAGTTTATTTTCATCGTTAAGAGCCGCAATGGTGCAACATTGTGCATGATTGCGGAATTTTCAAGTTATCAGAGTACCAAAGAACCACTTTAAATACTGGAGATATTAGTTAAGTTGTACTTAAAATCATAACGTATGCTTTAAATGGTTGAAAATCAAAAACTTAATACTACTGCTGTTTTTTCGTGCAGTTTTTGTTCAGGTTTTTCACGATTTCAGACGTGAAGCCGGATGCGTAGAAGTCGCCCGAACCAAGGAGCAGCCAGTATGGGTTGACGTGATAGTCTCTTACCAGGAACTGAACCCAGGACGGACGGAAGCGACCGTAGCACTCGGCAGGCTTGTCTCGAAGGGATATGGTGTTCCATCGGTTGAGACCGTACCTGTCCGTTATCGTCTTAAGACCGCCTATGCAGCCGTCAGCCTTCAAGCGTTCGAGGGCATCAAAGAAGCGCACGGCTATATCCACATCAGCGGACATCAGATTTTTATCTTCCATATTATTCATTTAACTTTTTGTAGGCTCGGCTGAAAACATTTTCCAGCCTTGCCCGATGATTACTCAATCTTTGCGACCAGTCTTGCAACTGAGCCAGCGTTGGTCGAGAAGCCAGCAGCCCATCCACCTCGGAAGGAGTGAGCACTGGCAGGTATTCCTCGTAGGCGAGAATGTTATCAATATTTGTAGGCATCGTCTAGATTTTTATCTGCAAGTCTCTCGTCCCGTTTATTTTTTCTTTTCGCCAACTTTGTATCAACAATAACACCAAGTGGCTTGAGGTATCTGTTGCCAATATCTTCAAGGGAAACAGACACGTCTTCTCGCATCTCATCATCAGAACTTCGGACAGTAACGTATTTATACCATCCGAAGAGAAGGGAATTTGATTCATCGCCTACCAAAATTGTATTTTTCCCGATAGTCTTGTCAAGTCTGTACTCATACCCTTCATCGTCTCTAATATTAAACATGAATAGAAGGGTTTGGATTAGGTCGTTTCTACCCTTGAATTTAAATGTAACCTCGTGGGAAACTGGAGAGCCTTCACGGAATGTGCAGAAATAAACAGTATCCTTTGCAGGCTCGTAAACGGTATAACTTATATCGCTATTGCCTTCAATCCATGTTGTTCTAGACATTAGAGTTTGCGCCTGCACACCCACGCACATGAGCGCAAGCGCAAACAGCATTGTTATCTTTTTCATATTACTTTTCGTTTAAATGATTAATATTTCTTTCGTAGAACTCATTCCAAGCCTTTTTCTTGATGAAGACGAAGAAGAGCAGCAGCCCTAGGGCGACCATCAGCAAGTGAAGCGGCTGTCGCAGGACACCGAACCCGAAGGAACGCTGGAAGTCGATGCAGAAGGAAATCAGTACTCCGTATGTTGCGAACGCTCGATGCACCCAGCAGAAGCCATAGGCAAGGCTGACGATGATCCAGGCGATGAAGCCGAAGAGAGAGCAGTCGAATATCCACTCTGCGAGTTTTTCCCTATAGCCCATGTAGAGCAGGGAACAGTGGATCAGCATTACAAGCGCACCAACTGGAGGGATGATGCCAATTATTAACCTGCTGGCTTTCCATAGCCAGCTTTTACCGAGGGCGGCAAGAAGTTTCTTCTCCTTCCGCTCAATAAAATCCTCTTCTTTCATTTTACTTGGAATTTGAGTTGTTATTTTTTATCTCTGCCCGACAATGGCAAGTAGCGTTTTTACTTGACTTTGCAGGAACTCATTCTGTTCTCGCAGCAGCTTGTTTTCAGCAGCCAAGGCAGCATCACTACCTATTGACTGGGAAACGTTGGAACTGTTCGAGCCATTTATATTTGAACCGAAAACAGCCTCTTCCATCTCGGCTGGTAGGGGAGGGGCACACTTGTCGATTATTTCCTTTATCTTTTGAAAGAAATCTATCTTTATAGACTTGCGGTTAAACTTTGCATTCAAGTTCTGCGGACTAGTTCCTAACTCCTCCGCAACAGCAGCAACGGACATTCCAGACCGTTTAATATATTGTTTCAGTTCTTCTCCGTTCATGTCAAAACAAAATTAAATAATATT
>ERZ1034925.176-NODE-176-length-34976-cov-29.050485_pt1 | contig 34976 bp, 32 predicted proteins | sample MGYA00520687_ERZ1034925 | MGnify/ENA primary metagenome ERZ1034925 (study PRJEB33766, sample SAMN09781758) | gut metagenome | biome: gut microbiome | host: Homo sapiens | place: Madagascar | study: EMG produced TPA metagenomics assembly of the PRJNA485056 data... | reverse complement strand
ACCATGATGTTTATCTTATTAACGATTACAAAATTATCAATTAAATACAATAATGTTGATAATTAAAAAGAAAGGGTAAATTTATGAAAGAAACAATAAATACGAAGAGTTCTAAAAAACTTTCAGAATTTTTAGAAAAGAATAAATTGCATAAAAAAGATTTTGCTCAAATGATAGGTGTAACATTATCTTATGTGTATAACTTGATTGATAATACAATTCCGTTTTCAACAAGAGGAACAACATTAGAGCGTATTGCAACTGTTATGGAAGTTGAGCCAGAAGTTTTTGATGAATATAGACTTCCACAAGAACCAATTTTGATTGATGATTCTGTATTAAAGATTAGAAATATTTTGAAATCAAAGAGAATGAAAGTTGTAGATTTCTTAAAAGCATTTCCTCGTAATAAAAGGTTAGATATAGTTGATATTTTAAGAGGTGCTTTGCCTATACCAATTGATTATAAAGAGTTAGAATCAATTGCAAAAGTTGTTGAAATGAGTGATGAAGAAACTTTTGATATTTGGGAAGATAGATTTAAACAGGTTTTAGAACTGAATGGAATGAATATATATTCTAATTCAGAATTGGTTAGTACAATGCTAGATTGTGCGAAAAAATTTGTATCTTCAAAACAATAGACTTGTAGGGAGATTTAATCTCCCTTTTTTTAGAGGTTATATGAATAAAAATGTCTTAAAACAGTTATCTTATGGTATGTATGCAATTAGTACATTAGATAATGGACGTGATGTTGGTTGTATAGCAAATAGTGTAATGCAGGTTACGTATGATACTGTTGTTGTTAGTTTAAATCATAATAATTATACAAATGAGTGTTTGAATCGTTCTCAAAAGTTTGCAGTTTCTATATTGGGTGAAGATATTGATAATGATATTATTGCTAGTCTTGGTTTTCAATCTGGTCGTGATAGTGATAAGTTTAAAGGTATTGAATGCTTAAAGATTGATGAATTATGCGTAATAAAATCTGCAATCGGGTATTTGATATGTGATGTCGTTGATAAATTTGAAACGGATACACATACAGTTTTTGTTGCAACTATTGTTAGTGGTGAGATTTTAAGAAGTGATGTTTTACCGATGACTTATGCATATTATCAAAAGGAACGACGTGGTAAAAGTCCACAAAATGCTCCAACATTTATAGAGAACTAATCTAATAATTGTCATTGCAAGAAAATTTTTGATTTTCGTGGTAATCCAGAAAAATTTGTCACTTTGAACTTGTTTCAAGGTCTAAAAAAGAGATTCCGAAACGAGTTCGGAATGACTTTTTAGTGGATTACATCGTCATTTTGCGGTCTTGGATTATTTTGGATTTTGCAAAAGCATTGTTTTGCTTCTAGTTACGGGCTAAACTTTGTCGCATTACCTTTCACAAAATAATATTTAATTATTTTGCTCGCAGAGTCGAAAATCCATTCCTCGTAATGACATAATTTAACAAGTAATACATAAAATTCGACCTTAACGTAATGAACCATCATTGTTTTATTCTGCTTTATGTTGAGGTGTTTGAGTGAATTTACTAGCATTTTAAAATATTTGTAAATTCACGAGTTCCGAAACTCTATGTAGAATAATTACAAATGATGCGGGAATGAAGTTTAGGTCAGGAGTTTCTTTGTGCAACGTTTCTTTGCGGTCAAAGAAATGTTGCGAAATAATTAAACAAATTGAAAAATCAAATAGATTCTTTGCTTTGCTCGGTCGCAATAAACGGCACCGTTCAAATTTAAATCAAAAAGCGTGGTTTTTGATTATAAATTTTCACTTCTCTCATTCGTTCGTGCCTCTGCTTCCTTTGTGCAAAATAACAAAAAATAACGTCATATTGAGGCTTTAGCCGAAATATCTTTTCTTTAATTATTTTTTTAAAACTATTTTATTTCACAACATCATTGATTTTAACAAATCTTTTTATATATTCTTTTGTGAAAATTCGTTTAATAGTTCCGTATAGTTTTAAATTTCCCATTCTTAAAAGTTTGTTATTTGGGCAAACTATTGTTAAACTTTTGTCTTTGTAATCTTTATCAATTATTGTTCCAATTTTTTGTCCTTTTGTATCGCAATCAATAATTGTTAATCTATAAGGGTTAGGTGTAAATACCTGATTTTTATAATAAAAATATGTCTTCCCCCAAGGGTTTATTGCTCTAATCTGTGCAATGGTATCTTCAATTGGCTTGTTAAAATCTAAATCAGTATCAAACTCATTTGAAAAATAAGTCGCTTGATTTTCTTTTTGCATTATTGGAAATACTACATCTTCTGACATTTTTTGAAGTAGTTCGCAAATCGCTCCTCTTGCGATTAATGCAGTTTTTGATTTTAACTCTTTTCCTGTATCTGTATCCAAAATTTCAACTTCTCTTTGGTCTAAAATAGCACCAGAATCATAGTTTTTATCCATCAAATGTAAGGTTACACCTGATTTTTTTTCTCTGTTTTTTATAACCTGTACATAAGGGTTTGGTCCTCTATACTTAGGCAATAGTGATGGATGTATATTTATTGTTGCGGTCTTTGGCATATCAAATGTTTTTTTGTCTAGTTTTTCACTCCAAGATGCAACAATCATAATATCAGGATTAAGTTTCAATAATTGTTTTCTAAAACTTTCACTATTTGCACTTGTTGCTTTTATTTCGTGAAGTTTATAACTTTTAATATAATTGTAATCTGTATCAGGGTTAATTATGTCTTTTATCCATCTGATAGGTCTTGGATATTTTATTCTATCGTGTCTGAATACTCCAACAATTTTAGAACCGGAATCTAATGTCCCTGCTATCATATTGGCAAACATTTCACCATATCCGATAATTACAACTTTTAGCATTGTTTTAAATCCTCATTAATTTGTTGTCTTAATTCTTCTATTGAATTAAATTTTTTTTCGTTTCGTATTTTTTTTAATATTGATATCTCAATATCTTCTCCATAAATATCTTTATTGAAATCGATTATATGAACTTCTGCGATAGGTTTTTTATGAGTTTCTTTTATAGTTGGTTTTATTCCATAGTTTAAAAAACCTCGATAAGTTTTATTTTGAATATTAACGTTACATCTATATACACCGAATGGTATTTGCACAATATGTTCTGGGTAAATAATGTTAGCAGTCGGAAAACCTATAGTTCTTCCTATTTTATTACCCTCAATCACTTCGCCCGAAATATTAAAATTATGACCTAACATTTGGTTAGCATTTTCAATATCTCCGTTTAGAAGATATTTTTTGATTAAAGTTGAACTTACAATCTCATTGTTATGTATAATTGCAGGTATTTCAATATAATCATATTTTAGTTTTGAACTTTGTTCTTTCAAGAAAAATGGATTTCCAATTTTATTTTTCCCAAAAGTATGATTAAAACCAGTAATAATTGTATATGGGTGTAAATTATTTGTGACATTTTTTAAATAGTCAAGAGCCGTCATATTCATTAAATCTTCGTCGAATGATAATTCAATCATATAATCTACATCAAAACTGGAAATTAAAAATTCCTTTTCTTTATTGTTTGTTATGTATTTAACGTCTTTTCCAAATGTTTCTGCTGGACTTTTTTTAAATGTTATAAGTACAGATTTTGTATTATGTAATTTTGCAGTTTTTACAACTTTATTTATCAATGCTTGGTGACCAATGTGAACACCATCAAAAAAACCAAGTGCAACAGTTGAATTTTTTAATTGAATAATATCGTTAAAAACTTCCATACAACTATTATATTACAGTTTATATGTTGGGCAATAAATTTACGTTTTTCTTCTATAAGATTTGTATATAAATAATCATGAAATAATTGTTATGAAATATTTTATATGATATTATTCAGAAAAAAGGAGTTATGTTATTATGTTAGATTTTTTATTTAAAAAGAAAGAACATTCAAACCGTTCAAAAACAGTTAATGAGTTTTATCAACAGTTAAAAACAGTTTATAATGTTGAATCCATTTCAGACGATAGAAAAAACTATTTATCTGATTTAATGAACAAGTATGGTTATATTCCTTACTCTTATTCAAAGGCTTGTTCTGAACTTAGTGATGCTGAAGTTTTGTTTGTAGTTGAAAAAAAATGGGAACAAAACGGAGTATTAGTTAATGGAAATCTAACATTTAATAATCCAAGTGTTCTTGCTCGAAATAACGTAACAAATTCTCAATGGATTCAAAAAGAAGGACACGATATAAAACTTATAAATCTAGCAGGTCTTGGTGACAATTCTGCTGAATATACTGGTAAAATGATTAATTGGTTAAGACAGTTAGCAATTTTGCCAACTGGTAATATTGATGCTGGAATTTTTAATACAACAATGTATCTAATTCCATTTCACCCACGTGAATTTGGTTGTGCATATTTGCCATCATCGTCAGAAGCAAGTTCTGTTTTAGAAGATGCTCATTTGAAAGAATTAACAGGCGCAGATGCTACAGAGCAAGTTCGTAATTTTATTACTTATGCTCAACTTGCTGGACACCCTGTAATATATGATGTATTACCTCAAACTGGTAGATTTTCAAAAGCAGTTTTGGCAAATCCGTTTATTGCTAGATGGTATGATATAAATGCGTTAATTGATGAATTAGATAAATGTGTTGATAAAGTTGCTGAAACTTTGAAAGAAGAAAACAATCCTGAAGATATTGATTTAGTAAAAGAAATTTATAAACAATCTATGAGAACAGGTACTGCTACTCTTACAGATTATTATAGAAGTATATATGACAAGTTAGATGAAGCATTAAAAGATGATAAAAAATTCTTGTCAGAATCAATGTTAGAACGTGGTATTCAAGATAAGTTACATAAAAAAGTTAGAGGTATCATAGCAGAAGTTGTTGGTACTAATAAAAAATTAGAAGAAGAGGATATTACTAATCAAGGTGTTATTACACAAGCATTGATACATCAAGGTATGTGGCCTGCTCCAGGTGGTGCTTGGTGTTCAAGTGGTGTTCCTGTTTTTGATAGAATGAGTGAATGTGCGTCTTATCCTATGTTTAAACATTATGATTATAAAGGACAAGATGTTACTGATTTCGCAAATTTAGATTGTCAAACTCCATATTATTTTGTTCAACTTGAAAATGGTAAAGAAAATAATGATGTAGTTGTTTATTTCATCAATTATATGAAAAAATTACAATCATATTTTAATTTTGATGGCTTTAGAGTTGATCATATTGACCATATTGTTGATGATGTATCAGAAAAAGATGGAGTTCCAATTAGTTATAGAGCACCAAGACATGTTTTGGGTAAATTGAATTCAGAGATGAAAGAACATGTTTTGTATTTTGCAACTTTAGCAGAATATATGCTTTGGGATAATTTCTATAAAGAGTATCATAAGGATATGGGTTTTGATTTGTTATGGGGTAATGATATTGTTTCACAAAGTTACAAAACACCAGAAACTATCGCTGAAGATAATGTTAGATTAGCAAATTATAATAGCGAGATTGAATCTAACAAAACTCCTTTATCAATATTGAAAACATACAATAATCAAGATGGTGAATTTGAAGCAATCGATCGTTATCCTGGACAATTAGGTAGAGATGGTGCATTGTTCAAATGGTTCAAGTATAAGTTCTTGCCAGGTGGTAAAATGGCTCAACGTCCAATGTTATATATTGATGGTGATGAATCATTTACAGAACGTGGTATTGAAAGTGTTATTGGTTCAGAAATCGCAATGAAAAGAAATTGTGATGAAGAATTCTTTAAGAAATTTGATGCTATTGATAGATTTGTTAAAAATTGCTCAATAATCACAGATGGTGAGGCACATATTATTCGTCAAGATGATGATGGATTTGTCGCTTGGCAAATTTCTAAGACTGAATCAAAAGATGCTTTATTGATTATGGCAAACTTTGCAGCACCAACTGAAAAGTTTGTTGTAGAAGAAAATGAAAAATCTTACACAGAAGTTAGAGAAGGTAGAGAAGTTTTTGACAAAAACATTATTCTTCCTTGTGATTATCAAATTATGTCTGAGTACAAGTATAATGGTAATGATTTTGAAGAAGAAAGACTTTGTGAACCTCTTTCTGAAATTACAATGTGTAAATTGATGCCATCAGAGTTTAAAATTTACTTAATGAATAGAGTGTAAAGATGGAAACATTAGCATCATTTGTACAAAAAACAAGAGATGATTTAGGAATGTCAGCAAAGGGACTTGCGAAACGTTCTAATATAGATTTGTCTATAATTGAAGATATTGAATCCGGCAAGGAGTTATTCTTGCCGGTTACAATTCGTCAAAAATTGGCAAAGGCTTTGCGTTGTAATTTAGAAGATTTAATCGCTTTAGAACGTGGTTATAAAGATGTTGCTGTTAGTGAAGATGTTATTTTGTCTATCAAACAACAAATTCTTAATCATAAAAAGGATATTCCTTGTCCACGTTGCGGTGCTCCTCTTGTTGTTAGAATTGCTAAAATGTATGATTTAGAAGATAATTTGGTTTTACAACCTAAAGCACATTGTAGCAAATGTGTATTTCAATTAAAAAATTAAAATTACTACTATTGATAGATTGGATATAGAATGGCTGAAAGAAAATTAATATCGATAAAACCGATTGAAACAAGATTGCCAGAAGATGTGTATAATCAGTTAGAGGATGTTATTTGGGAACAAGTAAATAAACAACCTAATCCTGAGGAACTTTTACAACCTTATGAATTTCCTTTTGAAAATATTCAAAAAATAGCAGATTCTGATAATGAAGAATACAAAGAAAATATTCGTAATATGGCTGATGATATTTGGTCTAAAAATGATTGGATTGATTCTTTAATTGTTTATTATATTTTGCTACATATTACTCATTTTATACCTACTGATTTTTATAAGTTAGGTTATATATTGGGTAAATTTCAAAAAGATGATATGGCAGTAAAAGTGATTAATGTATATGAATCACTATCAACTAATAAAAAGGTTACTTATCATGCGATAGCAAATTTTTATTATAGTGCATTAGATGTTCCAGAAAAGTCAATTGAATATTTTGAAAAATATATTGAATTAGACAATACAAATGCAAATGTTTACAACTCATTAGGACATTTGTATCCACGCACGAATGATGAAAATGCAATGGAAAAACAATTGTATGCATATAGAAAAGCATATGATTTGAAACCTAATGATGCTGTAATTGTACAGAGTTTATTAACTGCGTATGAAAAAATGCATAATAAAGAAAAAATTCAAGAATTTTACCCTAAATTGCTTCAATTAGCACCATCACCTAGATTGATATGGAATTATGGTATTTATTTAATTAGTTGGGGTAAATTCCAAGAGGGATATTCTTATATTTCTCAAAGATTTGAAATGGATAAATATCCAGTTGGTTATCCAAAAGATATTTTGACTGGTGCTACAAGATGGAATTATAAAGATGATTTATCTGACAAAATGTTGCTTGTTCATTATGAAGAGGGCTTTGGTGATTCTATTATGTTTGGACGTTTCTTGCCTCTATTAAAGCAGTTTGTTGGTAAATTGGTATTGGTGGTACAACCACAACTTGTAAACCTATTTAAGACGTCACCAGTACTTTCTGATGGGATAGAAATATATGGAAGTTTAGATGAAGTTCTTGCTACTTATCCAAATGAAAAATTTGTGCATATTCCATTGATGGATATGCCGTATCCTTTGGGAGTAGATTCTGATTTTATACCTTATTCTCATTCTTATATTCAAGCAACAGAACCTATGCAATTTGATAAAAGTAAAGTTAATATAGGTATTGCATATAATGGAGATGTGTCAGCTAATTATGGTGGACGTGATATAGAATTAAAAGAATTTTTTGATATTGCAAAATTACCAGATGTGCAATTGTATTCTTTACAGGTTGGTGAATCTTCTGAACAATTGAATAATTTGCCTAGTGACGTGTCTATCATAGATTTAGGTAAGAATTTTAAAGATTTTACAGATACTGCAAATGCAATAAGTGGTCTTGATTTGATAATAACAACAGATAATGTTATTTTGAATTTGGCTGGAGCATTGGGTAAAAAAACTTACGGTATTTATAATAAATATCCAAACTTTAGATGGTTTGATTTATCAAAGGATAATGTTATTTGGTATGATAGTGTAAAACCATTTGTTTGTGATGAAGAAAATGACTGGTATGGTGTTATGTCTAAGGTTTGCGAATGCTTAAAGAGGGAATATTTGAATGGGTAAAGTAAAAATATTTCTTTCTTATCATAAAGATACACCATTATATAAATCGGAATTTTTCCAACCTATACAAGTCGGGAAAAGTTTATCAAATGTTGATTTAGGTATTTTAGGTGATGATGTTGGCGAAAATATATCTTCACTAAATCCTTATTATTGTGAATTGACTGCATATTATTATGTATTAAAAAATTATATTGATAATTGTGATGAGGAATATATTGGCTTCGGTCATTATAGAAGATTGATTGATTTAACGAATATTTCAGAGGTTTCTATTCCCGCAATATATGGTTTGAATTATTCAAATTCGAAAAAGGTTTTTGAATCATTTAGTGATTATGATTTGTATGAATGTTGCAAGTCCTTTGATATTATTCTTCCCTGTAAAGCGTATATGTATAATGATACTGTTAATCCTATTTTAAGAACAACAGAGCCTAGTTTAAATATGTATGAACAATTTAAGGCTGAACATAAAAATGATTTATTAGATTCGTTAAAAAAGATTATTTTAGAACATTATCCAGATTATATAAATGCTGTTGATGTTTGTTATAGTTCTAATATGGCACATTTCTACAATATTTATGTAATGAAAAAGTCTATATTAAAAGAATTTTTAGATTGGGAATTTAATGTTTTAGATTTGTTGGGTAAATCTATTGGTGGGTGGCAACAAGATTGTTATAGACGTATGGCTGGCTTTGTTGGAGAACGTTTAATAAATATTTGGTTAGAAGCACACAAAGATAGAAACTATAAGTTAGGTTATGCTCCTATATATATGATTGATTTTGAATCAGAATACATTGAAAGAGCAAATACATTTGATTTCATAAAACGTTATGATTTAGAACAAAGAGAACTTGAGGCTTTATATAAAATTACGTCAAATAAAATGAATGTTGCATTTGCATTGTTAAATCTGTTATTTAAAAGAGGTTTGTTAGAAGATGCAAAATCGTTTATTGATAAATGTACTGAATTATGTTCAATCGCCGACGATTACAATAATTTGGCTCAGATTTGTATGCCATATAAGAATATTTTTAATGATAAAATATTGGAATTATTTAAAAAATCTATCACATTAGATAAAAGTAATAAACTATATGCTCAGAATTATTTAGTATATTGTTCAAATACCAAAAATCTTGATTTGATTTTTCAGGCATGGGAAATATTTATTCAATATGATTTAACTGAATCTGAAAAAGAACAATATAATCAATTTATGAATTGTTATAAATTAGCAAAAAGACTTAATTAGGCTTTGATTTTTCCTGATTTTATTAGTTTTGTCATTGTTTCTTTTGTATGGTTTTCAATTGGAGAATTTTTGCCTTCAACAAGTGTTTGAAGTGATTCATATACTTTTCTTAAAAATGGCTTTTCTGGGTTTGAAAAATAATTTACAATAGCAAATTTAGGTTCTTTCGTTTTCTTTGTTTTAACTTCAATACCTACGGATTGACTTAGGTTCTCTACAACTTTGCCACTATCTAATTCGCCTAACATTTCTCTTGGATCAAAAAATCTTACATTCGCTTTTTTAGATTGCATATAATTTCCAATTGTATCAGTAGCATAATACAAATCTTCTCTTGCTTTTGTTGGAATTGGTGCATCTTCAATTTTTACATTTTTATGTTCATAAGGATATTTTTTTGAATTAAAAAGTGATATTGTTGGTAAATTCATATAAGACCTCTTTCTTTGTTTTTTTATAATGTTTCTAAATTGAAAAATTTGCTGACTATTTTTTTTATGTAAACAATTGTAAAGATATAAATAAAAACGTTAAAGTTTTTCAATAAAATGGTCGTCTATATATTTGTCAATAAATTAAAGACTTATAGGGGTACGCAATGTCAATAAATTCTATAAATGGTGTTAACGGTTATAATTACGGAATGAATCAAGCAGATTCAATTAAACCTGAAACTAGACAAAAGTTAAAAGAATTAGACATCAACGATACATCTATTAGAACAGAATCTCAAGCTCAAAAGAAAATTGAAGAAAAGGGCAAAGAGATTAAAAAACAAATTCAAGAAAGATTACAAGCAGAAGCATCTCAAAATGTTCAACAATCACAAGCATTTACTCAACAAGCACAACCAGTTCAAGGTGTTCAACAACCTGAACAAGTTGATGGAGTAAAACAATCTCAACAAGTAAAACAACCTGAAGGTATTGAACAACAATATGGTGTTCAAAATCAACAAACAGGTAATGAACAGTCTAAAGCATTTGCAGGAAGTAATGCCGCTCAACAGCAACAAGTTCAACCTTTTGCATTGGGCAATGATATTGTTGCTATGTACAACAAATTCAAATTAGGTTTAATTTAGTAATTTTCTCCACAATTTTTCTATAATTTTTCTATAATTTTCTCCTAACAAAGACGCTTCACTGTTACAGTAAGCGTTTTTTTATTTATATATCTAATATTGATTTATTTAATAAAAATTCGTATAATGTAACAAAGTACTACGGAGTTCAAAAATGTTTAATTTTATCAATAATTTTTTTAGAGCACCAGAACAACAAGCAGTTGAAAATTCTGCATCAAGTGATGAAGGAAAACAGCAAAAAGAGCAAGAACAAAAGAAAAAAGAAAAAAAATATTTAGAACAAGAAGAAGCTGATGAAGTTAGAATTGGTGGTCGTCCTGAATTATCAGAAGAAGAAGTTTGGGCTATGACAGTGGATTATGTAAATAAATTGAAACGTAATAATGCTGACAGAGAAAAGGTTGTTGCAAAATTAGATAAGTTTTTAGAAAATTTTAATGTAAAAAGATTTATGAGAAATAACCCACACATGACAAGTCCTGATTTTTATATGGTAATATTTAATGAAACGGATAGTTTAGTAAATTAGGATTTGTATGGATAAAATTGTTTCAAAATTGAGTAGTGGTTTACGTGGAGAGGTTGTTATTCCATCTGATAAATCTATATCTCATCGTTCAGTAATGTTTGCATCTTTGGCAAAGGGTGAATCTGTAATTCGAAATTTTTCAAATGGTGCGGATTGTATTTCTTCAATGAAATTATTTAAACAGTTAGGTGTTGATATTGAATATATTGATGAAAAAACTTTAAAGGTAAATTCTTCTGGCATTCTTCAAAACCCGAATTCTAATTTGGATTGTGGTAATTCTGGAACAACTATGAGATTATGTTCCGGAATATTAGCCTCTCAAAATTTTGATTCTATTTTGTTCGGTGATGAAAGTTTATCAAAACGTCCTATGAAACGTGTTATAGAGCCGTTATCATTGATGGGGGCAGAAATATTGTCGAATGATTTTAAAGCACCATTGAAAATAAAAGGACATACTTTAAAATCAATTAAGTATAATACTCCGATTGCTTCAGCACAAGTAAAATCTTGTATATTATTGGCTGGATTGAATACTGATGGCATTACAACTGTTGAAGAACCTTATTTATCAAGAAATCATACTGAACTATTATTGAAATATATGGGTGCTAATATTGAAGCAAATGATAATATTGTTTCTATTTCAAAATCAGAATTAAGACCTTGTAAAATTGATATAGCAGGTGATATTTCATCTGCAGCATTTTTTATTGTTGCTGGTTTAGTGATACCTAATTCTGAAATTATTATTAGAAATGTGGGATTAAATCCAACACGAACAGGAATTATTGATGTAGTGAAACGTATGGGGGGTAATATTGAAATATTATCTCAAGAATTAGTATCCGGTGAACTGGTTGGAGATATAAGAGTTGCTTATTCTGAATTGAAACCTTGTGAAATTAGTGGTGCTGATATACCAAGATTGATTGATGAATTACCAGTTATTGCATTGTTGGCAACACAAGCAGATGGACAAACTATTATTAAAGATGCTCAAGATTTGAGAAAGAAAGAATCAGATAGAATTTCAACAATTGCAATTGCATTACAAAAATTAGGTGCAGATGTTGAAGAATTACCAGATGGTTTTATAATCAATGGTAAAACTAAATTGTTAGGTGATATAGAATTAGATACTTATCATGACCATAGATTAGCAATGACATATTACATTGCGGGTTTGTTGTGTAATAAAGAAATTTGTATAAATAATTTTGAATGGGTGAATATTTCATTCCCAGAGTTTGAATCCTTGATTAATAAACTATCCAGATAGCATGGTTTATGATATTATAACTATGTAACAACTATCAGAAAGGCTATTACAAATGGGTGATGAAGATAAGCAGTTTGATGCCACACCGCAGAAATTACAACGTGCTAGAAAAGAAGGTCAGGTTGTAAAATCTAAGGATGTTTCTGTTGCTATATCTTTAATTGTTGTTTTTTCATTCATTATGATAATGGCTCCAATTACCTGGGATTTGATTTGTGGTTTGTTTAAAAACCTTTATTCGCAGATACCAAATCAGCATGTTGACAATATTGGTTATATGTATTTATTTTCATCGGCTGTTGTACCGGCATTGGTTGTAATTGGTTCGACTTTGATTGTTGCTGCTTTTGTTGCAGCATTGGCTGATTTTATTCAAGTCGGTCCATTGGTTGCGATTGCTCCATTAATACCGAAATTAGATAAATTAAATCCTACAAAATATTTTAAAAATTTATTTACTGTTAAAACTGTATTTGAACTTTTTAAAAATATTTTGAAAGTATGTATTTTAGGTGTTATTGGTTGGACTGTGTATTCTGCTCATTTAAAAGGTATTTTGATGCTAGCAGCAGTTGATAATAATTTTGCTGTAATGAATGAGTTTGGAGAGTTATTGAAAGATTTTATTTATAAAGCATGCTTGGCCTTTTTTATCATTGCAGTAGCAGATTATGGTGTTACAAGGTGGAAATTTATGAAAGACCAAAAGATGTCTTTTAAAGAAATAAAAGATGAATATAAGAACCAAGAAGGTGATCCACATGTTAAATCTGCATTACGTCAACGTCGTATGCAAATGTTACAACGTGGGGCAATGGATTCAGTTGCAGAGGCTGATTTCGTAGTTAGAAATCCCACCCACGTTGCTTGTGCATTAAAATATGATGCAAAAACCATGATGTCACCAACAATGTTGGTTAAAGGTGCAGAGTTGATTGCAAAAGAAATTATCAAATTAGCAGAAGAAAACAATGTCCCTGTAATTGAAAACCCACCTGTTGCCAGAGCCTTATATCGAATGGTTGATATTGGGCAACAAATTCCACCTGAATTGTTTAAAGCAGTTGCAGAAATTCTACTTTTTGTTTACAACTTGAAAAATAAACAAAATCAAGGTAATATAAAATAGTTAATATTTAAATATTTGTAACAAATGAATAAACAAAGTCTATTAAAACAGTATGTGAGCATAGTTCAGAAGGTTGCCAAAATCGAACAACGACGTGTTCCAAATCACATGATTGAATATGAAGAGTTAGTTAGTATTGGTATTATTGCAGTTCAAGCAATGATTAAAAATAAGACTGAAGAACAGCTTGCAAAATATAATGATGCATACATGGGTACTGCCGTAAAGTGGGCAATTCGTAATGAATTGCGTCACCGTTATAAGTGGTATTCTTTGAAGCATAAAACGGAAAATAGTGAGGGCGAAGAAGGCAATTCTGATAATCCTAATAAGGTTAAAGAAGCGGTTTACGAGGCAATCTTGTCTATTGATAGTTTGGCTGCCGCTGCTTCTGATAATGATTCTCCATTTGATTTCATTAAAGATCCGCATGCCATGCCTGATGAAAACGCAGAAATTGTTGAGATGAGTCGTTTAATCAAAGAGGCTATTGCTAATTTACCTCAAAAAGAGAGAACGGTTGTTGAATATAGATTTTATCGTAATATGCAAGCAAAAGATATTGCTACAATGATAGGTTTATCTCCATCACGTATTACAAGAATTATTCAAGGTGCATTGGTTCAAATCAGAGAATATTTGAAATCTAAAGGACGTAATGATTATTAGAAGGTTTGAACACTTAGGTTCATGAATTCTATATCATCATAATCTACATAGGCTGTTTGCATTATATTTCTACCTGCTTTTATAACTATTTCGTTGTTTTGATTCCAACGTATAAGTTGTTTTGGTAATTTGATTTTTTGATTATCGCCATTGATTTGTATTTCAGCGATTTTGTGACCGTTTAAATATACTGTTGGTGGACTGGCAAAGGCATTTGAAATTTGATTTTGTCCCATGCCTCTTGCAAGTGCTGTATCAATACCGATTATTGAACCAAAGACTAAGTAGTTTTGTTTTGTAATGGCAGAACTTGATATGAAAAATTTCTTCTGGTATATTGGTCCAATCGCTACACTCTTGAATTGTCCTGCATTTGCAGAATATCCTGAATAATTGTTGTCACCTAAATGACACAATCTTGAGTCAATTTTTATATCAAAGACATTCGATTTTTCTATTGCTAAAGTAAATGGTTGCATTGAAGAATTTCTAGTAATTGTTACAGAAAATGGTTTGTAGTTTTGTTTTTCTACTGCAAGTATTGTTGGACCATTTATTCTTGTTCTAAGTTCAAATCGTCCATTGTTATCGGTATAAGTCGTGTAACTTTTTGAGGGAATACTTACTCTCGCATTTGCAATAGGTTGCTTTGTTGCTTTATCGATAATTTTGTTTTCACTATTGTACATTGTTGTTGATTCGCTTATACCACCTTGTACAATGGCTGCGTTTACTTGGCAAATGCTAAATAACACAACTAAAATTGATGTTAATAGAACTCTCATATTGATATTCTCACCTTTTAATTGATAAAAAAATATATCTTTCAGTAGAGTATTTAATGATATTTTTCTAAAAGTAAAAATTATATTTGATATTTCAATGTTTTTTTGTTATTCTTACATAGTGAAGTGATTCACATTGAAAATTTAGTAAGCCGATGTGATGGAATTGGTAGACGTGCTAGACTCAAAATCTGGTGTTGGCAACAACGTGCCGGTTCGACCCCGGCCATCGGCATTTAAAAAGGACATCAATCAAGATGTCCTTTTTAATTTGTCTATTTTTTTCTTTGTTTACATGTTTTCAATGAAATCTATTGCGTTGTTATGTATACCTTCATTTGCCATGTTAGTGCAAACTTTTTGATTGTTTGATACTTCCGGACTATTTGTTAGTTGTCGAGTAAGTTTTGCTAAGTATGTAAATAGAGGTAATTCTTTTCTATCTGTTAATGTTACATCTTCGCCATTTAGTTTAATCATTGATGTTGAAGATTTTCCAATAATACCATCATTAGCTTCTTTGTTTGTTACCATTAAATCAATAGTATTTGGATTTTCTTTGTTTATGTATTTAGCTTGTGTATCAGATTTTTTAAGTGCAGTTTTAAATTCTGTTAAATCTTTACCTTTAGAATCATCTGTTAAATTACACTTAATTCTTACACTTTTATATGTGCACTCACCTTGTTTAAGTTCGTTTGTATTTGATAAATAAGTAGAAAATTTCTTAACTTGTTTTTTGCCTACATATAAATTGTTGATACCTGTAAATGAAACTGTCATAACTATGCTCCTTTGATAATATAATGCATGAAAAGATAGTTTTTGCTAGTTTTATAAGTTTTATTGCAAAAAAAAAGAGTCTTTCGACTCTTGGAATTAAGAATAGCTGGAAGTATGAAAAAGATTTAATACATATATTAAAGTCTAAAATCCTTGTTTTGTTAATTAGCCACTGCGATATAATATCTTCTCTAACTGGACTATTTACTTTTGTCTTAATATTTGATATGTCTAACAGAATTAGTTCGTAACAATTTGATTACATTCTGGAAGAATTATCTTTTAGTTGTATAATTAGTATGTAGATAATTATGAGGTATGTAATGCAAAAAACACCGACTAAGAGAAGTATAAAGACTTTAGATTTTAATTGTGATTTAGCACAAGGTTATGGAGTTTATAAAAATAATTCTGAATATGAATTTTTAGATTATGTTAGTTCTGTAAATATTTCATGTGGTTTTCATGCTGGTGATCCACAAACTATTAGAAAGGCATTGTTAGCAGCAAAAGAAAAAAATGTTGTGATTGGTGCTCATATTGGTTATTCTGATATTCAAGGTTTTGGCTATCGAGCAATGGAATTGTCTGATGATGAATTAGAAGCTTTGGTTGTATATCAAGTTGGTGCTTTGATGTCATTTGCAAAAGCATATAATTTAGAAATAGAACATGTTAGACCACATGGTGCAATGTATAAAAAAGCAAGTGAAGATTTTCATTTTGCAACAGTTATTGCTAGAGCAATACAAAAATGCTCACAATGGCTTACTTATTGTGGTGCATCTGGCGAAATTATTGAAAAAATTGGTGATTATATAAAAATTCCTATTTCTGAAGAAATTATTATTGAAAAACAATATAATCAAGAATTGGGTATAGAATATTCTTTACCTGATATTGCAGATACTGAATCTTGTATTAAACGTTTGCAAACTATTTTGCATACCTCTCAAGTTAATAATACTTCAGATGGACTTACTATTGCTAATATAGATTCTATTCATTTTAGCAATAAGTATTCAAATTCATTGGAAATTATACAAAGAGCAAATAGTTTAATTGCTCCAGAGCCAGTTAGTTATGGAAGAGTTAAAACATCAGGATGGGTTGATTAGTATGAAAAATTTATTTAAGAATAATGTGAAGATTCCAAAAGATGCAGGTTGGTTGATTCCTGGATTAGAAATTAAACGTTGGTTGGCATTAATATTTTTAGGCTCAGTATTTATAATTGCTGGTATTTTGACTTTGTCAAATCCTGATAATGTGTATGATATATTAAAAGTTATTAGAGCGGCTGTTAAGGAAAATTACGAATTAGTTGCTGCTATAGTTATTTTTATTGGTTCTATTCTATTTTTCAAAGGTTGGCAAAAAACTAATTTATCAATGTTGGATATTCATACTGGTAAAGAAAAAGAATCAGTATTAGAAACTTTATATAGAAGAAAAAAATTAAACAAAGGTCCTAAAATTGTTGCAATTGGTGGCGGTACAGGACTATCAATGTTGTTAAAAGGTATTAAAAAAATTACAAATAATATCACTGCTGTTGTTACAGTTGGTGATGATGGTGGTAGTTCAGGACGTTTGAGAGAAGAAATGGGTGTTCTTCCTCCTGGTGATATCAGAAATTGTATCGCAGCATTGGCTGATGATGAAGATTTAGTTACCAAATTATTCCAATATCGTTTTGATGTTGGCGAAGGCTTGAAAGGTCATAGTTTTGGTAACTTGTTCTTAACTGCATTATGTTCTATCACTGGTGATATGGTTAGAGCAGTAAAAGAATCTTCAAATGTATTATCTATTAGAGGTAGAGTTTTACCATCAACTTTAGATAATATGAAATTGGTTGCCGAAATGGAAGATGGAAGAATTATTCATGGTGAATCTTCTATTCCAGAGGCACATGGAAAAATTAAAAAATTGTTTACAGAACCTGCTGAATGTAAGGCTTTACCAGAAGTTATTGATGCGATAAAAAATGCAGATTTAATTATTATGGGACCAGGAAGTTTATATACTAGTGTTATTCCTAACTTGTTAATTAAAGAAATCGCAAATGCTGTTGCTAAAGCAAAGGCCAAGAAAATTTATGTATGTAATATTATGACTCAAGTTGGTGAAACTGATAATTATTCAGTTGCTAGTCACGTAAATGCATTGATTGACCATGCCGGTAGTTCTGATATTTTAGATGCAGTGTTGGTAAATAATAGTATTCCTAAAAATATTTCGCCTGCTTATGCTAAAAATAATTCTTATCCAGTAGTTTTGGATATGGAGAATTTAAAACCAACAGGTGTAAAATTGGTTTCAAGTAAATTGATTGAAGAGGAAGAAAGTAAAAATGGTCTTGTAAGACATAGTTCTTCTCGTGTTGCCAGAGCCGTTTATTACTGGTATAGAAAACAAATGAGAAATAGATAAAATGATAAAGAAAACAACCGTAAAAACAATTCAAAACCTTAAAAACCGTAATGAAAAAATTGCGGTTTTGACTGCTTATGATTATTCAACAGCAAAATATATTGATGAAGCAGGTGCTGATATTGTTTTGGTTGGTGATTCGTTAGCAAATGTTGCATTAGGTTATTCTTCAACACATTCAGTTTCTATGAATGAAATGACAATATTCGTTGGTGCTGTTGCTAGAGGTGTTTCTAGGGCGATGGTAATTGGTGATATGCCATTTATGAGTTACAATGTTTCTGAACAAGAAGCCGTTAGAAATGCTGGGGAAATGGTTAAGGCCGGTGCAAATGCTATAAAAATTGAAGGTTGTAATGATTACTTATTGAATGTAATCAAACGTTGTGTACAGTCAGGTGTTCCGGTATTAGGTCATTTAGGTTTTACTCCACAATCTGAAAATGCACTTGGTGGACATTCTATTCAAGGTAAAAGTTTAGATTCTACATTGCAAATTCTTGAACAAGCCAAAGAATTAGAAAAAGTTGGAGTTTTTGCAATTGTTTTGGAAATGGTTCCTGAAGAAAGTGCAAAATATATAACAGAACATTTAACAGTCCCAACAATAGGTATTGGTGCTGGTAGATATTGTTCAGGTCATGTGTTGGTATCAGATGATATGTTAGGAAAATTTTCTGATTATAAACCTAAATTCGTGCGTCAGTACGCAAATATGAAAAAGGTTATTTTAGATGCCGTAAAAAATTATTGTTCTGATATAAAATCTGGTAAATATCCATCAGAAGAAGAAGTTTATTTTCTGACAGAAGATGAGGCTTTAAAATTAAGTAAAGAGGAAGCGTTATGTTAGTTCATACAATAGAAGAAGTAAAAAATAATGTTAATGAGTGGAAAAAGCAAGGGTTAAAAATAGGTGTTGTACCTACAATGGGTGCGTTACATGATGGTCATGCATCATTGATAAAAAAAGCAGTTGAAACTTGTGATAAAGTTATCGTTTCTGTATTCGTAAATCCAATTCAGTTTGGTCCATCAGAAGATTATGATAAATATCCAAGAACATTAGAAGATGATGTAAAATTAGCAGAATCAATTGGTGCTAATATTATTTTTGCACCATCTCCAGATGAAATGTACGGTAAAGGTCAAAGATTGTCTAATGATACATTGACTTATGTCGCTCCACCATTTTTCTATGTAAATAAATTATGTGGAAAATCTAGAGTTGGTCATTTTGATGGTGTTTGCACTGTTGTTCTAAAATTGTTTAATATTACTCAAGCAGATTATGGTTTCTTTGGACAAAAAGATGCACAACAATTGATTATATTAAAGAAAATGGTAAAAGACTTGAATGTTCCTATTGAATTGATTGGTTGTCCAATTGTTCGTGAGGAGTCAGGTCTTGCATTGAGTTCTAGAAACAAATATTTAGATGAAGAAGGGAAAAAATCTGCATTAGCACTTAGCAAAATTTTATTAAATATTAAATCTTGTTATGCTAAAGGAATTACTGATGTTGAGGCTTTGAAAGAAACTGCCTTCAAATTTTTAAATGAACATCACGAATTGGAGTATTTAGAATTTGTTGATAAGGATACCTTAGAAGATAAAACAATTGCAGATGATGATACATTGGTATTAATTGCTTGTCGTGTTAATTCAATTAGATTAATTGATAACATGTTTATAGCAAAGTAAAATTTTTTGAATAGAGATATAAAGGGAATTAGTAAAAATGAAAAAACAAAAAATAGCCGTTATTGGTTACGGTATGTGGGGAAAGAACATAGTTCGTAATTTTTATAATTTGAACGTTTTAGATACTGTTTGTGATTTAGATGAAGAAACTAGGGAAAAAATAAAAACTTTGTATCCATCGATAAATGTTATTGGTGATATGCAAGAAGTTATTGATAATCCTGAAATTACATCTGTTGCAGTTGTTACACCAAGCCATACACACTTTAAGATAGTTAAAAAAATGTTGGAAGCAGGTAAAAATGTTTATGTAGAAAAACCTATTTCAACTGTTGCTCAAGAAGCAAAAGATTTGATGGATTTAGCAAATGAAAAAGGTTTAGTGTTGATGGTTGGTCACTTGTTGTTATACCATCCAGCAGTTAATAGATTAAAGATGCTTATTGAAGCAGGTGAATTGGGTGATATAGTTTATGCTCAAAGTGATAGATTAAATGTTAATTATTTCAAAAATGATAGAAGTGTTATGTGGGATTTGGCTCCACATGATGTATCTATGATTTCTTATGTAACAGGAAAACATCCTGTAAAAGTTATTTCAGCAGTTGGTTGTTCAACTGATAAAAATGTTGTAATGGATATTACTCATATTTGTATTGAGTTTGAAGATGGTGTAATTGGTTATATTTCAGATAGTTGGATTACTCCTCAAAAACACGTTACATTACTTGTTCGTGGTACTAAGGCAACTGCTATATTAGATGATACCGTTCAAGAAAATAAATTAAAATTATATGATAATTTCTCTGCTGGTAAAACTCAAGATATTCCATTAGATTATCTTGAAATTGAACCTTTAAAACTTGAATGTCAGCATTTTATCAGATGTTGTGAATCTGGTACAAAGGCTCGCTCTGATGGTGAAAATGGTTATAATGTTACTAAGATTATTGAAGAAGCAGAAAAAATGATGTTAGGTCAAGATATTGCAAAATTAAATAAAAAGAATTTTGCATTATCAAGAACAAAACAAACTGTAAAATAGAGGGGTTAATAATGGCAAATTTTATAACAATATTTAGAGTATTTTTAATGTTTATTGGTGTGTATTTAGTTATGGCACAGCAAGGAAACTTTACTGCTTATGTTTGGGCGTTAATTCTTACTATCTTAGCATTTGCACTTGATGGTGTTGATGGATATGTTGCTAGAAAGTTCCACGAAGAATCAAAGTTAGGTGCTTTGTTAGATATTATGAGTGATAGAATTGTTGAAAATACATTTTGGATTGTATTTGCAGTATTAGGTTGGTTATCTGTATTATTTCCTTTAATTGCTTTAACTAGAGGCTTTGTAACTGATACTATTCGTAGTGCAGCAATGGAAAAAGGCTTAACACCATTTGGTATGCAAAGAAATCCTATTTGTAAGTGGATTACAGGTTCTAAATTTATGAGAATAACTTATGCAGTTGCGAAAGTGTTAGCATTTATAGTTATTATCGCATCTAAAATACCTAACTTGCCAAATGCAGATTTAGTATTTACAGTTGGTTATTGGTTAGCAGTTATTGCTATTGTATTTTGTGTAGTTAGAGGCTTACCTGTAATTATAGAAGCAAAGGCTGTGTTGGGTGATGAGTAAAATAAATGTAGTATTATATGAACCTGAAATACCACAAAATACAGGTAATATTGCTAGGTTGTGTGCTTGTTGTGGTGCAGATTTATATTTGGTTGGTAAATTAGGATTTTCTTTATCGGATAAATATACTAAAAGGGCTGGTTTAGACTATTGGGATAGTGTTAATATTCATAAAGTAAATACTATTGAAGAAATTCAAGAGGCTAATCCTAATGCTACTTTTTATTATTTAACAACTAAGTCTAAGAAATTATATACTGATGTTAAATATAATGAAGGTGATTTTGTTGTTTTTGGTCCAGAATCAAGAGGTTTGCCAAAAGAATATGTTACTCGTGATACTGCTGTAACATTGCCGATGAAAGAAGGACAAAGAAGTCTTAATTTATCTAATTCTGTAGCAATTACTGTGTATGAGGTAATACGTCAAAATGGAATTTAAACTTCCAAAAAGAGAACAGTTTTCAAATAAGGGAACTTTTGGAAAAGTTTTAAATATTGCAGGTTCTGAATATTATACAGGTGCTGCTTATTTGTCATCTATATCTGCGTTAAAAATGGGGTGTGGATATGTTGCGTTATCTAGTTCTCCTAAGGTATTAAATACGATTTCTTTACGCTCATCTGATATTGTATTTATTCCAATTGCTGATGTAAAAAAACGTATTGCTGATTTTGACGTTGTTTCTATTGGTTGTGGATTATCCACAGATTTAAGTGTATCTATTCTTTTTAAATCAATATTAGAATCATTAGCAGAATATCCACAGACTGTTATTATTGATGCTGATGGTTTGAATTTATTATCAAAAATGAAAAGTGATGTAAAACTTCCTCAAAATTTGATTATTACACCCCACCCAAAAGAAGCATCACGTTTATTAAAAGTTGATATGAATGATATTATTGAAAAACCAATGCAATATGCAAAGGCACTTACTGAAAAGTATCATTGTACTACTGTTTTAAAAATGCACAGTACAGTTGTTTGTTCTGTTGAACAAGAAATATATGTTAATGATACTGGTAATTCTGCATTGGCCAAGGCCGGTTCAGGTGATGTCTTAACTGGTATGATTGCAGGTTTATGTGCTCAGAAAATGAGTAATTTTGATGCTGCTAGATTGGGTGTATATTTGCACGGTAGAACTGGTGAAATAGCATCAGGTATGCTAAGCGAGTATTCTGTGTTAGCATCTGATTTATTGAAATATATACATTTATCAATAATAGATTATTTACAAATAGATGAAGAAAATGACTAATTTATAAAAATAAAAAGAGGACCGACATTTCTGTCAGCCCCCTGTTTATCTAATGTTTGTGTTTTTTATTGTTTGTTAAAGTTTTGTTTATGTATTTGTTTTGGATCACAGTATTTTTCAATATCAGGTGTATCAATTTCAAATACGTGTGCTCTTGATGGTCCAAGTTCAACTCTTAATTCATTAGGTTTTACTTGGAACTTACTTGGCTGACCATAGTTATCAACTAAGTTATTAAGTTGTTGATTTTCTTTTAAAGTAGGAATATTAATAACTGCTGAAGAATCACGGTTTTTGTTCATATTCGCTACAACAAGAACAGTCTTACCATTTAAGTGTCTAGCATAAGCCCAAACTTGGTCGTTTTTATCTTTAGATTTAGTAAGTTCGATAAAATCACCTTTTGTCATAATGTCTTCATGTTCTTTTCTCATCTTGAAAGCAGAAGTCATTACTTTACCAATTTCAGGATTATTTCCACCAGGTTTTCTAGATAGGTTGAAGATATCCATTTTGTATGGGTGAACTTCTAGTTCATGGTTATCTGTAACTGTTTCATCAGATTCTTTGTGTGCATATCCATAGTTGTAGTAGTCACCAGATTGGAAACCATCAAGTACATAAGGGTTACACATTGGAATTGTAGATTGAACAACAGAAATTAAGTTGCAGAAATCGGCACCACCGTGGTTCATTAGAGATTCATCATCGTGTGTCATAAATGAACCGATAAGTGTTTTGCCAGCAGGTAATCTATTAGACATCTCTAGCATTTCATCTATATAATTAGATGCCTCTGTTGCATTTTTAAGTTCGTGGAATATGTGGTGTTGACCGTAAATTGCATCAAATCCTGCTCTTAGAGAGTCTTCTGGACGGTCATAAGGCATATTCTTTTGTGGTGAAGCACATTCATAAGTATATGATTCACCTAACATTGCAAATTCAGGATCACGTTGTCTTGCGTGATTGATTAATATATCCCAGAATTCTGTAGGTTTCGCTCTTGCTACATCGGAACGTATACCATCAATTCCTAAATCAATACAAGAGTCAACATATTTCATGTGCATATCAAGTAATGCTTTGTTTAAAGTACGTTTTGATTTATCTTCCCAAGGGTTAAACATTCTAATATCTAACCAACCTTCAGGAGTTTCAGCATTTCCGTTCTTATCGATTGCCATAAGTTCAGGGTGTTTGTTGAACATATCAACTGAGGCACAACTTGGTAAGTCTAACATAACTTTTATATCACGTTTGTGGCATTCGTTGATGAATGCTTTCATTTGTTCTTGTGGTGTACGTGGGTCATTTGGATCAACTAAATCTGGATCGATTGCAATTTGACCATCATCTTCTATATATTTTTCAGGTGCGTATAATGAACCTGCTGTACCCATTGCGTGATTTTTTCCTGTTGGATGAATTGGCAAAATGTGGAAGGTGTTGAAACCTTCTGCTTTTATTTCATCAAGTCTATTGATAGCACTTAAGAACGTTCCAGGTTTTTCACCATCTTTACGTTTAATTAGTTCGTCACCATTTTTATCAACGGCAGTAAATGTTCTAGGAACAATCGCTAAAATAACTGCTTCATTGTTTCTAAACATAGAACGTAGATTATTTTTATAATTAGCCGGTGCTGAACCAACATCATTTATTTTTTCTGTTTTATTGACAGATGGTTTATTTATTTGTGCTTGATTATCTAAATATTTGTTAATCAAGTCAGAATGAGTTCTATCAGCCTGCTGAATTTGTGGAGTTTCTTGTTTATTTTTAGCAGGTGTGGTTGAATCTATTCTAAGATTATTTATTATTTTGTTTGAGTTTAAATTAATATCTGTCATTTATTTTACCTATTATGCTTTGATGTCAGGATCTTTTTTACCGAATAAGAATTGTGCTCCTACTGTAACTGCGAATGTTGCCGCTAATACAGGTGCGAACATTTTTGTCCACTTATTAGTATTATATTTTTGTTTAAGAGTATCGTGTAATAAGTCTGAAGGTGCTTTGCCTAGTAAGTCAAATCTTCTAGATGCTCTTGCTTCACTAGCATTTACACCACCTTCAATTCTTAATGCGTCGCCAGTTTCGATAACTTTGCGTTCAATAGATCCAAAACTATTATACATCATATTCATGTATTCTTTTAATTTTTGACCTAAAGGTTTTCTTTCAGCATTTTCGAATACTCTACGAGGAACTTTTTCTTCGTTACCAACTTTAACAGTTACGTTATCTAATGTTCTTACAGTATCTTCTGAAGCAGCACCCCAACTGTACCATTCATTAGAATTGTTTGGTCTGAATACTGACCACATTAAAGTTTTGAAGAAGTTTGGATTATTATTAGTTCCCATTTTATTATAGAATTTATCAGTATGAGCATCAAGTAATAATTTTTTGCCTCTAGCGATAACTTCTTTATTCATTTCGTGATTTTCACTCATACCATATTTTTTCGCTAATTCAGCCATATTATGACCAGGTTGAGCAACTTCTTGTTCATAAGCATTCGCTCTGTGGAAGAATTCACATGTTTGAAGTAATCTCATATATGAACTGTGAACACCGTCAACTCTTGAATGTAAACGTTCAAGTTTTGCATTCATAATAGAACCAGTATTTACTCCCATTTTGCTGCTTCTTGATGAAGACATTTTTCTTTGCATTGATGATAAGTTAAGTTCACCAAGTGCATTACCTGTTTCTGTACAGTTTTTAGTTATGCCTGCTTCAATCTTGTTCATCATTTGTCCATTGCTACCTTGGTTAGGTGCATCCATTTTTTCATCTAATTCAGACATTGTTTGAGCAAGAGTTGTTATAAGTTTTTTGTATGACTCTTCATTAGAGCAAGCTTGTTCAAGTTTTCTTGTGAATAATTGGTTTGTTAACTCTTTACTTTTGCTTGCTTCTTTGATTTCTTTATCAGAGATGTTTAATTCTTTTACTAATGTATTACTTACTTTTTCCCAATTGTTTGCAACAAGTGTTTCATTTGCTTTTTCAGTTTTGAAGTGAGCACCATTCGTAAGAATTTCGTCAACGGCTCTGTATTTGTTTAATCTTGTACCTGCTTGTTTGATTGTATTAGCAGCCACTTCGTCTAAAACATAACCTCTGTTATTAGTTGTTTCTTGTGTTACGACATCACTTACTGTTCTAAATAGTTTGTCGTATTTTGGACCACGTGGTGCTTCTGTTTTATATGCTTGTCCGATTGCAGTTCTAACATAACTTTCTCTGCCGTTACCGATTGCTAAGTTACCTTCATAGAATTGTTTAGCAATCTCATCAGCACCTGCTTGTAATTTAGCATCAATTTGAGATTTTAGTTCTCTGTTCTGAATTTCTAAATCAGACATACCAGGAATAAAGTCTTCTGCAGGATTAGAGTTATTAACTTTTAATATAATAGATTTAATGTTATATGCTAATCTTTCAGCAGGTGACATATTTTTTGTTGCTGGAGTTTCTTTGAAAAATTCCAAGTTATCAACTTCTTTGCATTTGAAGTTTGTTGAAACTCTACCATCATTAATTGGCTCATTTTTGTCTAATACATCAAAACCAACAGATGTTAATAAGTCTTTTACAGCACCACGAATAATGCCTTCAGAAGCTGCTTTTTTGATTTTTTCTGGAGTTAATTTTTCTGCTAATTTAGCATCTTTAGAAGAAATTGTTTCGTGAATAGAATTTGCTAATCTTTCAGTAGAGGCTGAGTTAGCGATGTATCTTTCACCACCAATTAAGTTTGTAATATCTGCTTTTGCAGCATCTTTCATTTCTGCATCAAATCCATCTGCTAATGTATCAGCAATGCTTGTAACGTTTTCTCTTGAAATTGTTTTACCTTTAAGGCTGTCAACCAAACTTGTTAGTTTGTCAGCTTTAGCAGGTTTGCCATTTGAAGTTGCAATGTTAAGAACTTTTGTTTCGTAATTTACAGTTTCTTCTGTATTCAAGTTACCATTTAAGTATTCGCTAACTTTATCAATAGAGTTGTTAACTTTTTTGTTACTCATTTTTTCAAACATTGGAGTGATAACTTTTTCTGCTTGGTTACAAGCCAATGCTGTCATAATAGGAGTTGCTAAACCAGCAGTCATCATCCACATTGTATTGTTTTGAACAGAGATTTTTCTCATTTGTTCTTTGATTGCTTCGTGTCTGTTAGGAATGTTTCTAGAAATACCTAATCTATCACCGATAACATCTAAATCGTTGTTCTTTTTATCGCCTTTGTATAAATCAAATGGAATATAATTTGGATCTTGAGAAACAAATTTCTTTCTACCTTGATCATCAATATATTGTTTTCTGAAATTGAAACCATGAACGATTCTAGCAGGGATTTCTAAAGCAACTTTTGGCCATAATGCCATTGATGCTAAGAATGAACCGAAACCGATAAATTCCATTGCTTTTGTTTTAGGAGTTGCTTTTTGAGTCATCAAATAAGTAGCAATTGCTAAACCACCCATTTTTAAACCTAGGTCGTTAAGTTTACCTAATTGGTGGTCATTCGCTTTACCTCTTACACCATCAGCAAATGCTTTTGTTGTATAAACGGTATCTCTAACAAATTCTTTTGGCATATGAACTAAATCATTGTTTACTAAATGACCTTTACCATCTAATGGCTTAATTAATTTGTCTGAGTTTTTGTCAAATGAATCAATTGTTGAACTTACTGTTGGGATTTGAACAACATAATTACGTGTGCTCTTTTGTTGGGGTTTTTGGGGTTGAGCAACGTTGTTATTCAAATAATTGTGAATTAAATTGTTTCCCATAATCTACTGTACCGTAACCTTTTCCTTTTTATCAAAAACATTTTTGTGTTGTCCAACAGCAGTTTTTGCACCATAAATTGTGTTCGCAGCTCCTAAAATTGATGATAATGCTGCAATACCAATTAATGCTTTACCTGCATGTTTGCTGAAGCCTTTTGCTTCTGCTGGACCATTGTATAAATTCTTTGAAGCCTTAACGAAGTTTCGACCAAAACTACCAGCGATTCTCCAAAGATTTTTTGCAGTATTTACCGTATGACCAGCGGCTTTTTCTAATATATTTGCATCAGGTTTTGATGGTTTAAATTTTACCCAGTTATTTTTAGATGCTGCTCTAAAGAAGTTGTTCCAAGGTGTTTGTGCTGCTAAAGTAACACCAACTGCTGCCCATAAATATGAAGAAATACTTTTTGCTGTATTAGAACGAGAGATAACATCTTTGATAATTGGTTTTACTTCTGTATCAGAAGCAGGTAAATTTTCACCTAAGCCATTCTTTTTAGCAATTTTATCAAATAAATAATTGTGTGGCTTACCAACTTTTTCGCCATACATCATGTCATATCTTGGGAAATCATGACTTTCCATTACTTTATGTTGTTCATATTCATGAACAGGGTGTTTTAAATTTAATTTTGGATCAGAATAAACATGTCTTTCATAGGACATTTCTGTATCAATGCCAGTAGCCATCTTAACCGGTGTTGAAATCAATGATTTAGAAAGACTTTTTGCAATAGCGAAAAATACAACACCAAGAGCAAGTTTTCCACCCTTCATTCCTGCGGCTTTTGTAGAGGCATTGTCAAAGTGTTTACTAGCACCATTAAATACTGCCATAAATGTAGCACTACCAACTAAAAATGGTACAATTCCCATAGTTAAAAATTCATAGAAGTTTGATTTCTTGCTACCTGTAAGACCTTTTGCTGGGTATTCTGTAAAAGCACTCGTAGTTTTTTGATAATTAGACATTATCTTATTTTTTAACGTATTTGGCTTTAATGTAACTTCTTCTTTTAAATCGGAATTTGTTATTTTTTGCGTATTTATTGGTACGTTTGCAGTATTTGGTTGTTGAACACTAATTGTCATATATACTTAACTCCGAATTGCCATTACGTCTTACTAACTTATATATATATAAAAATTCTGACAAGTTCATTTTTGCTATTAAAATATACAAATTTTTACATTTGTTAACACACCCAAAAACTCTTGTATAATGTTGAATGCAACTTGTTTTATATATAATAAATCACTATCCTTACTTTATATTATCAGTTAAAACGTAACATGCTATTTTTTGTATATACTATTTTAATAATTTTTTACAAAAAGTTATCAATATTTACGTTTATTTTGTAAAAAATGTTAATAATTACTTAAATTTATCCTATTGTGATAAAATTATAATGATATGAGAGATGATATTTATACAAAAAAAGAAAGACAAGTCAAAACTTGTAACAGAAGAATGGGTGCCGTTCAAATGTTTATGGCATTCTTTGGATTGTGCTTGATTTGTTATTTGTTTTTTATACAAGTTGTAGATTTAAAACATTATAGAGCAAAAGCGAAAAGACAATATAGTCATAATAGTATTGTTATGCGTGGTGATATTTTTGACCGTAATGGTATAAAGTTAGCGACGGATACAGTTTATTATGACGTATATGCCAGGCCTAAAGACTTTAATGACGATGTGCATACAAAAGAAGAATTAGCAACCATGCTAGGACCTATTTTGAATATTCAGCCGGCTGTTTTATTGAAGAAGTTGAATAAATCAAGTGGTAATGTTATTTTGCTTAAAAAAGGAATAAATAGAGAACAACATGATGCAATCGCAAAATTAAATCTTATGGAAATTCCAATGGATAAAAAAACTACTCGTGTTTATCCTCAAGGTCGTTTAGCATCACACGTGTTAGGTTATTACAATCATGATGCAGGTGATTCAGGAGATGGTATTGCAGCAGGTGTTGAATATACTGCAAAAGATATTTTAGAACATACTCCACCTGTAAAATCTGTTGAAAAAACACCTGCTGGTAATGTTATTTATAACTTCTCAACTGACCCATTGGCTGTTGTTGAGCCTCAAAAAGGTGAAGATGTTACATTAACAATTGATACTGCTATTCAACATATTTGTGAAAGAGAATTAAACAAATCTATTAGTAAATTCCATGCAAAGCGTGGTGCTGTAATCGTTATGAATCCTCATAATGGTGAAATTTTGGCTTATGCAGTTTATCCAGATTACAATCCAAATAATTATAAAACAGCAACATTTGCTCAATTAAAGAATTGGACATTAACCGATATTTTCCCTCCAGGTTCAACATTTAAAACAATTACGATTGCGACGGCAATGGAGTTAGAAAAGATTAATCGTCAATCTATTATATACGACCCAGGAAAAATGAAAATTGATAAATGGGTTATTACAAATCATGATTATAAGCAGAAAGGTGCTCCAGGGAACATTTCTCTAGTAAAGTTGTTTGAACATTCAAGTAATTGTGCATCTGTTAAAATTGCTATGATGATGACTGCTAGTGAATATTATAATGTTTTGAGAAAATTCGGATTTGGAGCAAAAACTGGCATTGATTTACCTGGAGAATCAGTTGGTTTGTTAAATAGACCAAGTTCTTGGAATAAAGCAGATAAGGCAGCAATGAGTTATGGCTATGGTGCATCTGTTACTGCTATCCAGATGGTCGCAGCAGTTGCAGCAATTGCTAATGATGGAGTAAGGGTTACTCCTCACGTTATTAAATATTCTCAAGAAGATTTTGAAAAGAAAGTTCATCATGTTCGTGTTATGTCACCTGAACATGCTAGAACAGTTACAGATTTATTGCGTCAAAGTGTTGAACTTGAAAAGGCACCACTGAAATTAAATGATTATTATGTGGCTGCAAAAACGGGTACTTCGCACAAACCAAAAGAAGATGGTAGTGGTTATACAAACAACTATTATACTTCATCTATTGGTTATTTACCTGCAACAAATCCGCAAGTATTGATATATGTAGTAGTCGATTCTGCTCAGGGTGGTGAAATTTGGGGTAGTACAGTTGCCGCTCCTATTTTTCATGCAGTTGCGACTCAAGTTGCTAGTATAATGAATTTAATACCAGATAAGCATTCTTAGAAAGGAAGATATTTATGGAATTAAGAGATTTAATTGTTGATATTGATATAAAAGAAAAATTTAATTATAAAGATGATGTTGAAATAAAAGGAATTTCTTATAATTCTAAAACAACAAAAGCGGGCGATATATTTGTATGTTTGCGTGGTGAACATGTCGATGGTCATAATTTTGCAGAAGATGCTGTAAATAAAGGTGCTGTTGCTATTATGTGTGAAACAAAACTTGAATTAGACGTTCCACAAATTATTGTTGCATCGACTGAACAGTCAATTGCTCCATTGGCAAATGCATTTTATAAATCACCATCTAAGGATTTGAATATGATTGGTGTAACAGGTACAAATGGTAAAACAACTGTAACCCACTTAATACAACGTATTGTTGAAGCAAATAATAAAGAATGTGCATTGATTGGTACGTTGGGTTATAAATTATCATCTGATGGTGAATATAAAGAAGCAAAACATACAACACCACAAGCACCTGAATTACAACATGTTTTAACCGTAATTAGAGATGAACATAATATTGATTTTGTTTCAATGGAAGTTAGTTCACATGCGTTAGTTCAAAATCGTGTTGGTGGTTGTCAATATAATTGTGCAGTATTTACAAATTTAACTCAAGATCACTTAGATTATCACGTTACAATGGATAGATATTTTGATGCAAAAGCATTGTTGTTCAAACGCTTAAAATCTGGTGATAAAGCAATTATCAATGTTGATGATAAATATGCTCAACGATTTATTGATACTTTGGCAGAGGGTGTAAAATTATATACTTATGGTATTAAACAAGATGCTGATTTTAAAGCCGAAAATATTTCATTCTCTCCAACTGGTGCAAGTTTTGAATGTATTACACCAGATGGTAAATATGATATTAAATTATCAATGAATGGTATGTTTAGTATTTATAACGTTTTGGCAGCATTAACAACTGCTTATGCTTATGGTTTTGATTTGAATAAATCAATTAAAGCTTTAGAACCATTAAAAGGTGTTGCAGGTAGATTTGAAATTGTAGTTCATCATCCATTAGTAATTGTTGATTATGCACACACTCCAGATGGTTTGAAGAATGTTTTAAATGCTGCAAGAGAAATTACACCAAAAGATGCTAATCTTATTTGTTTATTTGGTTGTGGTGGTGATAGAGATGCTACAAAACGTCCAAAAATGGGTGCTATTGCAGAAGAATTAGCAGATAAAGTAATTGTTACGAGTGATAATCCTAGAAGTGAAGATCCTCAACAGATTATTACTGATATTCTTGCAGGTTTTAAATCTGTTAATGATGTTGTCGTTGAATCTGATAGAGGTAAAGCAATAGAATACATAAAAGATATTGCTAAAGAGAATGACGTTGTTGTTATTGCCGGTAAAGGTCATGAAGATTATCAAATATTGAATGATAAAACAATTCATTTTGACGATAGAGAAGAAGCAAGAAAAGTTTTTTCAGTATAGGTGAAATATGAAAACTAAATTAATAGTTGAACCACATATTCATGGTGCATTTGGTATTGATTTTAATAAAGCATCAGTTGAAGATGTTTTGTTTGTTGCAAAAAAAATGCTATCTTATGGTATAGGTGGTGTTTTCCCAACATTGGTTACTGATTCTGTTGAAAATATTAAAAGACAAATTGGTATAATTAAACAGGCATCAGAATTGCAAAAAGAAGATTCTGCAAAAATTTTGGGTATTCATTTGGAAGGAATATTTTTGAATGCTAATAAAAAAGGTATTCACAACTCTGAATATTTTTTACCTTTGACAGTGGAAAATTATAAAAAAGTTGAAGATGATTTTATTAAAACAATAACAATTGCTCCTGAATTAGATGAGGGATTATTGGAATATTTATCCGATAAGGATATAAAAATTCAAGCAGGTCATTGTGAAGGTGGTAATTTGTCATATTGTAGTGGTGTTACTCATTTATTTAATGCAATGAAAGGTATTGCCCATAGAGGTAGTTCAACGGCATTATCAGCATTGATTGATGACAATATTTATACTGAAATTATTGGAGATGGTGTTCATTTAAGTGATGATATTTTAAAACTTGTTTTTAAATCTAAACCTATTGATAAAATTATTTTAATTAGTGATGCTTTACCAATTACATACAGTGATTTAAGACAAACAACATTTGCTGATGAAATAATTTATTATGATGGAGTAAAGGCTGCATCTAAAGATGGAACAATTGCCGGTAGTACAACATTAGTTCCAGCAATTGTTAAAATATTAGGTAAAAAAGGATTCTTTAATGAACAATTTATAGAAAATGTTTATAATTATCATAAAATATTCATCGATGGTGAATTAGAATGGGATAATGATTATAATATTGTATCAATTATTAAAGATGGTAAACAATTTAAGTAATGGTGAAATATGAGAAGTGATGAAATTAAAAAAGGTGTTTCTAGAGCACCTCATAGAAGTTTGCTATATGCTACTGGTGTAAGTCCAAAAAATATTGATAAACCATTTATTGGTATCGCAAGTTCATTTACAGATTTAGTTCCTGGTCATATCAATATGCGTGATTTGGAAAGACAAATTGAAAAAGGTATTCATTCTGGTGGTGGTCAGGCATTTATATTTGGTGTTCCTGTAGTTTGTGATGGTATTGCAATGGGACATAATGGAATGCGTTATTCTTTACCATCAAGAGAATTGATTGCTGATTGTGTGGAAACTGCTGCAAATGCTCATCAACTTGATGGACTTGTATTGCTTACCAATTGTGATAAGGTTACACCAGCAATGTTGATTGCGGCTGCAAGATTAAATATTCCAACTATTATTGTGACTGCAGGACCAATGTTAGATGGTGAATGTAAATGCGATAAATTAACAATGATTAAAGGTACATTCGAGGGTATTGGTCGTTATCGTTCAGGACAAATTTCAAAGGAAGAATTAGATGAATTAGAATTGAAATCTTGTCCAACTGCAGGTTCTTGTCAGGGAATGTACACGGCTAATACTATGGCTTGTTTAACTGAAGTTATTGGTATGTCGCTTCCTGAATGTGCAACGGCATCTTCTGTATCATCGCAAAAGAGAAGAATTGCTTTCGATAGTGGTATGAGAATTGTTGAAATGGTAAATGAAAATTTGTGTCCGTTAGATATTATTACTAAACAATCTTTGCGTAATGCTATAATTGCCGATTTCTCATTAGGTGGTTCAACAAATTCTTTTTTACATTTGTTAGCAATTGCTAATACTGGTGGTATTGATTTAAAATTAGAAGATTTTGAAGAATTGAGTGAAAAAATTAAACAAACAATCAAACTCGATCCATCTGCAGCACCAACTATGACAGATTTTCATAATGCTGGTGGTGTACCAGCAATGTTAAAACAATTGTATGGTCATGTTCCTGAATTTACTGATACAAAAACTGTATCAGGTAAATATATTAGTGAAATAGTTAAAGATTGTTGGTGTGATGAATCTTTGATTCATCCTGTTGATAAACCTGTAACAACTCAAGCCGGATTAGGTGTGTTGTTTGGTAATATTTCACCAGATGGTTCTGTTATAAAAATATCTGGTGTAGATGAAAAATGTTATCATTTTAAAGGTAAAGCAAAAGTTTTTGATTGCGAAGAAGATGCAATGAAAGCATTAGAATCTGATGAAATAGTTGAAGGTGATGTTTTAGTAATCAGATACGAAGGTCCAAAGGGCTCTCCTGGCATGCGTGAAATGCTTGCTCCTACATCTTTACTCGTAGGTAAGGGGTTGGGTACAAAAGCAGCATTGATTACAGATGGTAGATTTTCAGGTGGTACTCGTGGCATTTGTGTAGGTCATATCTGTCCAGAGGCTGCTAATGGTGGTAATATCGCTTTAATTGAAAATGGAGATGTTATTGAAATTGATATTCCTAATCGTTCGTTAAATCTTCTTGTAAGTGATGAAGAACTTGATGCTAGAAGAAAAAATCTAAAACCTTTTGAATTAAAATCTCAATCTGGTTATTTGAAAAAATATTCTAAACTTGTTCAAGATGCCAGTCACGGTGCAATTATTTAATCTCTAGAATTGTATATTAAGTTTTGTAAACAAATAAAACTTGAAAAAGCAATTTTTAATATTATATATAC
>ERZ1034925.173-NODE-173-length-35245-cov-29.587695_pt1 | contig 35245 bp, 57 predicted proteins | sample MGYA00520687_ERZ1034925 | MGnify/ENA primary metagenome ERZ1034925 (study PRJEB33766, sample SAMN09781758) | gut metagenome | biome: gut microbiome | host: Homo sapiens | place: Madagascar | study: EMG produced TPA metagenomics assembly of the PRJNA485056 data... | reverse complement strand
ATGGTTTACAAAATTAAAAAAATAATATATAATAAAAAATGTAAAAAGGATATGGACAAAGGTCCAGAGGAGTTAAAAATGAGAAAATCAGAACAAATGGTTAAAAGTGTTTACGAAATCAAATGCTGGTGGGACGACAATTACAATGAACGCACAACAAGATATGTTGTAGCAAGTAGCGAAGAAGAAGCCGACCAAAAAATGAAAGAATATGCGGACAATCTTAAAGCAGAAGGTTGTGCACAACTTAACTGGATGCCTGGAAACCATATTGTTGAAATGGACTGGGTTATAGTTTAAGGAGTTAGATATGAAAACTAATTGTAAAATGAACAAACAAACAAAGGAAGCAGCAGAACGTCTTTATAATTATATTGGCGACTATGCAAATTATACCGTAGGAGAATTTGAAGAAACAATTGAAAACGATTGGGAACACGATTATCTCACTGACCATATGGGTAACGATGGAGAATACTATTTGTGGTATAAGGACGAATGTAAAAGTGCCGCTATTCGCGTGGACGATGGAGAAATCTTTACCAATGAAAAAGAAATATGTAATATAATCGGTATTCACTGTGACAATGAATAAGATTGCTAAAAGGAGAACATAACAATGGCACTGATAACTAAGAACGGATTTGAAATATGTAACAAAAATGATTACGACCTTTTCTTTGATAACATTGTAAACGGAGAAGTTAAAAATAATTTTAACGATAACGAAATTAAAGATATTATTGAAAAGTGGACTGAACTTGTTCTTGAAAACGACGATATGTGGAGAATATATTGGAATTTGTTAAAACAAGTTATAAACGAATATTCTAATAATAAAGACTAAGGACAATATTATGAAACTTACAAATTATAAAGAATACGAAAAACAAGTAAAAAAATTAAAATATGATGCAGATGGGTTACTTAACGAACTTGAAAGATGGGCTTCAGAATGCGACGGAAGTTACGGTCTGAGAAATATAAATTATCACGAAAATATATATGATAATGATATATCTTTTGAACTTGTGAAACCCGCTAAATATGAACTAACAGATGAAAATACTAACGAAGTTATAGGTATATATCAACTCATAAATACCATTAAATTGCCACAAGGTGTTTATGTTGAAAGAATGGTTGAAGAACCAGTTTATAGATTTATTAAATAAGGAGAATAAAATTATGCAATCAACATTTTTAAGAGATGAAAGAGGTGGTATTTTGGCAACATTACATATCCAAGATAATGGTGATATTATAATATATGATAAAAATCTTCACTATAAAGGCAGATATCTTGCTAAATCTAATTTTACTCTTAATGAAAACGGGCGCTACGTTGGCAAAGGAAATCTGACCGCAACACTTATAACTAAATAATTATGTTAGCACTTATGTTTTTTATCGGAGCGATAGTAGGTATTGCTCTTGGAATTATAATAACTATGTTTTGTGCAAAAAATTATCTTGGAAAAGATATATTAGAAACTAAAAAAAGGAAAAAGAAGAACAATGAAAATACCACTGACTCAAAGGAATAATACACAAGCAAAACTATATATAGAAAAACCAAATAGTTCAGGAAATATAAACAGATTCTATATATCAGATGTTGTATATAGTTTTGAACTAAATGATACCATATCTCGTTTTGGAAACGCTCAAAGAGTAACACCAGACGGACTTCTTATCTTTGTTTTTAACGACAAAAAAGAAGTTGTTAATAATTTATACAGTAAAGATGTTAAAATCGCTTCTAACAAGGAAAATTTCGTTAAATTACCCGATTCTGTACAGACTTTATCTGAGAATATTTGTTCTTGTATAAATCAAATTATTCTTGGAAACGGTAACATAAAACAGTGCTATATAGAAAAAGGTAAATTTAAGGTAGAGTACGAAAGAAAAGGTAAACTATATACTGCAACACAACCTTTACAATAATTAAATAAAATGTAGTATATTATAAATAATATGATAACCATAATGATATCAACACCAAAAAAGTTAGTTGGGTTAGCCAGCTGCTTCATAGTATTTGAAAAGGTAAACTTAGATTACATTACAGCAATTAAAGAATTGCCAAATCGTAATTATGACCCAAAATCAAGAATATGGGAAGTTCCTGTAGATAAGTTACCTTATCTGGTATCTAAATTTAAGGATAGTCCTATCACCATATACTATGATAAATTTGATATTAAACAGAGTTTAATTCCGAAAGATTTCAAATTTAAGACGAAGCCTTATGGTTATCAATTAGATGGTGTTGAGTATGGGCTTAACCACGAGTCATTTATTCTTGCCGACGACCAAGGTTTAGGTAAAACAAAACAGAGTCTTGATTTAGCAGTTCTTCGTAAACAATTAGGACAAGTTAAACAATGCTTAATTATATGTGGTGTTAATTCACTTAAATATAACTGGCAGGACGAAGTTAAAATTCATACAAATGAAGATGCCTTTGTACTTGGTACAAGATATAGAAAAAATGGAAATGCTTATACAGGCTCGACACAAGATAAAATAGATGACTTAAAAAATCATAATGAATTTTTCTTAATTGTTAATATAGAAACATTAAGAAATGAAGATTTTGTAAAAGAGTTAAGAAAGAAATCAGATGTTATAAATATGATAATATTTGATGAATTTCATCATTGCTTAACCCCTACTTCCGCACAGAGCAGAGGTTTACAGAAATTAAATGATTTTAAGTATAAAGTAGCGATGACCGGTACACCTGTAATGAACGCACCTCTTGATGTGTATATAGCATTAAAATGGTTAGGTGTGGAAAATGCTAATTTTTCTACATTTAGAAATTACTATTGTACATTTGGCGGATTTGGTGGTCATCAAGTAACAGGTTATAAAAATCTTGATGTGCTTAAACAATCCTTGTCTTCTTGTATGTTAAGAAGATTAAAAGAAGATGAACTTGACTTACCGCCAAGAATAGAACAAGTAGAATATGTTGAATTAAGTGAAAATCAACGTAAAATATATAACGAAGTAAGACAACAGATAAGAGATAACATTGACCTTATTGTTAATTCGCCTAATCCTTTAACTCAGTTATTAAGATTGAGACAGGCGACAGGCGATACTTCTATACTTAGTTCTACTATTCACGAAAGCGTTAAATTAGATAGGTTAGAACAGATGGTAGCAGATATAACAAGTTGTGGTAATAAATGTATTATATTTAGCAACTGGACATCTATGACAACACCTACTATCGAAAGACTGTCTAAATATTATCCTGCTGTAATAACTGGTGAAGTTGATACTTATGAAAGACAAGAAGAAGTTAAAAGATTTCAGACTGACCCTAAATGTAAAGTATTGATAGGTACTATTGGTGCAGCTGGTACAGGCTTAACGTTAACTGCGTCAAGTTATGTATTCTTCTTAGATTTACCTTGGACTTATGCAAATTATGACCAAGCCTGTTGCAGAGCGTATAGAATAGGTACTAAATCAACTGTTAATATAATAGCATTAACGGCGCGTGGCACTATTGACGAGAAAATATGGAAACTTATTCACGATAAAAAAAGTATGAGTGATTTTATTGTGGACGGAAAAATACAAAAAATAACGAAGGAGGTTCTGCTGGATTTAATTGCAGAATAAAAACTATGGAATACAATGAAAAATTAGACAAATTACTTGAAACAACAAAATCAAAAAACGACGCTTGTAAAGTATTAACAGACGAAGTTAAAGCAGGTAGAGAAGAAATTAAAACTATCTTGCAGGCGGCAAATGAAACTAAATACGTTGGTCAAAATGGAATTTCCGTTTCTATTATTGATGTTGATAAGACTACATTCAATCAAGAATTGGTTGTACAATATCTTAAAGAAAAAGGTCTGGATAAATATATTCACACGAAAGAATATTTTGACGAATCTGAAATTGCTATGGCGATGGCAAGAAAAGAAATTGATGCAGCAGATTTTGCTCCGTTTACAGTAGAAAAACACGAAACAAGAGTACTTATAAAATAATTTTAATTTTTTATTAAAAAATAGTTTACAAATTTTTAATATTTTTGTATAATATATATTATAACCTGATATTCAGTGCCAAGGTGAATATCGGACAATTGAATATCAGGGATTAAAAAGATAAAATCCTACCTATTAGATACTTGGCAGATTTAGTAGGTAGGGTTTTTGTTTTATAAATGAATTTTAATGGAAGAAAAAGAATTACAACGAATTACAAACAACGCAATTAAACAGAAACACCGAATGTCAAATAAACTCGGTGCTAAAACAAAAGCACTTTGGTTTGCCGCAGGTATTATAGCAGATAATAATTTACAACCAGGTGCGAATCAACAACAAGTTTATGAAATGCTAAAAGTAGTTGGTAACCAACTTTGGCAAGAATATCAGCAAAATCTTAAAAAATGAGGTATTTATGGATTTAGTTAGTTTATTAGCATCAGATAGTTATATTATATATAACAAAGAATTTGCAAGTAAGTATGGCGTTGAAGAGGCTATACTTCTTGGTGCAATGTGTAGTTATCAAAAATCTTTCAATAATGAAGAATTTTTTAGAGAGGAAGAGAAAATTTCCGAAGATACAGGGTTAACTGTATATGCTATAAGAAAAGCAAAACAAACATTAAAAGAACTTGGTATATTAAATATAAATAAAAAAGGTATGCCTTGTAAACATTATTTTAGAATTATACCTGAACGGTTATTGAACCCATTAGATAATACAGTTATTATTACTAGCAGTGGTAATCAAACAACGACCACTAGTGGTAATCAAACAACGACCACTAGTGGTAATCAAACAACGACCACTAGTGGTAATCAAACAACGACCACATATAATAATAAATATAGTAATAAAGATAATATAACTACTATAAATAGTAGTTACACGGAAACGGTTAATCACCGTTCCGATGATACTGTAATTTCTGTTAAAAATTCTTCCCCTAAATCACTAAACAATTTTAGTGAAAATATTATAGAAAATGCAAATTTAACAAAAGCAAATTCAGATTTGTTAAAAACTAAAAAAGATAAAAATACTCAAAGTAGATTAAATAAAGAAAAATCCATTTCAGTAATATATAAAAATAAAATTGAAAAATTATTTAATGAAAATATTGCAAAAGCGTTATATAAGTGGATTGATGTTTTAGTAGAAAATAAGAAACTTATGACGAACACACAGTTCGATATGAGTATGTGTAAATTGAAAGAACTTCAAAAACAGTATAAAGAATCTGAAATTATAGAATGTATAAATAATGCAGCGATGGCTGGGTATAATAATTTTAACTATACTGCACCAAAAACACAAAGTAATAAATATGCTAAACCTAATAGAACTTATGATATTCCCGCACCCAAGCCGGAAGATGGATATGGCGCACCTGATTTAATCGCAGAATATCAAAAACCCGGTATGAGTAGAAGAGAAGCCTGGGAAGTATATGTTAAAGAAAGAGAGGAAGAAGCAAAAGAAACAGGTGAGTTGCTTTGGGTTTAAGATTTACAAAATTTATAATAATCAAAGTATAAAACATTAGAGGCAAACGATGCAATATAACTATAAATTTGAAAAAGAAAAATGTTGGTACAGTCAGGTATGCAGTAAATATAATACTATGGACTGCAATGGCGGGTGTGTCAGATATATTAAATTCCATTATCTGGTAACAAACAGTCTTTTACCTGAAAAACAACAAAGACCTAAGAAACTTATGGTACCTAAAAAAGATATAGGCGCTTATAAAGAATTAAACAATATTAAAAACAATATTGTTGATTTTGTTAAAAACGGGGAGAATCTTTGTATATGCTCTAATTTTACTGGTAATGGTAAAACTACTTGGGCGGTCAAATTACTTTTGAGATATTTCAATGAAATATGGGCGTATGATAGTTTTAATGTTCGTGGTTTATTTATAAATACCGCTAAACTTTGTATTGCTGAAAAAGAAAAAATATCGGCAAATAGTGAGTATATAGAACATATTAAAAACAACATAGAAAAAGCAGATTTAGTTGTTTGGGACGATATTGGCATAAAAAGTCTTACTGATTTTGAACACGATTATTTGTATAGTTATATAAATGACCGTGTATTTAACGGAAAAAGTAATATATTCACCACTAATGGTACATTAGATACGTTACCGGATATACTTGGTCCAAGACTTTATAGCAGAGTATGCAAGGACTGTACAGTTATTGAATTTAAGACAGGGGATAGTCGTAAGGAGTAAGAAATGATTGAAGCACAAGTATTGAATTATATTCTTAATACGAAAGACTATTCTATTATTGTACTTAACGGTATAGATAGTAAATACTTTCCAAATTATAAACAAGAATTTCAATTCATAACTGACCATTATAACAAATATGGCAATGTTTGCGATAAAGAAACATTTGTTAATAGATTTAATAACTGGGAATTTATTGATGTTCTTGAAACTAAGAAATATTTACTGGATAGTCTTGTTGAAGAATATGTATATAATCAAGCCGTACCTATTATCAAAAGAAGTGCTGATATTCTAACTAACGGAGATAGCCGTGAAGCAGTTGATTTTATCACTTCTAAAATGGCAACACTTAATAAATGTTCCGGAATAGAGGCAGTAGAGTTATATAGCGACGTTGGTAAAAGGTACGAACAGTATTTAGATAAAGTAACAAATCAGAAAAAATATTTTATAACAACAGGATTTACAGAACTTGACGAAGTTCTTGGCGGTTGGGATAAAAATGAAGATTTTATTTTAATCGTTGCAAGAACTAATCAGGGAAAATCTTGGTGGGCTACTAAGTTTGCAAATGAAGCGGCAATAAAAGATAACATTACTGTTGGTATGTATAGCGGAGAAATGTCCGAAGACAAAGTTGGTTATAGACTTGATACTATTAACAGTAATATATCAAATTTCAAATTACAGAAAGGCGTTGAAGATGTACAACAGAGTTACTATCAATATGCCAAAGATTATAAAGGGTTAAAAAATAAATTTTATGTTTGTACTCCAAACAGTCTTGGTGGTATGGCAACTGTTGCTAAACTAAAAGCGTTTGTAGAAAAATATAATATTGAATTACTTGTAATTGACCAGTATTCTTTGCTTAAAGATGCTAATAACGCAAAAAATCGTAATGATAGATTTGAAGCGTTATCAATGGAACTAAAGTTATTGCAAACACAATTAAAAATACCTATTATGGTAGTCGCACAGTTGAATAGGTCAGCAACAGGAAAAGATGTAACTAATCCAGAAACTGATATGATTGCAGGTAGTGATAGAATCGCACAAGACGCAACAACAATTATAAGTCTTAAACAACGTGAGAATAGTATTATGGAATTAAGAATTATGAAACATAGAGATGGACACGTTGGCGATAAACTATTATATAACTGGGACGCTGATTGTGCAAAGTTTACTTATATGCCAGCAGAAGATGATGCTAAATCTGGAGATACTTGTGAGGAAACTCATAACAGATATAGAGCAACTGATAGTGACGAACCATTCTAATGATAACAGTAGCAGGTAGACAACTTAATACAAGCGTATTAGAAGTTATTCAAGCACTTAGACAGTATATGCTTGATTTAGGCGAGGATTATTTTCACGACATTAAAGATGCCGGTAATGATATAATGCTTACTTGTCCACGGCACTCTAATCATAACGAAAGAAAACCGTCTTGTGGTGTTAGAAAGACTGACGGATTTTGTCATTGTTTCACTTGCGGTTATGCTGTACCATTTGAAGAAATGATAAGCAATGTAATGGGTTATGATGACGGTGGTATAAAAGGAATACAATGGTTATTTACGAATTTTATTGAAACGATATATAATATTCGTAACAATATAGAAATACCGGTTAGAAACGAAATATCCGGGTCAAATACATATATAACAGACGATGTATTGGATAAATATCGTTATTATCATAAATATATGTGGAAACGTGGGCTGACGGAAGAGATAGTTGATAAATTTGATATTGGTTATAATAAAGAAAATAATACTATAACATTTCCTGTTAACGACATAAAAGGTAATTGCGTATTTGTTGCTGAAAGAAGTGTCGTAGGTAAATTTTTCCATTATCCGAAATCAAGTGAGAAACCTGTTTATGCATTAGATAAAATAGTTAAGAACAATATTAAAGAAGTATATGTAGTAGAATCTTTCTTTAACTGTTTAACATTATGGAAATGGGGAAGACCTGCTATTGCTTTAATGGGAGCAAGTTTAACAGATTATCAGAGAAAACAGTTAGAAAAAACTGATATAAAAAGATTTATACTTTGTTTTGATGGCGATTCAGCGGGTAGGAATGGCGCTAAACGATTTGAAGAACTAATGCCAAATAAACTAATTAAAGTTATAGATATGTATGAAGGAAAGGACGTAAATGATTTAACATTAGAACAGTTTGAAAAACTTGAGAAAAAATATTTATAAAAAATTAAAAAATTTATGTAAAAATGGTTTACAAAATTAAAGTCCTGATATATAATAAATAATGTAAAAAGGATATAGGAAGTGACGAACCTATTATCAACAAAAAATAAAACGTCAAATATGAGGTACAAAAATGTTAGCAACTTTTGATTCAAGAAAATCTTACTTTAACGACATCGGAACACAAATCACCGGCACACAAAAAACAGCAGAAGCACTTAAAATCAGTGGACTTGATTATCAAGTAGAAAAGAAAGAAATTTATCTTGCTGATGGAACGTTGGTTAAAGATAAATTTGCAACTGTACGCAAAGATACAAATGATATTCTTGGCGTTGTAGGTAAAAACTTTAATATAGTACAAAACCAACAAGCATTTTCGTTCATCGATGAAATTATCGGCAATGGCGGTGCAGATTTTGAAACCGCTGGTATTATTGATAATGGGCGTGGTGCTTTTGTTTTGGCAAAAACAGACCCTATTCAAATTCTGGACGACCCGTTCGACCCTTATATTTTATTCAGTAACTACCACGACGGCAGCGGTGCCTTAAAGGTTATGTTTACACCTATTCGTGTATGGTGCCAAAACTGCTTGGCAGTGGCTTCAAAACAAGCGTCCCTTAAACTTTCAATCAAACATAGCAACCAGGTTATGAGCAAACTTCAAACGGCAGCGGTTGTAATGAAAAATCACGCTGTATATATTGAAGATGTTAAGAAGGATGCGGAAATACTTGCCTTAACACCTTTTACCAGAGAACAGTTTGAAGACAGTTTGTATAAACTTATTCCTACAAAAGAAGATGCTACTAACACAATTCTAAGCAGAGCAGAAGATGCGAGAGTAGAACTTCTTAGGGCTTATGACCAAGCAGACCTTCAAAACTTTAATAACTCAGCGTGGAAAGCATTACAAGCAGTATCCGATTACGCTTCACATTATCTTCCTAAACGCGATACGAATAACCCCCTTATTTATATGCAGCGTGTACAGAATGGTGAAATTGCGGCGATGCTTGGACTTATGGTTGCTATCGTAGCAGCAAAAAACCCGGCGTTAAAACTTAATCTTAAATACTAATCAAAGGAGTTGAAAGCAATGAACGCAACTTTCAAAATGTTATCAACTTTAAGGAACGAAAAATACGCAAAAATGGCTAATGAAGAATTAGCCATTGCGTATCAAAATTCAGATTTAGATGCGTCAATACTTGCGGAAATGTATTGTAGAAATTTTACAATTTTATTTAATCTCGCAAGTAAGTTTTATTCAATTCCAGAAGACGACAAGGCAAGCATAATTACACAACAATTAAACGTTACAATGCAAGCGTTTGACCCTGATAAAGGTGTTAAATATATAACGTTTGCTATAAAAGATATAAACGAAAAATTCGTAGCATATCTTCAGAAATATAATCGTAAAGGCAGAATAAATTTCTGTGATTGCAGTAGTTTAAGTAAAGATACCGAAGACAATACAGGTTATGATAATGACGATAACTTTATAACATATAATTATTTTGATAACTATATGAGTGAAGTTGAACTTATTGATACAATTAAACATAGTAACTTATCTTTAATTGAGAAAAAAGTATGTTATTTGTTTATGAAAAGTGACACCTGCACAAGGGAAGAGATTGCGAATAAACTCGGTGTAAGCAGACAAACAGTTCAGATTGCCGTTAAAAATCTCAAGCAAAAATTAAAGTTTGTACTTGACTAAATTTACAATTTTAGTAGTTTCAAAAGTATATTACATTGAATACAATGGTTGAGGTATATATGAAATTAGCGAAAAAACTTTCAGTATGGTTCTACCGATGGGCTTGGAAGATAAAACCTATCGATAAAAATATAAAAAATAATAAAACACAAGGAGACACAAAAACAAATGGGAAAAATTAGTTACAAAGACATTGACAACTATTCTTCTTTTGAAAACAACACAAACTTTTTCACTCTTTCAAATGACGGTGATAGCGCTATCGTAAGAATTCTTGCAGACTCTATCGATGATGTATTTATCACACCTGTACACGAAAATGTTGATGTAGACGGTGTTCAGCGTAAAGTAAATTGTCTTAGAAAACCTAACGGTTCTATTGATGATTGTCCTTTCTGTAAAGCAGGTATGCACGTATCCATTAAGATGTATCTTGAACTTCTTGTCTATGAACAGGATAAAAAAGGTAATCCTACTGGAAAATATACTTATGAAATATGGGAACGCGGCAAAAAATATATCAATAAAATTACGGCACTTAGTGCAAGATATGCAGCTAAGAAACCTTTGACAGATATGCTTTTTGAAATTACGCGTAACGGCGAAAAAGGCGACCAAAATACTTCTTACGAAATCTTCCCTATTACAGATAAAGAATTTTACGATATCTGCACCTATAATGAAGACGAATTGCCGGAACCCTTTGACCCTATTGGTAAAATGGTAATGAAAAAAGATTTTGACGAGATGGATTATTATACCAAAAAAGGTAAATTTCCTAAAACAGAATCTCGTGAAAAAGTAGAGAGAGATAAACCGCCTTTTGACACTGACGACGAAGAAGTTGTGGAACAAAAAACTTCAAGACGAATTGTAGAAGAAGATGAAGAAGAGGAACAGCCTGTTCGTAGAACAAGGAGAATCGGATAATGCTTAAAAATTCACTTATAGGTGATTTAAGCAGAAATAAAGTTTCAGATACACAACTTATTAAAAAGACAAAATTAGCGCCAAGTAAATCGTTCAGAACTAACACTATTCAGAATAAACTTGATTTAATTAAAGTAAATGTTAATAAATATTTAGGTAAATATTCGGATATTGTTGAAGTTGTACGGACGGAAGAACGACTTAAAGAATTTATAGATAATGCCGTCAAAAACGGCATTATTTCTATAGATACAGAAACTGATGGCTTAAATCCACTTGTTAATCATATAATAGGTGTTTGCTTATATACACCTAATGAAAAAGCAATCTATATTCCTACACTCCATAAGAGTTATGTAACACAGCAATTATTATCTAATCAGTTACAACCTGAAATATTAGAAAAATACTTTAATGTAATTAAAGATAATAATGTGAAGGTTATAATGCATAATGCTAAATTTGATAAGCGATTCATTAACTCTAACTATAATGTTAATTTAGATATATACTGGGATACTATGCTTGCAGCGAAATGTATAAATAATCTTGAATCTGCAGCATTAAAATTTCAATATGCGGATAAACTCGAAAACCATAAAAAAGAATATGATTTTGAGTCGTTATTTAGAGGTATGGAACAGGCACAAATACCAGTAGATATATTTTCTCTATATGCGGCTATTGACGCTTATATAACATATAAACTCTATTTGTGGCAGGAAGAAAAATTCAAAGAGTTACCAAAAGTTTATAACGTATTTAAGAATATAGAGGTACCGCTTATAGAAGTAGTATCAGCAATGGAGGATACTGGTATTTCTTTGGATATTGATTACGCAAAAACACTTAGTGTTAAATATCATAAATTACTTGACGAAGCATATAGAAACGTTGAAAAAGAATTAAAGCCATATAATGCTAAAATAAAAGAATTTGCTGATAAAGGTAAGAAAATCGAGTATCCGATTAATATAACAAGTCCTACTCAGTTAGCAGTTTTATTCTATGATATACTGGAAATACCACCGGTAGATAAAAAGAAACCGCGTGGAACAGGGGAAGAAATACTTGTTAAAATTGACTTACCTATATGTAAAGCAATTTTAGAGGTCAGAAAACTTGAAAAACTTATAGGTACATATATTGATAAATTGCCAGAAGTTGTATTAAACGATGGTAAGATACACGCAAGTTTTAATCAATATGGTGCTGATACAGGTAGATTTAGTTCAAGTGACCCTAATCTACAGAATATCCCGTCGCATAATAAAGATATCAGAAAGATGTTTATAGCGTCACCAGGTTATTATATGGCGTCAATGGACTATTCTAAACAAGAACCTTTTACACTTGCTGAATTCAGTCAAGACGAAAAATTTATGGCTAACTTTAACGGTGGTAAAGATGTATATGCGATGATTGCCTCGGACGTTTATAAAAAACCTTATGACCAGTGTCTTGAATTTAATCCTGACGGCACAACTAATCCAGAAGGAAAAGAAAGAAGAAGTAACGCAAAATCTATTTTGCTCGGAATTATGTATTCGAGAGGTGCTAATAGTATAGCAGAACAGACAGGTTCGACTGTAAAAGAGGCACAAGAGATTATTGATAGTTTTCATAAATCTTATCCACAAGCGGATAAATGGATTAAGCAAACAGTTGAAGACGCAAAGGAAAATGGGTATGTAGAAACTCTTGCCGGCAGAAGAAGACAGATACCTGATATGTTATTACCCGAATACAGTTATGAATTGATTTCAAGTAAACCTGTAGATTTTAACCCTATGTCATTTAATACGGAAACTGAATTATCTTTTGAAGTTGACGAAAAAACAAAACAAGTCTATAACAATAAATTAAGAAATTGTTTTAAGTTTACGGAAAAACAGAAAATAATCGAAGACGCATATAAAAATGGTATTAAAATTAAAGACAATTCGTTAAAAGTAGGAGATGCAACAAGGCAATGCGTTAATAGTAGAATACAAGGTAGTGCTGCTGATATGACAAAATCGTCAATGATTAACATTTATAATAATAAGCGGCTTAAAGAATTAGGTTGTAGATTATTAGTATGTATTCACGATGAAGTTATTGTTGAAGCACCGAAAGAAAATGCAAAAGAAGCATTTGAATTAGTATCTAAAATAATGGTAGATTCTGCAAAACAATTTATTCATTTACCGATAAAATGCGATGCAGAGGTTACAGAACAGTGGTATGGTAAATCTATTGAATTATAAATTTACCATAATCAATTATTTTTGAGTATAAATATATTGAGGTAATAATATGTTTAAGAAAGATAAATTATTAACAACTGAATTATTTAGTGACCGAACTAACGATATTAAGCAAACGTCAAATTATTTTAGAGAACTACTTATACATATTAGTAGTTATTCGGCATTAGTTTCGTTAAAAAACTTATTAAATATTGATATATACCCAGATACAAAAGAATTTATTTTTAAGCGTACTAATAATAAAAAACAATCTTTATTATCTTATAATATAACTGAGTTTTCTGCTAAAACTGGTAAAATATTAAATGCTAATAAAGACTTAGATTATTATTGGGGTATGCCAGAATATATAAGTAAAGATACTACTGCGGTAAGATACGATATATTATTTAAGTTTATAACAAAAGAAGATTTAGAGTATTTTTTAACAAAGATAGACCAAAAAATAACTGATAAAACTAAATATTTAACTTATCCGCCGGCAGTAAAAAAAGATTATATGGAATATGTATATACTTGCAATCCAGAAGTACAAACAAAATATCCATTATTTATCGTATCAAAAGGTCGCTGGGACGTATCGTATACTGCAAAACATCTACTCGCAATGGGTATTAAATTTCATATTATAATTGAACAGCAGGAATATGAAAAGTATAATCAGTATTTTGATAAAGATTATTTACTTATATTACCACAAGAATATAAAGATAATTATGATACGGCAGACCCAGAAGGCGATGAATTAGGTTTACCAACCGGTTCAGGTCCTGCAAGAAATTTTGCTTGGGATACATCTATTAAATGGGGATATAAATATCACTGGGTTATGGACGATAATATTGACGGATTTTTTAGAGTAAATAAAAATTATTCGTACGAAGTTATGAGTGGTGCATTTTTTAGGTCAATGGAAGAATTTGTAGATAGATATAAAAATTTATCAATGGCCGGGCCAAATTATGAAATGTTTGTCCTTTATAACATTATGAAATATCCTATCACATTTAATACTCGCATTTACTCTTGTAATTTAATTAAAAATGACGTGCCAGTTAGATGGAGATGTAGATATAATGAAGATACTGATTTAAGTTTACGAATGCTTAAAGCAGGGTACTGTACTGCATTATTTAACTCATTTGTGCAACGTAAATTAACTACACAACAGGTTAAAGGTGGCAATACTGATACAATTTATAAAGTCGGTACAGGTGTTAAAAGTCGTGCATTAGCAAGATTACACCCTGATTGTACAGAAGTAGTAAATAGATATGGTAGAATACATCATTTCATAAATTACAAGTGTTTTAATAATAAATTAGTTTACAAAAATAATATAGAAATTAAGTATAATACTATTGATAATCATAATATGACGTTAATTAAACGGGAGGATTTTAATAAATGAAAATAGCTGTAATTGGCACCGGTTATGTTGGATTAGTTACGGGTACTGGATTTTCTGAATACGGTAACGAAGTAATTTGTGTTGACGTAAATAAAGAAAAGATTAGTAAACTTAATAATAATATAATGCCAATATACGAACCGGGTTTAGAAGCTTTGGTGAAATCTAATAAAGAATTAAATCGACTTAAATTTACTACTGATATTAAATATGCTGTAAACAATTCGGATATAATTTTTATCGCTGTTGGTACACCGCCTAAAGAAGATGGTGAGGCTGATTTATCCTATATTTATAAAGCGGCAGAAGATATTGGCAAAAATATAAATTCCAATAAATTCGTGGTAGATAAATCTACAGTACCTGTTGGTACCGCGGATAAAGTAAAGGAAATTATTAAACAAAATAATAAAACTAAATTTATTGTTAATGTAATTTCTAATCCAGAATTTCTTAAAGAGGGCACGGCGATAAATGATTTTATTTATCCGGATAGAATTGTAATTGGTGCAGATTGTGAAGAATCTTTTAGTATTATGCGCAAATTATATTCGCCGCAATGTAAAGACAAAAATAGAATAATCGAAATGGATATAAAGAGTGCAGAATTAACTAAATACGCAGCAAATGCAATGCTTGCAACTCGTATATCTTTTATGAATGAACTCGCCAATATAAGCGAAAAAGTTGGAGCGGATATAAATAAAGTTAGATTAGGTATCGGTTCTGATAGTCGTATTGGCCCTAAATTTTTATATCCCGGCTGTGGTTATGGTGGCAGTTGTTTCCCTAAAGATGTAAAAGCCATTATAAGCACTAGTAAATCAGTAGGATATAATCCAACATTACTACAAGAAGTGGATAATGTAAATAATAGACAAAAAACAGTAATTTATAAAAAAATTATAAATAGATTTAAGAATATAAAAAATAAAGTATTCGGCATTTGGGGATTGTCATTTAAGCCAGATACAGATGATATGAGAGAAGCACCGTCTATTTATATTATTAAACTGTTAATTGAAAATGGCGCTAAAGTAAAAGTATACGACCCTCAAGCAATGTCGGAAGCAAAATCTATTTATCTAACTGGGTTAGATATTGAATATTGCAATAATAAATATGATTGTATAAATAATTGCGACGCAATGGTATTACTTACGGAATGGAAAGAATTCAAATTTCCTGATTTTGAAGAAATTAAAAAAAGACTTAATAGTTATATTATCTTTGACGGTAGAAATCAATACGATTCTGATTACTTAACTAATTTAGGATTTGAATATTACCAAATTGGTAAATAAACGGGAGGATATAATATGAAAACAATACTTATTACCGGCTGTGCTGGATTTATTGGTTCTAATTTATGCCGAAAATTATTAGCGGATAGTAATAATTATATCGTTGGTGTAGATAATTATAGTAGCGGTAAAAAAGAAAATATTATAGATTTATTAGACTATAATAATTTTAAGTTCTTATACAAAGATATAACTGAATTTAATTCTTTGCCATTTGATATAGACGAGATATATAATGCGGCGTGTTGTGCGTCGCCACCGTTTTATCAAAAATACGCAATAGAAACAACGAAAGCTTGTACGATTGGTGTATTTAATATGCTAGATTTAGCGTTAAAGAATAACGCAAAATTTTTACAATTTTCCACTAGTGAAATTTATGGAGACCCATTAGTATCAGAACAATCTGAAACATATAAAGGCAATGTAAATCCGATAGGTATTAGGTCTTGCTATGACGAAGGTAAAAGATGCGCCGAAAGTATCTGCTTTGATTATATCAGAAGATATTCATTAGATATTAAAGTAATTAGAATATTTAATACTTATGGCCCTGGTATGAGAGCAGATGATGGTAGAGTTATTTCTAATTTTATAAATCAAGCGATAACTAATAAAGATATTACAGTATATGGCGATGGCTATCAAACTAGAAGTTTTTGTTATATTGACGATTTAGTCGACGGTATTATAAGAATGATGTCTAATAAGATACACGGTCCCATAAATTTAGGTAATCCAGTAGAATTTACAATGCAGGAATTAGCAGAATTAGTAATAAAACTTACTGATAGTAAATCAACTATTGTCTATAAAGATTTACCTTCTGACGACCCCACTAAACGAAAACCAGATATATATAATGCAAAAACATTACTTAACTGGTGGCCTAAAGTAGATATTACAGTTGGTCTTAATAATACTATAGAATATTACAAGGAGAAATATAAAAATGTTGAAAATCAAAACTGAAACACTTAAAACAGTTGTAACAAAATCGGTAAAAGGTTCAAGCAGATTGCCTATGCTTTTGCTTACTAACTGCATTGGCATTGAAGTAAAAGACGGAAATCTTATTCTTACTACTACTGACGGCAGTACTAATCTTGAGGTTACTGTAAAAGTTAATACTAACGAAGAATTTTATGCTTGCACGGATAGTGCTTTATTTGCGTCACTTGTTTCTAAAACAACTACTGACGATATTGGACTTGAAATTAGAAACGAGTCTTTATTCTTCCGTGGTAATGGCGTTTATAATTTGCCTTTGGTGCAAGACGAAGAAGGAAATACTGTTCGTATCCCAGTTGATACTAATTTTGATGCTGAAACTGCTGTTACTGTTAAAAAGGAAGATATTGTTCCTTTATATAAATTTAATAAACTTGCAGTAGCAAAAACAAAAGAAATTCCTCAATTCTCGGCGTATTGTGTATCGCACAATAGAATTTATACTTATAACACAACTAACCTTTGTATTTCTAAATCTAAATTAGGCAGTTTCAATATGTTACTTCCTGCAAGTGTTGCAGATTTGTTAGCACTTATAGATGAAGATGAAATTCAGGTAGTTAATACGGATTCTAAATTCATTATTAAATCTAACACTATCTTTATTCAAGGTACAGTTGTAGACGGTTTTGAAAAATTCCCTATTGACGCTGCAAATCAACTTATTACCCCGTCGAATTTTAGTACAAAGATTGAGTTGAATACAACGCAACTTGTTAATGTACTTGACCGTATGTCGCTGTTTATTGCACCGGAAGATATGAATGCAATTAACTTAACTCTTACCGAAGATTATCTTACAATTACGAATAGGGCAGGTAATGGTTGTGAAAAACTTTTATATCTTTCCAGACCTACGGGTAGCCCTTCTTTGGAAACTTGTTTAGATATTTCTGATCTTAAGATGGTTGTCAGTGCAGTTGAGTTAGATTCTGTCCATATTTCATTTAGTGATACAGGTAACGCGTGTATTGAACTTACAAATTCTTATATCGTTATTCCGTCTATTTCTACTGATGAAGAAGAACAAGTCGAAGAAGAATATGTTTCTGAAGAAGTCGAGGTAGAAGATGCCGAATAAAGCAAGGACATTGCTTTCAATGGTTAAGTCGGCGGTTGAAGTATTGCCAGATAACGAGTCTTTTTTATTAGACCTTAAATCAACAGTAGCAATGCTCAACCCCGATAGGGAACCATCTCAAGCATTTAAGCCTTCGAGTATGAATTGCTTAAGACTGTGCTATTTTGATATGGTTAAAGCACCGAGAGATATATCTATCGCTGAATATTCAGGTGTCAGAATCCCTGAAACTGGTAGTGCAAGTCACGAATCCATACAGAAATATGTATCCAAAATGCAAGAATGTGGAAAAGATTGTGTATGGATAAAACCAAGTGATTGGATAAAGCAAAATAAGTTAGATTATCTTGAAGTAAAAGACGAAGGTGAATTTGAAACTTTATTATATGATACAAGATATAATATTAGGTTCAAGTGTGACGGCATTATAAAATATAAAGGCACATATTATATATTAGAGATTAAGACAGAAACTGAACGAAAAAATGCTTATAGAGAAAATGCTGATGATGGGCATAGAAATCAATCTATCTGTTATTCGTTGGCTCTTAATATAAATAAAATAATGTGGCTTTATGAATCAAGAGATTTATGTGTTCCTAAAACATTTATAACTACTGTTACTGAGGAAGAAAAAGGCGAAATGGTTACTAAGTTTGAAATAGTAAATCAAGCTGTTAAAGATAGTGTTCCTCCGGAAAGAACAGAAAACAGAAAAGCCTGTCAGTATTGTCATTATATTAACGAGTGTAAGAAATATAAATGAGCACAAATCGAGGAAAAGATTTTGAGAATATAGTCAGAAGTTCTATAAGTAATCTTGGTATTGATATAACAAGACTTTATGATTCAACTTCTGGCTATATTTCTATACATACAACTTGTGATTTTATTGCTTATAAATATCCAACGATATATTATATTGAATGTAAATCTATAGATGGAAATACTTTGTCTATCGCTACCTTACGGCAACTTGAAGATTTACTTGAAAAGAAAAAATATTATGGTACTCGTGCTGGATTTTTGATATGGTATAAAGACCATAAAGAAACGTATTGGGTAGAAGCAGATTATGTTAATGAACTTCGACAAAGCGGTATTAAAAGTATAAATATTAAACACTTACAGATATGTGAAGATGATAGAATACAACTTATACCGGCGGTGTATAAAAGGGTCTATGGCGTTTACAATTTTGATAAATTTTTTAGTATAATATAATATGGAAAGTTATAATGATATCTTAGAAAAAGTCGATATATCTTCGGCAGAAATAGAAAAGATAATTAAAGTAATAGTGGATAAACATTGTTCAAATTTATCTAAGTTAGTAAATCAAATTAAAAATATAATGACTACTTCTGATGACGATTTAACTGACGGTGAGATAGATGATTTACTTATTCAGTTACCTTTGGCTCTGTATGAAGTAAGTGACCGGCAAGAATACCTTGGTATGAAAGATGATATATCGACAGCACTTACAAAAGAACTGTATAATAAAGTATATCAATCAACAGAAGGAAAAGTCGCTGAAAAGACCGCTATTGCTGAATTAGCAACACAAAAACAATCAATAATATCTGCAGCAATAAGTAGAAGTTATAAAATTGTTAAAAGTAAAGTTGAAGCGGCATATGAATTATTGAATGGTATTAAAAAGATACAAAATAGACGAATTGCTTATAAGGAAATGAGAGGCGAATAATGAGTGAACTTGAAAGTTGGATTAAAAAAATAAATAAGGAAGCAGGTTCTGAAATTATTGCTTTTGGAAATTCAGAAAAAGAGTATGAGAGAATACCATTTTCTTCTCCGAGAGCGAATTATTGTTTATATGGTGGTATCCCTAAATATAGACTTATAGAATTCGCAGGTCTTGAGAGTTCTGGTAAAACAACTTCTGCACTTGATATTTGTAAAAATTATCAACTTGAAGAAGGACATAAAAATATTCTTTTTGTAGATGTTGAACACACTTTTGATGAGGAATGGGCAGCAACATTAGGTGTAAATCCTGAAGAAGTTGTAGTATTGAGCCCAGAATCAGAAGGTGCAGAAACAGTATTTGATATTATACTCGATAGTATAAGAACAGATTTATTTGGTTTAATTATTATTGACAGCCTTGCTGCACTTATTCCAAATTCAGTTAAAGAAGAAAGTTTGGAAGATAAAAAGGAAATGGGCGGCATAGCAGCGTCTTTAACACGGTTTTCAAAAGAATGTGTATCAATATTAAAACGCTATAAATGCACTGTTATAGGTATAAATCAACTGCGAGATGATATGAATAACCCATATAATCTTTACAGTACACCTGGCGGAAAAGCGTGGAAATTCTTATGTAGTGTTAGATTATTTTTCAGTCTTGGTTCTTTTATAAATTCTGATGGCAAAGAAGTATCCCGTTCTACTGTTGACCCTGCTGGTAACAGAGTTGATATTAAAGTTGAAAAAACTAAGATTTGCCGTAAAGATAGACGAAATGGTTTTTATACACTTAAATATTTAACCGGTATAGACGAATTAACTGATACTATTGATACCGCAGTTGAACTTGGGTTTATACAAAGCGGAGGTGCTTGGTTCACACTTATAGATATAGATACAGGTGAAATTATACCTGATAAAAAATTTCAAGGTAAAACAAAGGTTATTGAATATTTCAAACAAAATACAGAAGAATATACTAAACTTTGGGAAGCAGTAAATAATAAAATTTGTGAACATAGGAAAGATATATGACAGATAAAGAAAGATACATAAAGTTATTTAACAACAAAGTTATAAAACAATATCCGCAAGCAAAAAATCTGCTTAATTGGATAGAACAAACAGATTTCTTTGAAGCACCTGCGTCAAGTATGTATCATCTTAACGTGAAAGGTGGATTATGTAAGCATAGCCTTAATGTTTATGATAGATTAGTTAAGTTAGTTAAATCTGAATATAACAACGACTATGATACTTTGGAAACATCAGAAGGTGGTATTGCTTTAATAGGTCTGTGTCACGATTTATGCAAATGTAATACTTATGTATTGGACTATAAAAATGTTAAAAGACGCGACCCTTATGGAAATCTTAAAGATGATATAGGTAGATTTGACTGGGTGTCAGAACCATATTATAGAAAAGAAGAACAGTTGGTATATGGTCACGGTTCAAAAAGTGTTATGATAATACAAACGTTTATACAGAACTTACCGCTGTCTGAAATATTAGCAGTTAGATTTCATCAAGGTGGTATGGAAATCCCCGGTCAGTTAGAACCTGGTACAACACAAACATATAATTCATTTCCGCTTGCGTTATTAACACATTTAGCCGATATGCTAAGTTGTTATATTGACGAAAACATACCAGAGAAAGATGTTTGAATTTCTTAAAAATTATAACGGCAATATAAAAGTAAATGGTGCTGAGTTAGATGCTGACTCAGCTATTACTTTATTGAATAACAAATCGGGTGAATATACAATAGTATTAACACCTGTAATCGAAGAAGAGTATGATACGGACAATTATCAAATAACTGTTAAACCTTATATGACAAAATTTGAAACAGGTATGCAGTTCGATTTTAATAAGCAGTATAATAATGGTATTCCTATGCCTTTAAGAACTATGCAAGGTAACGTTATAAAAGAAACAAGAAATATGTATTATATGAAACTACACGGTTCTCTTATACCTACCCGATATTGTGTTAAATGCGGCAGAACAATTACGGATACCGTATCATCTTATTATGGTATAGGACCTGAATGTGCAAAAAGTTTGAATATAACAAGACCTGAAAGCGATTACGAATATAAAAGATATAAAGCCGACATAGAAAATAAATTAAATAATATAAAATGGGAAGGCTGGATTCCTAAAAGTGCAATAATAGATGTAGAGGTCTTAAATGAAGAAGAATAATTTATTTGTTACTACTACAAAAAATTCTATAGATATATTAGAAAAAATAAATCGTAGACAAAATCAGATATTATTGCATAGTTGTATCTATTATAAATTTGGAACGAGTATAATATCTGACGCACAATTTGATGACTGGTCAAAAGAATTAGTTAAGTTACGAAAAGAAAATCCTGAAATTGCCAAACAAAGCAGATATAATAATAGATTTATCAATTTTGATGCTACAACAGGATTTAATTTATATTATGAAGATTTTATAAAGAAAGCGGAATGGTTTATAAATAATGAAAGATAGACTTAAACCTACAAGGTATTATAGTAATAAGCAAGAAAAATATGTAGCGAATAAAGTTGAGGGTTATCAGACGGCTAATTCTGGTGCTACAAGATTTAAGAAAGGGGATATATCCTGCCCTGATATTCTTATAGAATGTAAAACTTCTGTTACAGAAAAGAATAGTTTTTCTGTTAAAAAAGATGTATTAGATAAATTAAAACAAGAATCCTTTGCTATGGGAAAAGATAATTGTGTATTAGTTTTTAATTTTGGACCTGACACTAAAAACTATTATATATTAGACGAGAATTACTTCTTAGAACTTTACAAAAATGGTAGATAAATAAGTATATTTTATTAAATATATAAAGGAGTTTATGTTTATGCCGATTACAACTCATATCGTAAAAGTTGAAAAAGACAATACGATTAAAATACCTAAAACTATTTGCGACGCACTCGGTATTAGCGAAGGTATTCCGCTTAGAATTAAGAGTGATAATAATGGATATAGTTTTACAGTTAAAACTGTACCGTCTATAGAAAGTATAAAGTTAATTGACGAACTTAAAGAAGAAATCACAAGATTACAGAAAGAGAACAGGGATATTAAAGAAAAATGGCAAATCAATCGTTAGCAGTTAAATATAGACCTAATATGTGGGATACCGTTATTGGTCAACCTACTATTGTGGATATACTTAAATCCCAAGCGGAATCTGGTAAATTTTCAAGAACAATATTGCTTTGTGGTCCTGCTGGGTGCGGTAAAACAACTCTTGCCCGTATATTTGCTAAGGCTATAAATAATGGAAAAGGTACACCTATCGAAATTGACGGTGCATCGAATAATGGTGTTGATAACGTAAGAGATATAATCGATAGAGCACAACAGAAAGCGTTAGACGCTGAATATAAATGCTTTATAATTGACGAGTGTCATTCTTTATCTAATAACGCGTGGCAAGCATTTCTTAAGACAATCGAGGAACCTCCTGCAAAATCAGTATTTCTTTTTTGTACCACCGACCCTCAGAAAATACCAAACACTATTCTTTCGAGAGTGCAGAGATTTGATATAAAAAGAATTTCATTTGAAGATATAGTAAATAGATTAAAATTTATTATTAAATCTGAGAATATAACCAACTGGGAAGAACCTGCTGTCGAGTATATTGCTAAAATAGGCGATGGTGGTATGCGTGAAAGTATTTCATTATTGCAAAAAGCACTTAGTTACTCCAAAGATTTAACTGTAGACAACACAATTAAAGCGTTAGGTATAATTGACTATTCGGTTATGTTTGACCTGATTAACGCCATATATGACGGGGAAGAAAGTAAGGTAATTGATATAATTGAAAAACAATATAGAGATGGAGCAGACCTTAAACAGTTTATAAAACAGTTTACTCTATTTTTACTTGATATTAGAAAATATTCTTTGTTCAATTCTACTAAATATATTTCAATACCAGATACATATCTACCCGAATTGAAGAAGTATATCAAAGAAACGGACGAAAAAGTAAATAAGATGTTTCTTGACCAGGTAAATGAATTTAACAGCAGTATTAAATGGGAAACAGTTGTAAAACCACTTATTGAATTGAAATTGTTAATGTTATGCAAATAATTGGACAAACAGAATTAAAAAATAAAATAACTACTTGTATAGATAATAATGAGTTGCCTAAGTTTATTATTATCGAAGGACAAGAAGGTTCTGGCAGAAAAACTATTGCTAAGTTTATTGCAAAGTTACTCTGTTGTCCATATACTGAATTTTCTACAAAAGTAGAAGATATAAGAAGTTTAATTAGTTTATGTTATTCACAAACGTCTCCGATAGTATATTGTATTGCTAATGGTGAGAATTTATCGTTAAACGCTAAAAATGCGTTATTGAAAGTTGCTGAGGAACCACCTAAATTTGCAACTATTATTTTAACTACAACTGGTAGTGGAATGATTGATACAATTAGAAGTAGAGCAGTAACTTTTACAATGCAACCATATTCAGAAAAACAGTTAGAGAAATATATAACTGATAATGGTTTGCATAATGACGTCTTAAAATTAGCAAATAATATCGGGGAATGTAATGAATTATCAACTATAAATATAACTGAAATAAATGATTTAGTTGATAATATTATAACTAACATACATCGGGCAACGATAGGAAATTGCTTAAAATTAACTTCTAAATTTGCACTTAAAGACGATGCTGTTGGTATAAATATAAAATATTTCGTTAGAGCGTTTTCATATAAGTTGGTTGAAAAAACACTTAAAGCAAAAGATATCAAAGAAGCATCGGCGTATAATAAATTATTAGAAGCCTTATATAAAGCAAATAGAGAATTATCTACTGGTTATAATAAATCTTCAATTATGGATAATTTATTTTTAACAGTAAAAGAGGTATTAGATGGAATTATTTGAGTATCAACAAAAAATAATAAATAAAAAAATACCTAAAAATAGTTTATTTATCGGCGATGAATGTAATATAATAAACTTGTATATAGAGCAAATATGTAAATATATGGGCTTAACAAGATGTGATATTGAATCTGCATCAACCGTTTTAATGCCACAAAAAACAATTTCTCTGTTAGGTGATAAGTTACTATACGTTTGCAAATATGATAAATCAATCACAACAGCAGAAAAATTGTGGCAAAATGTAAAATATTTAGGTACAAATTATCTTGTACTTATCTATACAACAATTGATAAACGAGGTAAATTTTATAATTATTTTAAGGATAACGTAGTTGAATTTACTGAACAAGATGATAAGACACTTAAAATTATGTTAAATAATCAACATAGTTTATGTGACGGGGCAGTAAACAGGCTTATAAAAGGCTGTCAAAATAATTATGGAAAATGCTTATTAGAATTAGATAAAATAAGTAAATTATCAAAAGTAAGAAATATTTCACAAGACGACGCGTATAAAGCATTATTAAGAGATAACGCTATATACGAAGAAAGTAACAATAATATAGATATATTTGTTAATGCAGTTCTTAACAGAACTACTGACGCATATAAACAGTATGATTTATTAAAACGACAAAATGAAAGTAATATACAAATAATAGGTTGGTTGTATAATGGATTTAGAACTCAACTTATTGTAGAAACTGTAAAAACACCTAACACTGAAAGCACTGGATTAAATTATTATTTTATAAAACAAGCATTAGACAGAAGGAAAAACTATTCAATTAAAGAACTTGAAAACGCATTAACAGTAATTAGAAACACTGAACAAGGGATAAAAAATGGCGGTATAGACGAAAGTATAAGTATTGATTATATACTGTCAATGGTAATGTAATGCAAAGGAATAATGTTGTGAATTTACTTTCGAGATTAAAAGATAGTGTTGACCCAACTGTTAGACAAATACTCGAACAAGCCTTAACGGAGATTAAATCTGCTCCAAAAGAGTATGATAAATGTTTACGCTGTGGTAAAAAATTAACTACACCTGAATCTCGCAGACGTGGTTATGGTGCGGAATGCTATATGAAACTAATAGAAAGCAGACATCACAAGAATTCATTGATATCAGGTGTGGAAAATGTTGACAGCGGAACAGCAAAAGATTGTTGAGGATAATATAAATCTTGTATATAGTATAGCCCATAAATATCATAATCAACGATTATTTGATGATATGATACAAGAAGGTTGTGTTGGTTTAATTAAAGCAGTAGAAAGATTTGATACTAATCTCGGAATAAAATTTAGCACATTTGCGTATTATTATATATCCGGTTATATAAATATGTTTTTACGCAGAGATTGTGTTATAAAACCAGTTACACGACAAGCTAAGGTAGATATGCCAGATATATGTGAATTACCTGAGAATGTAGCATTTGAAGAAAATTATGATAATATTGATACGTTTATTTGTAACGATATATTTAATGCAATATCCGATTTCCAAAAATTCATATTAGTAATGCTTAAAGAAGGTTTTACACAAGAAGATATTGCTGCTGCAACAGGTAAGACACAATGTAAAATAAGTCAGGAGCTACAAGCAGTTAGGAATAATCCTACTGTTTTAGAAATAGCATCAAAATTTTATAGTGAAGGAGAATTGCTAAATGGCAGAAGAACAAGAAGTAAAAGTTAATGAGCCAAAAAAGCGTGGTAGACCGGCAAAGGTAAAAACACCTGATACTGATACTACTACAAAGGCAGTTAGCGACAATGTAGCAAAAGAAGAAACTATTCCTGTTGAAAAGGAAGAAGAAGTGTTTATACTTGCAGAACCAAAAGAAACCTATGCTGTAGGTCCTGAAAATATAATCAATGATATGCCAGAAGAATCTGAGATAATTGAAGTAGAAGAAGTTATTGATGAAACTGACGGATATACACTCAATTATAAATTTAGAAGAGGCGAAACTGTATGGGTTGCTAATTGGGGGCATAAGTTAGAAACTGACATCTACGGTTTTTGTAAAGATATTTGGAAATTTAGACCACTTAAGTTAACTGTTAAAAGTATAATTCTCGAAGATAGATTATTTTATAAATTCTTTGGCTATGATAAGCAAGTAGAAGAATCTCACATTAAGCGAAATTACGACCAGTGTAAAAATTTGTGTGACGGGTTGAATTTATAATGTCAGAAGAAAATAAATCCATAATTGTAGATGATAGATTAAATAGAATTCGAGAGTTATATAATAATGTACAGGTTGACACAACTGACTTAACAGATAGTCTACTTGCTCAGATATATACTGCTGCTCGTAAATGTAAAGTTCAAAATATTACGAATTTAGCGTTGACACTGAATTGGTCAAATAGTAAGTTACAATATTATAAAGAAACATTTCCAGAAGTAGCAACTATAATTCAATTAGGGTTTGTAGATGGCAGAGCAGATATGGAAGAAAAATTAACTAAGACATTATACGACTCTGCTGTTGGAAATCATATAATTGTAGATGAACAAGTTGACGAAGATGAAATAATTGACTTTAAGACAGGAATTAAAACAGGTACAAAGCGAAAAATAAAAACAATCACAAAAAGGTTACCACCAAATCCAAATGCGGCATTAGAACTGCTTAAACGGATAAATCCTGCTGATTGGAATGTTATATCATCTGTCGTAAATAATAACTATAATACTGTAAATTTTAACGCTGTGGACGATATAAATGTTAAAGTTGATTATCGTAAATTAAGTCCTGAAACGATAGCAGAAATTATAGAAAGTGAAAAAGGCGACGGGTCAAATATAGAAGTAAACAAAACCGAAGACGGTGTAACATTATCTTATTTGAAAGAATATAGAGAAAAACAAGCAAATAAGGTTATGGAAAAACCGGAAGATAAACCAAAAAGAGGAAGACCTAAAAAAGTAGAGGAACCACAACCTTTACCGAAAAAAAGAGGTCGACCTAAGAAAATTAAAATTGAGGAGAATAAATAATATGGCAATGACAAAAGAACAATTAGAATATCAACTTGAAAGAATTGATAATGTTTTGAAAAATTCGTCTATTTCAGACGATGATAAAACAATGCTTGAACAACAAAAAGTACAACTTCAAGAACGACTTGACGCAATGTTGCCGAAAGAAGAAGTTAAACAAGAAGAGCCTGTAGAGATTGTCGAACAGGTTGAAGTTAAAGAACCTGTTATCGAAGATACACAAGAAGAACAAAAAACCTATGAACAGAAAGTCGACGAATTTATAAATAATGTTAAAGTAGAAGTTGACGCACCCGAAGTAGATGAGAATGGTGACGTATCTTATTTGTCTGAATTAAAGCATAATGTTAAGAATTATCAAGAGCAAATGCAAGAACAGGTAGAAAGTATTTCAACAGCAATTGAAGCACAAGAAATTATTATTTCTTTAATTGAAAAAGAATTAGAAGTTACGGAAGCCGGCAAGATTGCAGAAGCGTTAAAAGATGATGTAAAAACAAGAAAGAACATTGTGACTGATGCACATAAAGCAATAGCAGCATATAGTGAAAAACTTAAACTGTATGATGATATTATGACATTTATTGATACAGATTATGATAAATTAGTACTTATCGATAAATATTTTAACGCACCTTTACAGTTACAAGAAACTTTGGATTTCTTCAACAATATTAAATAATATAAATCTGTAATATAATAATTGTATAGTCATAATTTGGCTATACAATTTATATTATAGGGAATTAAATATGGCAGAAGATAATTATGTGAGTCTAATCGGAAGATTAGAAAAGGCTTATTACGAAGATTTATTAAAAGATAGAATAATATATAACTTAAATGTTATTAGAAAAAGTGGTACATCAGATATAATACCAGTGGCATTTACTAATCAAATGCCATTAAATAACGAAATAATTAAAATATCAGGTACTATACAGACATATATAGACTATAAATTAGTTACAGGCAAAAAAGTATTCACATATATTGATAATACTATAGTATATGAATTAACTGATAATGAAACAAGTAATAATTTCATTTCGGTCATAGGACGAGTTATAAAAGAACCTTGGTATCGTACAACACCTATGGGAAAAATATTAGTTGAAATGCCTGTTATTATAGATGGTAATCTTATCCATTGTGTAGCGTGGAAAGAACTTGCTGCTCATTGCAATAATATTCATAAAGATGATGTTGTAAAAGTTAAAGGCCGGTTGCAAAGCAGGGAATACACAAAAGAAGGTAAACTTATTATTGCGTATGAAATAAGCAGTAAGTACATAGAAAAATATAATGAGAGTAAAAAGAATTGAAAAAGATAAATATACGGTCTATATTTACAATAATTTATATACTATATGCTTTGTCAGTTCTGATTTGTTTTATAAAGATGAACAAGTAAAAGCATATATACAGTATAAAGACCGTACAATATATATAGATAGTAGAATATCAATAGAAAGTGAGGAACATTGTCTTATACACGAATTAACTCACGCTGTTATATACGAAACTCAAATAATGCCTATTTCACAATATAATGAAGAACATTTATGTGAACTGATGGCACTATATGGTAAATTTATAATAAATTTATCAAATAAAATAATTTCGCTGAGGAAAAGATATGATAATTAAAATTAACTATGATAATAGCAATAAAGACGGTTATTATTATTCCGGTTTTGCTATTGTAAAAAAACACAAGATTCAAAAACAAGTTAAAAAAGATTTAGTTCAAAGATTAAAAGAATACAAAGAAGAATTTGAACTTATAACCGAAGTTGGTATAACATACGACGGTATTAAATATACTCCACAAGTACAAATAATGGCAACCGCAAGTGATAAAGCAATACAGTGGATTATTAAGAGATTAAATGACGAGTTAGTATGTGATTATATAAATCAAGTAGAAGTTTTTCTTAAATAATAAAAAAAATTAGTAAGATTACAAAAAAATCTTACTTTTTTATTAAAAATGGTTTACAAAATTAAAAAAATAATATATAATATAATTGTAAATAAGGAAAGGGTAAAACCCAAAGGAGTTAAAAATGAAAGTAGCAGATATGAACGTAAGACAAAAGAAAGCATTCTACAATATTAAGTGGGCAGCAAACGATTTACTTGGTGGTCTTGAAAATACAATGTTGGATTATTCCAAAGATGACGAAGAATATAAAAGCGCAGAAGCATTGTTGCACGACCACGATAGGCTTGTAAAAAACCTTTACGAAATGGCAACAACCGCTATATATGATGAAGGCTTTTGTGGATTCGGTAGACAACATCAAATGGCAATACGTGATATCAACTTCTGTGGAAAGGAATGGTTGATGGAACGTTGTGAAAAACGTATCACGAAAGAAGGATATTAAAACAATCCGCCCGCCCGTGGGCATTGTACGCGGGCAAAGGAGAAAGATATGAAAACAGCAGATTATTACATTGGTAGAGGGTTTTTGCACACCGAAAAATTAAAGATTGCAGAAAAGTATAGAGGCAAACCGCTTGTAGATTTTGAGGGTGCAACGGAGCATAAGGGTGTTGCAGAAATAAGGCTTTGCCCGTATATGTATTATTGCTATATCCACGGAGAAATGGGTTGGGGCAAAATGAGAGATTACGAGCGTCCAATCCGTGAACAATGGATAGAAGATGGCATTTTGAAAAATGGCAGTTATCCCGAATTTACGGCAAAGGGCTTGAAATTTGTTGAGTATGTTTTGAAATGGGCATATCCGCAAGATTATGCTCAAATGGTACTCGGTCAATAACAATAAACCACACCCGGGCGGTAGTGGGTAATCTACCGCAAACAACCTTACAAATAACACTTTACAATAAAAGGAAATATAAACTATGAAAAACACTTATTCAATTGAAGCAATTAAAAAATTTATTGATGATGTAATCACCAAACACAATATCGACCGTAACGAACTTGATAATCAAGGGGCTGTGTATTATTGCAACGGAAATGACAGTACGTGGTTTGATTTTGAAGCAAACGGGCGCACTTGTGAATTCTACGTCTACTGGAAAAACGGTGATGGTGCGATTAAAACAATGGTAGATAACGACGACATTTACTGCTATATCTATCCGCAGGACAACCCTTATGGCGGCGTATATAAAGAGGAATCTGACCCAAGTCCGTTTAATCTTAAAGAACTTTGCAAAAAACTCCAAAAAGCGTTCGACGATAAAGGTATATGGGATATGGCGATAAAAGACTGGTCATTGTAGATATTAACGAAAATAAATATTTTAAGATTTACAAATTATAAATTTTATAAAGTATAAATAATCAAAATGGAGTAAACAAAATGAATAGATTTGAAAAAGTAGTAACAGCAATAAGCAATTCGTTTTACAGACACGGTTATGACTTTTCCGAGGCGGAAATCGACCTTATCGCAAAAGACTTGTTGGAGCAAGGGCTCTTCGATAACAAGATGACCGTTGACGAATTAGAGCAAGGCGAAATATTCAAATGGGGAGAGAAAGAGTTTATCAAACTCGACACTATCTCCATCTCCGATGGTTGCCTGTGCCTTGCAAAAGACGTGTGGTTCAATAGCAAGTTCGACGACCATACAAACAATTGGAGCAAATCACAATTACGTGGCGACCTTGCCACTAAGGTGTTCGATTTTATCCCCGACATCGATAAACTTATGTTGTTCGACCGCGACTTAACGACCGACGATGGACTTACATATTATGGACATTGTAGTGATAATATATCAATGCTCACTTGTAACGAATACAGAAAGTACAGGAAGTACATTCCTACAACGAGCGAGTGCTACTGGACGATTACTGCGTGTACTTTTGGTTCGTATTATGTTCGTTTTGTCATTCCAGATGGTCCATTGAACTACAGCGATACACACAGCTCATATCGTGAGGTTCGTCCGCTTATATGCCTTGACAAAGACACATTGGTGGAGGTAGAAGAATGAATAAACAAGAACAAATAGAAAAGATGGCAGTCATCGGGTGTGTAAGAAACCCACAAGCACATACCGCAGAAGAATGTGCAAAATGCGACTTTAAGTACGGACAATGTAATGCTTATAGGCACGCCGAAGCACTTTACAGCGTGGTGATTTCAAGGGAAGAATATGAGATGTTGGCTAATAAATATAAAAACCTTGAAATAAAGTATAGTAATCTTTCTGATAAGTATAGATTATGTAAAGATGCAAATGAAACGCTTAAACAAAACGTAATTACGGCGCATAAGGAAACAGCAGAAGCAATCTATAACGCAGGCCATTGCAAGGTTGACGATTATACAATAGGTTTTGCTACTTATTTAATGCAAAAACGGCACGATGAAGTCGATAGACTACAAGCCGAAATCCAACAGCTTAAAAAAGAAAATGCTCATTTGTTAAAAGTTTGTGAAGAAAAATTTACATTCGATACGACTCAAAATAAGAAATACAGTGTTTTCAACACGGTTAGAAAAGAATTTGCAGATAGAATCAAAGTTTTAATATTCCAAAAAGGTAATCCATATGATGTGCCTTTTGAAGAATTTGTAAGGGCAAACGTATTTTGTGGATATCTCGATGAACTGTTAAAGGAGTATGAAAAATGACTAAAGACGAGATTGAGAAAGGGTGTAAACTTTGTGCGTCTGCAAGTGATTGTAGTAATTGCAATGACTGCCCAGCTTATACAAATTGTGTGAGTGCGGCAGCTTACAACCTTATAACCGAACAAGAAAATGAAATTGCTCAATTAAAAGCCGATAATGCACGACTTACCGCAAAGTTAGGGCAGGTTTTGTTATCAATAGACACTGTTAAAGAAATGAATGCTATGTGCAATATTGACGAACAAAGAAAACGTGCTGTAAAAGATTTTGCGGAAAAGGTAAAAGAAAAGTTGAGCAATACACCGAACGGCTGGGCATACACACCTTATGTTGATGAAATATTAAAGGAGTTTGAAGAATGAGCGACTATAAAAGATTGACAGAAAGACGAGGTAATTTAATAATTGATAACTGCGGTAATTGCCCAAATGTCAGAAATCCACAAGGGTGTACAGACGCAATCTGTTATGAAATAATACGAAATCGTCTTGCCGAACTCGAAGATAAAATTGAGAACGGAACGCTCGTATTTATTGATGAACCATTTTGGTCGGAATATCACGATTGTTGGGCAGTTTTCCAAAGAACAGAAGATATAGTACAAACTTGTTATATGACTGTAAATCAAGCGAAAGATTATAAAAAATTTAAGGATATAAAAGAATGACAATTGAACAAGCAAGAGAATGTATACCCGACTTTAATGCGTTTGAGAATGAGTTTTGTAATAGTTGCGTGGCGAATGATTGGTATTGCCCAGACCGTTGTCCTGTCTTGAAAAAGGCGTTGAAAATGGACTTTGAACGCATTTTGAAAAGTTACGCACGCAATGATGGAGATTTAACAAAGGTTAGTCGCTTCTTGCGTGAAGCACAAATTTGAAGGAGAAATAAAATGAAAACAAAAAATAAGTGTAAAATGATATTTGCATATATAAACGCAATGAGTCTTGCGTGTATTTTTGGCGTTGCACTTGAATACCTGTCAGGAAGGGGTTTTGCAAGAACAGGGTTTATTATCGGTGCAACATTGTATATACTATCTAAATTTACAGAAAAAGCGATAGAAGTAATTTTAACAGAAGCGGAGGACGAGGAGAAATGAAATTAGAACTAAAAAAGAAAGACGATGACGGCTCAACTTTTTATCGTTATCGTAAAGATGACTATTTAATATGGTTTTCACAATACAACAACGGAAATATTTACCAAGTAAACATTCAAGGAAATGACGGCATAGAATATTTTGCAGTGGAAAATGAAACTTATTATCCAAAAGAGTTTTATTATACTGTTCCGAGAACAACAATATCATCAATGAAAGAATTTGATGAGTTTAATAAAAAGATACAAAATGCAGAAGATTTAAGATGTTTTCTTCGTCGGTTTTTTGCAGAAGGCGAACACGGCAAACTGTACTTTAATAAACATAATAAGGAGAACGAAAAATGAAATGTCCAAAATGTGGTCAAGAAATGTATTCATCGGTAAGCGCGGGCAGTGACACAGCACGTGGCAATTATATTGACGCGAAATATATTTGCCCTAAATGTCATTGTGAAGTCAGTGAAAATTGGAATGACCTTGTATATCGTGAGCCACTTTTCCAGCCTAATTATTCCGTAACTAATTATGGTTGGGTTTGTCCTAAATGCGGGGCTGTATTATCGCCGTCAACACAAGAGTGTTCATATTATACGCCACATAAATTAACTTGCGGGACAATAGGCGAACCACCTATTAAAACAGTACCATTAACAGATGTTACAACACAAGCACAAACATTGAAGAATAATATTAAAGGAGGGAATAATAATGGACGAATATGATAAATATAAAATAAAAGTAAAAGTAAATAATTTAATTAGTCTATTATACGAAGCCGATGACGAACAGTTTGTAGATATATGTATTGATAAAATATTAAGTGGCGTACGATTTGAAATTCCCTCTACAAATGATAGTATTATACCATTAAATATACAAGGTGAAAAGAAATGAACGGAAATGAATTATTAAAAGATATATATAATAAATTTAGAACAGGCGAATATGTAAAAATACCATCAATGCGCCAAATCGGTGACCATAAATGGGTTGTATATTTTTATGAAGGCGGTATCATTCACAGTGGTATTTATTATACCGAAGAAAGGGCAAGAACAAGGTTGGAGATTGAAAATGGTAAATTGTAGATATTGCAAAGAAGTAGAAATACATACTTCCAAAAGAGGATATAATTATTATTATTGTACAGCAGTCCATAGAAATATAAGAAACAGTAATATGCCAGACAGAGACTGTCCTTATGCAAATAAAGTAATTAGGAAAAGTAATAAGAAATGAGAATTAAAAAAGAAAAGACAATGTGTCAAAATTGTGGCGTATTTGAAGTATATGCAAAAGGTTTATGTTCTGCTTGCTATCAAAGGGCAAGAAGAAATGGAACACCTGACTATAAAGTATGTAACAAAACAGAAACGGCGAGAATCGACCGACAAAAGCGAAAAAAGAAAGCATTAAATAAATATAAACCCACAACAGAAAAAGGGAAATACATACTTTCTCGCCGTAAACAAGGGGTATCCATACAAGACCTAACACAAGAATTAAATGTATCAAGACAAACGATATATAATCTATTAAAGAAATAATAAAAACCCAAAAATTTCGGGGGCAGAAAAAAGACATAATATAATATATA
>ERZ1034925.172-NODE-172-length-35745-cov-13.007929_pt1 | contig 35745 bp, 49 predicted proteins | sample MGYA00520687_ERZ1034925 | MGnify/ENA primary metagenome ERZ1034925 (study PRJEB33766, sample SAMN09781758) | gut metagenome | biome: gut microbiome | host: Homo sapiens | place: Madagascar | study: EMG produced TPA metagenomics assembly of the PRJNA485056 data... | reverse complement strand
GGCCCGCCCACCCAATAGCCTTTTTGCCATCGAATTGCCTTTGTCTTAGCCATAACAAGCCTCCAATTCTCTCGATGATTATTATAAAACACTCGACCTACGATTGAAACTTTTCAATAAACTCTCAACCTCAACTTTAAACTTTTGGCGTTTTTCAATTTGTCAAGTCGACCCCCCTTTCAGCTGAAAAATCGTATGTCTAGCAGGTGTTTTATTGGATTGTGGATTTTTTCGCATTAACAAAATCAACATACGCCTTGACAAAACACCTGGTAAATGGGGTAGTGTCTCGCGACTATTTTTGGCTCATTTTCTCGTGAGACAAAAACTTTTTATCTACCAGGCGTTTTACGAAAGTGTCTCAGGTGTCTCACTTTCAGGTTTGTGGTCGTGAGACACTTTTTTTGGGTGTCGAAAAATAAAAGCCCAGCTAGACACATGTCAAGACCTTCACAAATTTGCCACTGTCTCGTGTCTCGCGAGTCCCTTATATACCTATTATTTTATATATATTTTTACTATTTCTCATATAAAAAAGTAAGAGGCTCAACAGTCGCGAGACATTTTCAGCAAAACACCTGCTAAACATGCCCAAAAACTGTCTCACGAGTCATTTTTTAATCTGAGACAATCGCGAGACACTTTTTTAAAACACCTGGTAGACACTAAAATTCAGTGTCTCACGAACACAGAATCTTCACGCCGCTTCCGAGACACCTCAGACCCACCGCATAATTCCTACATAATCTCTAAGCCTCATAAGTCCCACCGCTGAGCCCATAGCTTTGGGTGCACTGCCACAAGCCCATAGAATCGTTTATTTAAACAAAAAAGGGGCAACCCGGGCACTTACCCCAGGCCACCCCTTAACGTGCGTTCTAGCTATATTCTAAGCTCTCAGACGGGCATTTCCGCAACTCTCAGAATTCGTATCAGGAGAGAACAAACCTTCACCGTGCCTCTGCCTCCACCGCACCGAACGCGCCTCGGCATCCCTCACAAGCTTCTCCTCTACGGCCCTCGGTAGGTGGTACGAAAGCGTTACAACCGTCTTTACCTGGTCTTTTGCCATTTTCACAACCCTCTAGCGCTCAGGGACGACGTCGATATTGAGCAGCTCGGCGCACTTACGGCGCATCCTGTCGGCGGCAAGCTCAGCCTCCGTGGCACGCTTGGGGGCAAGCCCCACGCACGCCCTGAGCACCTGGTAAGCAGGCTCAGTGTCCTCACACATCGGCGAAAACGAATCTATCGCGTAGAGCGCCGAATCAATCACAGGAATCGAGAAGGCCGACATTGCGAAAGCAACGTCTCGGCCATCAACGGGCCTGGTATCGCACCTGAAGAGCCTGCACCACGCGGCGACGCAGCACTGGGCCTCAGTCATCTGGGCAGGGCCAACCATCATACGGTCATACGTCGCGTCTGAGCAGCTCATGGCAGCCGCCACGACGTAGGGGTTATCCTCGGGCAAGTCTGTCGCAGCCTTGATCTGCGCCATGGTCTTCTCAAGCGCCGTCATGTCCATCGAAACTGTCATGAATAAAACCCCCTCGTTTATGCAAAATAATGCATAATCGTCCGTTTTTATACAAACACCTGCTAGACCAGCAAATCGCTCATAATCTGCAGTGATTTGAACAATTCCGCTGTAGTCTGGTAAAGCACCACACGCCTCACGCGCTTGGTGGTGTCGATGTACGCCACAGACCATTGGCGCGCGTCCTCACTGTAGTCGATGATCGCACGGACATACCCATAAGCATGGCCGCGAGGTCTCACGAGCACCTTTTGGCCGCTGATGACGTGCAAGTCGCAAATGTCCGTGACCTCGCGGTAATTGCTAGTGGGACTCATGGTCACGCTCCCACTCCTTGACGCTCGTCTTACGGAGTATCGACAAGCACGCGGTACAGTATCCAAGCAGCACACCGACTACCGCACCGATAACAAGGCCTACGACAAAACAAATGATTTCCATTAAGCACGCTCCTTAAATAAGGTCGAAACACTCAACGATCAAGAAAATCAATGCTGCTAGCATCCAACCCGCTGCTTACAAGCCCTATCATGCGTCCAACTCGCTTATAAACTTCTCGATTTCTTCACTGTGGTAAACTACCGCGCCGTTTGGATCCACATATGCGGCGATGATTTCAAAAGCCAAGGGAACGCTGCATTGTATGACTCCAAAAGCATCAAAGAGCAGATGGCAAATGGTCATAATGTCAGGCTCCTTGTCCTCGCGCCACTCAGCCGCAAGTGATCGCAGTTTACACGCAATCTCAGCGCGAGTAATGTTTGTAGACGTTGACATTAACACCACTCCCCGTCTTGGTCACGATTGATGTAATCTCCGTCACCGTCAATATAGTCGGCGATCACCTGAAATGCCTGGCAGACGCTCATATTATCGCAGCCAAAAGCTTCGTAAAGCGCAAGCGTGCATGTCAAGGTATCCGGTATTCCCGTCATAGACCAATCGCGTGCGAGAGTGCGAAGCTTGACGGCAACGCTATTTTTCGACGGGGTCATTTACAGCCCTTTCATGATGTGACTGAATTCCTTCCTTACCTGGGTGTATGCCAGCTTTTCGTCTTTCCGCTCAGTCCCAAGCTCGCATGATATCAGCCAACGCATGAAGCGCAATGCGGCCGCGCGGAAATCATTGCCAAAGAGTGCCGCGACGTTGCATACCTGGTCACGTGCTGCATTGACTGCCTTGCCCATGCGCTCCTTGTGCTCATCCGCGCTTGCGCCGGGGTCGATCGTGGCGATGCCGTCGAAAACAAACACCACCTTGGCAACGTCTCGCCGCTGGTCTTTGTCGTAGTGCCATGAGGTCTGCAGAAACTCATTGTCACTCATTGGTATACCACCTCTCATTTTTCCACAAGCCTGGTACGTGCTATCTCGGCATACTCAGGGACGATTTCGTACCCTACAAAAGGGATGCCGAGATCCTGGCATGCTACGAGCGTCGTGCCGCTTCCAGAAAACGGCTCAATCACTCCAACACCGTCAGGTAGCACCCCTAGAACCCTCTTCATGACCTCATAAGGCATCTGGCACGGGTGCGCGATCTTGCATTTAGCGACGTTTTTGACCTGGTTGACCTCCCACCAATCATAGAGCCTTGCGCCCTTGCCCTCGGCGATTCGCTGCTTTATGCGCTTGTCATTTGGATTCTTGTAAGGCTGCTTCACGCGTCGAAAATCAGGATTGATACCGTAAAACACAATATCTCGATGCTGCCTCGCCGTGTTGGAGTTATACACCCATGACACGACGCGCTTCGGTACCTCTCGCTTTGCAACGCTCAGCGCGTGGAGCTGCTCAGGATAGTGAATCACGACGCTTGGCGTAAGACTCGTCACGCTCACAAGCATCTGCATATACTCGTCAGCGTTCATTTTGTCGTTGTAACCTGCGTAACGATAACCGATATTAAAAGGCGGGTCAGTCACCACGACGGGCTGCAGATCCTCAGACCTCATCAGCTCCACACCGTCACGTATAAGCTCCCTACAATCGCCGACATAGACGTTACCAAGCCGCTGAATCATCGGTGATCACTTCCGTCGCTGTGCCACAGCATGCACGCCTTACGATCCTTGCCTGTGTATGGAGATGCCGCAACAAGCTTGAATCGAGTCGGATCCTTGATTACAGTTGGGGGGAGCACCATGCACATACCACGAAACGCACCGTGTTCAGCGCTCCAATAGAGACAGTTCGAGCACGTGCGCTCAGGTTTTTCAGCCATAAACATCTACATGCACCCCCAACCAACAGGCCTTGCGCCGCGTATCACGTCGCGCTGATCCATTTTTGGCTCAGCGTCTCCGTCGTGTCCGCTCAAATCTTCCTCAGGCACTTTGTCCAGGTCTTCGCCGCTTACGTCCACGAACCCCTGCCAAGGATGCCGGCGCTTTTCCGTGCGCCTGTTCCCACAAGTCCCTGAGTTGCAGTAGATGCACGCGACCCCTGTGCAGCCGCATACATCTACGTTATAAATCGGGTCTTCAGTCCTCATTGACATTACAACATCACCCCATTCACCACGCGAACCGTGTATCTGTCTCCGCACTTTCCAGTCAAAAGCTGGTAACGATCGAATCCCGCCTCTGCAGCCTCAGCCCTTGCCGTCTCATGCTGCATTAGAGTTCCTCCCATACTGAGGCCCGAACAACTGCAATTTCTCGTGCAAAACCCCTCGTGATCGCGGTATTTCGCACAGTTCGCCATTGCTGCAGAATAAGTGCTGATCATCGTTTATACCTCCAAACTGATTTGGGGGCGCGAGAAGCGCCCTCAAAAGTTCATGTGTCAAAGCCTGATGCGGTCTGTCATGTAATCCAAAGCCTGTTGTTTCTCGTCGAACTCGTGAACGTGGAACCTCCCGAACTCTTCTCTTCCGTCGTAGAACTCTTCGATGTTGACGGTGTAGAACGGTTCTCGATAACCCTCGTCTTTGTAGCACGTCCCGAGGATTATCAACCCAGTCTCATAGTTGATTGACTGGGCTTCAGCCACCATCTCGCGTTTCATGGTTAAAGCTCCTCAGCACCCTCGAAATAGACAACGGGAAGATGAGTCTCAGTGGCGTCGACGTTGGCACCGCTGATGATTGCGGCAAGATCCTCAGGGTAGTCGCACCAAACGGGGCCGTCGGAGGTAAAGGGCATGCCGCCATCGGTGTAAGCGACGGTATAGTAACCCTCGTCCATCTACTCTTCGTTGGCCTTGGCCATGGTCAGATCGTTGGCTGCAACGATGCCCCAGAAGTCGGCATCTTCGTCCTCGACAAAGCCACCAAGCTTCTCATCGTAGCTGTAGATGGCATCGAAAATTGCATCCAGATCGTAGTCGTTCACGTGCTCGTCAAGAGCCTCGCGGATGTTGGCAAGAGCGTCGTTCTTGGTGGTGTAAGCAGTCATGGTGAACATCCTTTCTGACTTGGTCAAGCCCTTTTGGCTTTCCCTTTGACGAGATAAATATAACAAATCTCATCATTCAATGCAAGTAAATTTTAATCAGATTAAAATTTACTTTAATCGACACAATCCGAACACAACTCAAATAAGCATCTCATACATGCCCACGTCGCCATTGGAATCATACACAGGCTTGACGGGTAAAAGCACAGCATGCCCGTCCATGCGGATCACGACGTATTCCGTCTTATCATCGCGGTCGATCCATATGCGGCGCTCACGAGGTCTACGGCCCGGCTTTGTGAGCACATAGGCGCTCTTGCAGGACTCGACAGACCTCAATTGCCCGTCAATGTCCAGCGTGGTACGTCCCTCGAAACGCTCAGTCCGCATGCCTAGTCTAGCCATCCCATCGCCTCCGTAAGAGCGTCGGCGTATAGCTTTTTGGCTTGGTCTTTTTTGTGCGCACGCTCTGACAATACTTTCTTGGCGTATCTGTGTGCGAGGTCAGTGCTGTACGTGTACATGGTCACCGCTGCCACCACCGAGTCAGTCGGGCCAGAAAAAACGACGGATCGGATATCCTCGCCCGACCTCACACGCACCTCGTCAAAGACACGGCACTCACGATTGGCAAGGCGCATCAATCGCACTTGCAACTGCTGCGCTCTAGACGTGGCGTGCAAATACAGTTGTGCGATGTGATTTGCTTGGAATCGCTCGACTTCCTGCTCAAAAACCTTTCGTGCGGCAATGCCACATTCAACGGCCTCTGAAAAATCTTTCGTCTCCAAGCCCCTACAAAGGTTTTCTATAATCTCTGTGTATACGCAATCGTAAATCATGCAGCTTCGCAAAACATCATCAAGATCGCCGATTCCGCTCTCGATAAAAGCCACCTTGCTTGTGATTTTGCCAAAACCTACAATGCGTTGATTTTTGGCAACGGGTTCAGGTTCAGGCTCAGGCTTAGTTTTACGCTGTGATTGTTCCACGTGAAACATCTGCTTGTATTTAGCCGCCACGATCAATTTTCCCGATCGCTCTTGAAAGACTCCCGCCCTGAGCAATGATGGCATTGGATTTTCCACAGCCTCAGACGTAAGCACCTCACGCCGGGAATTGATCGTGATGGACTGCATCCACTCAACCTCATCGTCTGTAAAAATAACGTCCATCTTACTCACCGCACGTCTTGCCGGGGTCGGTGTCGATGGTCTTGACTACCTCACTGCCACAATGTGGGCAGTAGATGATCCCACCGACACGCTCGCAAGCGTCCTGAGCGAGGTCGAATCCGCATTGACTGCATTTAAATCCGTTACCTGCGACATTGATGCATTGCGGCCCCATGACAACCTGCTTGAGCCCATCGCACACGCCGCCGTTATCTTCCCAGTTGGACGTGCCAAAGCCCGCTATATTTACGATAACGTCCGACGCCTGCGCGGGACGTACAAGTGGCATAAAAACGCCATCAATGTATGTCAGTAGATTGTCGCGCTCTTCGATTCCGTACATAATCAATCCTCTCTACCAAACAATGAACAATGATCAAGAAAACCGTTAGCGCCGCTTGCACGACTATCGTGTACTCACACATACGACGGGCCTCATCACATGCACCTACCGGGTTGATCCAATCGTAAAACTCAAGCGACACAATCAGGACAATTGCAACAAGGATAATCAGTGCAAGCTTTCCGTCCATCACTACCACCACATGGAGCCGATGCACAGCACAGCCGCAAGGGATGCCATGCAAAGCTCGATCATGCGGCGTTGGTGCTTGTCTGCACCCGTGGGCATCGCCCAATCTAGCAGCTCAATCACTGTCACACCTGCTAGGAGTGCCAGAACAAACGCAAGAATGTACTCCATGATTCCCCCCTAATGACACTGCACTGTGTCGAGGTTGTAATCGCCCGTTATACCACGCGCGACCACAAGCGCCTCATCTGCAGACCTTGCGCTCACAACGTACGGCCTGTTTATACCGCTCTCCCACACGCTCCAATACTTCCAAGGGTCGTTAGAGGTCACAATAGCGACATCAACACCAAGATTACGCATTGACTGAGCCCATCCGCAGGCATCATCATAGGTCTCAAACTTAATATCAGGCTCGGTTGCGCTTGCGACGATGTACGACATTGCTACCCCTCGCAGTCTGTTGTGATGATCTGGATATAAGCATTCCAACCGCGTGCGTTGTAACGACGCATATACTTCTTGGCCTCATCAATGCAGATGCAGCCAATAAAATCAACGATGCCGTCAGGCCTGGTGACAACAACCTTTATTTCTCCAACTACCTGAGCAGTGTCATATACATAGTCATTGGTCGCAAACTGCACCTTGTACAGTGCTTCCTCACCAGACCTTGCCAGCACGTCGTAAGGTTCAACGTCAGTGCCGGTGACGTGCCAACGAATCTTAGGCGCGTCAGCGTCGATGATAGTGGCGAGGAAACCAGCCTTACGAACCTCACGCGCAATGCTTAAAGCGTTCTCGTAGGTGCTGCACTCGACCTCATCGCAACCTAGCTCGAACGTCCTGACGATGTAACCCATTGCATACCTCCAAAGCTCGCGGTTTTGCTTGACGTGACTAATATACAACACGACTAAAATTAATTTTAGTCTGATTAAAATTTATATTAGTTTCCACAGAACCAACACATTACGAAAATCAACTGTCCTCTCTGCATGCTATAATGCAGACACGACGAATCGCATCTGGGCATGCGACAAAGTGAGAACCAGCACGGAACTCCCCCCATCCGTGCTGGTTCTCGCCGTTTATGGGCTACTTTTCGCCCGTGGAGCCAAATCCACCCTCACCGCGCTCATCGCCAAACTCAGTGACAAAATCGCAGATGATGCAGGGAATAACGACCAGCTGGCCGATTCTGCTGCCCTTAGGGATAAACTGGACGTAATCACTGATGTTGGACACGATCGCGCATACCTCGCCGCGATACCCTGAGTCAATCGGCGGGATCTCGCACACAAGACCTCTGAGTGCCATGCTCGATCGCGGGAAGATGCAGGCCATATAGCCGTCTGGCACTTCGATCGTAAAGCCAAGCGGTATTCTCATCGTTTCATGTGCCATGATTGGCGCGTCCATGCATGTATACACGTCGGCTCCTGCGTCGTTGTAATGCTTGCGCGTAGGTGCCTGAGCGTCCGGGGCACATTTGAGCTTTGTAATTTTCACTTGCATAAAATTACCCCTCAATCGTATTTTTGAGCAAAAAATCTTCAAGTTTGGAAGGGTTATAGTCCCTAAAAACGTAGACAAAAGGCCTTGCAGCGCAATAATCCACGTAGTCCTGATAGATGGCATCAATGTTTGGGGACACGACCGAATAAAAATCGTCGCCGCGATACATCATACGTTGAATGATTATGTCTATCGGTGGGAGCATCACCACTATCGGGATGTTTTGCTTTACGCAAATATCACAAAGCATTTTGTCTGTGAAATCATCCACAATCGTCGGGTATCCAAAATACTTTGAATAAATTAACTCGGATATCCAACAACGGTCAATAACCACGTCTTGGCATGCAAGACGCTCGCGGTATGCGTCGCTGGTCTTCGGCCCGTAATAGGTGCTCTTGATGATATCGAGCCTTAGACGCTCCGCCAGCTCTTTTGCCATTGTGGATTTGCCTGCGCAATCTGGCCCCTCTAAGATTAATCGCATCTTTAATCCTCCTTTTGTGTGTACACGCGAATCTTCCTCTTGTCAACGCGAACTTGCTTGGTGCATAAACAAAAGTTTTTAGTGACCTGCCGGGTAAATTGCATGGCGCTCAGTGCAGACACATTGGACTTAATCGTCCATCCAATATAGAGGTCGTACATACTGTCCGTAGTTTGTCCGATAATCTCGTCTCGATCAAGACTGTCGAAAAACGACGAAATGGGGTTAGCCATGATTTGGTAATCTACCAGCTCTTTCTTTGCAGCCTCAGACAAAGTGAAAGTACGATTGCACAAAACTCTTTCCAAGCCGTCCAACCCCACATTGATGAGATATGACATAGCTTCAGGAGTGCGGAGCTTGTATTTGATGTACGGGTCAAAATCAGGATCGTCTTTGGAGAAAGTGGCGGTAAATGGCACGATTACCAGGCGGTCTATGACGGCTCCGGTCTTGTCTCGCATGCGTGGCATCTCATTGGCGGAAAAAAGCAGTTTTGCATAAGAGTTGAATTCGAAAGGGTCTTTACCCTTTCGCTCGGCGCTCACACGGTCACCTGATACGAGCTTTTTAAAAATGCTCACGTCGGGAATAAAATCGTCTGAGATATCATCACCGACGTTTGCAAGCTTGCCGAAAAGCTCAGCGGTTTTAAAGCGTGAGTTTAGTTCTGCCAGGTCAAGGGCTGAGATATTATCCTCACCGAGAAGCGTCTTGATCATGTCCAAAAACGTTGATTTGCCGTTAGCTTTGTCACCAAGCAGGATAAAGCTCTTGCGCAGCTCGTTGCGGCGGTAGAAGGTATAGCCGATTATCTCCTCAAGCAGGTCGTATACTGCATCGTCTCCGTTGGCAAGCTTATGCAGTGTTGTATCCATAATCGCGCTATAGGCATTGGGGTCATAATCCCAGGGGATTTGATTGGTGATTACAAAATCTGGACTGAGCGGCATGGTTTCCCAGCTCTTAAGGTCAACGATACAATTGCGAAAAGCCACATAATCCGCGTCCGCAGCCTGAGAATTTGTGCCGATCATCACATCAAGATAGTCAAGCGTCTCGGTACGCTTAGCCCTGGAAAGCCTCGGTAAATGCTGGATCATGGCGTTTTCGATGCGCTTCTCATCTGCGATATACACGCCATGATCGTATATGTGCAAGCGGTTAGACACTTTGATAATGTCGTATTCACTGCGCATATACTCGGCGAATTTATCGAATAAAAATTGACCCTTGAGATAGAAAATATCATCCGCGAAAGCCTCGTCACGGTATACGGTCTCTAGCTCGCTTTGGCTCATGGGCTCGTCAAAAATGTAGTTGTTGACCACAGCGAGGACTTTGCGGCACTCGTCTCGGCTGAATCCGTTGGATTGTAGAGTGAGGATGTAATTGAAAAGGATCTGATTACGTCCGTCTCCCTCTGCCATGTGTTCGAAATCAGGAGACCATGACACGGGGCAAGCCCAGGCGGGCAAGGGGTCGCACTGCATCGAATCGCGCTCGATTACCCTGGTAGAACCACTAATTTTGAGCACACCGTAGCAAGTGCGCGTGCCCACCTTGATATCTGCATCAATGCCACATGCCAGGCGTGTGTGAGTGCGGCACCGCGTATCTGTTGGGTACCCAGAAAAGTAAAAGTGCCTGCCTCTCGTGGTCTTGACTACGACGCACTCAATCGACTCGCCCGTCACCATCGAATAAAATCTCTGACTCTGAGCCTCATCGTCAATGTCGATGAGGATGGTGGACGGTGCAAGCACGCCACCGTATGAATCAAGGCGTATGGCATCATCCTTGGTGAGATATACACCGTCTTTGAGCTTTTGCACGCACTGCTTGCCGGAAAGCTCGACGTAACCGCTGAATAACTGATCCACTCTACGCCACTCCAAATTGTCCTAGTCGCTTATATGCTAAGTCAATGTACCACCTCCGATCTAGATGATCGGGGGCAAGTTTGCCGTGAATGTCGCTATTGTCGATAAACACATGCTCAGATGTGCAGGCGAATTTCTCGGGCTTTTTGCCGACACGCTTGACCTTGAAAAATCCCCCATCGCGTGGCCTCTTTGACGCAAAGACACGGAAACACTTGTCTTGCATGCGCTCCGTGCCGTGCATGCAGTAGAGGAACTTGCTAGACAGTTTGACGACGCGCTGAAAGTCAATTAAGTCAGTAGCTGCATTGATGGTCACCTCAGGCGGCACGCCATCGACCATATAGGCCATCAAGGCACGATTGACTACCGGCATGTCCGCATCGAGGTCGCTTAGCTCCTTGACATATGCGCCTTTTCCTTTGGTGTGTCCATCCTCGGCAACAAGGATGTAATTATTTACATCCTTTTGGTAAACTTTGGTATACTCGTCAAATTCGAGCGCCATACCAGTGCGACCCTCCCACTCTGCGGCGATATCGTCCACCGCTGAATAAAACGCATCTGGGCCACCTGCAAAACCATCGGGCATCTTGACCAACACACCGTCCGTATTGCTTTGGATAATCTCGGCACCACAGCCGGACGCGAGATGCCACATGAGGTCAATGAGCATAAGTTGACCGTTTATGCAAACCTGATTGGCCTGCTTGGGATCGTACAGTGCGTTAGTCTCGTCTTTCGATGCTCCATAAGTGCCGTTAATGACCACTTTCAGCGACTTTTGGCGCTTGTCCCCTGCGTGCTTAAGCTCTAGGCGATGTGACTTGATCCATGCAAACTTGCTTGGGTTTGATACATTGCGCGACAAAAAGCCATGCACGATCATCTCCGACGGGTAATAACTCTCAACGTCAACGTTGATTAAATAACCCTCAGCGGAATATTTTACCAACGCGCCGTGGATACCTCCCCACTTGCAGACATGCGGGCAACCTGCTATATCAAACTTTAGAGTCGCGTCGTAGTCCTGATTTTCAGGATTTAAATACCATTGGCGCACCCAGTCATAGGGGCCTAATTCGACGCACGGCAAAATCTCAAGGTCGAACTCATCGCCGCGAGGTTCACGAGGGCGCTTTGCCTCAAGGATGATTGCCGTGAGTTGGGCACCTGTTTTCGATAGATACGAGATAGGCAGGTCAAACATTTTAATGAGATCGAGTTTGGCGGTAAACTCGCTCTTACGCCTGGCAAATACATCAATTGTCTGCTCAACGTCATGGGTGCAGTAAAAAATTACCTCGTCTAGCTCGTCTTTCGTCAGTTTGCGGTCAATGTCGAACGGAACCGTTGTCTCACGAATATCGTTACCCATGTAGGCTTCAAGCGTCTTCAAGCCTAAATCATTACGCAACATCACGTCATAATTAATCATGGGAATTTTCGAAAATTCGCGCGAAATTGCCCAACCAGGCCGATTTTTGGCAATGATTTGGTCGTTGACCCATTTCGCATCGAGACCCAACAAAATACCCTTGAAGATGTATTGGTCATAGTGGCAGTTGTTGTATCCAACGAAAATCTCGCCCTTGCGCTCGTCGTAAAGGCGGGAAAGACCGTCCCGGTCATTTACCAGGACGGTCTTTGTCTTTTCGATCGGATTGATTACGACTACAAGCCAATCATGTGCAAACACCTCGAAGTCGTAAAAGTTGAGCATGGATTACTCCAACTCAAAAATCTCTTCAATCTCAAAAGTGTCATAGCCCTTGGGGGTCTGGCCGTAGTGCAGTGCATACTCAAACTTTCCATCAATGTACTCGGCAACGTCCATGATGAGCTGGGAATACTGCGAATAGGACTCAAAAGTGATTGCAGGCGCATCGGGGCCGACGCAAATAGACCTGAGAAATTCGTCAGCGAGATGGATTTGGAAACCTTGGCTAACAACCTGATTCATGAAAATCATCTGACCGAGGTACTCACCCTCAGACAGCACGCGGAACCAACAAGTTACCATAGGCTTACCGCTCGTCTTAGTGGTGGTCAGTTCTAGCTTTTCAATTGACACCTCATATGTACCGTGCGGCACATCCTTGCGCTCGGCGCTATTACCACCGTTGGATGCAGCTGCAATATCTGCCTTGAGGCCGTCGAGGTCGACCATCTCATCAAACTTTTCAAAATCCATCGTGCACACCTTTCCAATCTGATTGCGTTACAAAATCACTGATTAAGCGCGGGGCTTGCGAGTGCGACGCACGGGCTTCTTTACTTCCTCGGTGGCCTGAGGCTGTACAGGGTCAATCGTGGTTGGGTTAATGCATACGCCACTCTCTGAGGAATTGACCACAGTACTCGCAATCGCATCGTCAAGCAGCGCCTGAGCAGCTGCCACACAGTCAGGCTTGGCAATGTCGCTCTGTGCCTCTGCCAAAGCCTCGGCGAACGCCTTCACGTCAAGGGCGCACGTATCCCGCTTAAAGTCAATTCGCCCACCTCCGAAGATATTCTCAACCTTGCGAAGATTGAGGTAGCGACCGCGCTCATCCATGTAAGCACGCAAGGTGAGAGTAACCGTACCTGCAAGGACATTGGCGATCTTGTCGGGAATGTTGGGCTTAAAAGTGGACACCTTAGCACCGCTCGCATAGGTAATTTCCGTCACAACTTCCTTCGAGATGTAAATCACCTGGTAGCCAAGGGTCTTAAGGCGCTTCATTTGACGGAGGAATTCGGTGCGCACCATATCCCAACCCTTGCCATAACCTGCATCAGTCTCGTGTTTAATGCCCAGCTGGTTAAAGACATACGTGCGGCAATGCTCATAGAGATCTTCAACGAGGTCGAGCGCCACAACCTCGAAAGTGTTGTCATGGCGTTCAAGCTGGTCAATTACCGAAATGAAATTTTCCCATGCAAGCGTCTTGCTCGTGATGCGGCCTTCCTGATGCAGCTCGTCGGCAATAAGGATGTAAGGTGAGGTGATGTTGGAAATGTTTCCGTCCGTGTTGATAAAAAGCACGTTGTCCATGTGGTCGACAAACGTAGACTTACCGACATAGGAATCGGCGTAAATCCACATATCAGGCTTGGTGATAGGCTCTTCGGCGCGGCGTTCATTCTTCGGCAAAATCAGCATGTCGTTACCTTTCTCGCAAAACTCCTGGTAATCGCACCAGTCACATAACTTTGTAGGCACCTTTGGAAAATCATCGGCTTGCAGCATCTCGATTGCATCGGCGTATGTGTCAAGCGCATTGGCCTCGCTGCAATCCACCCAGACAATTTGCGGCTGCATATCATCTAGCGTCGCTAAAATTCGCTGCCTGAATTGATACTGATCTTCAGTTTTCTTCTGCCTGATTTGCGTTTTCGGAACGCAAATATAAGCAGCTGAGACAATCTTTTCTTCTGGGTAAACGTGCTCAAAAAGCCATTTGTAAATGGCAATCTGCGGCGATTCTGCATACTTTTCGGTATGGTTTGAATACTTAAAATCGAAAAGTATCCATTCATGGTCGTTTTGAGCAGGGATAAGCGCGTCAAGGTAGCCAAGAAAACCCTTGTATTGGCACTCGACCTCAAAAATCGGGTCTCCCCACTCATATACGAGGTTTTTCAGCTTTTGCCCGAGGCACTTGAGCTTGATCGTCTCGTCGATAATCGCGTCCGTCAGCACAGGATATTTTGCCATGTAACGCTCAACGGCGCGATCAACACCAAGCTCAACGCACTCGTGCATTGCCGTACCAAGTACCAGGGCATTTTGTGCTTCGCAGTCAAAAACCGTCTTTAGCCCGTCAATATATCTGAGCTTATATTGATACGGACATTTGGTGTAGGTAGTGATCCGCGAAAATGATACATGCGACATCTTTTTTACTTCCCCCCTTTGCAAGAATTGTGATCAGCTCTTTCAATGCGGCGAAATCCTGAGGCCAGACAACAAGGCCAATGCCCCCAGCTTGATTGATCTTGCGGCAATTGTATAATTGCAGTTCGCTTGGGTTGCCGTGTGACGCTTTGGCCTCTATGCCGACAAATGTACCACCACAGCAGGACAGAATATCCGGTACTCCTGACCTGGTATTTCTGTTGGCAAAATACTTTACGTGCCAACAACCGCACTCAGTGAGATACGCTTTGATGCGGTTCTCAAAGTTTTTTTCTTCCGCCAAATGCACACCCCCATTTCTCAAAAAGAGCGTCAGTGTAGTCTCGCCGCATGTCGAGATTTTTGTAAATGTCGAATTCGACAGACCCGACAGTCAGAAGCTTGTAATACGTGCACGCTTGCGTTTGCCCAACGCGATGCGTGCGCTTTTTCGATTGCTCGAAAAGCGATGAGGACAGCGGCGGTGAAAAATACACCGTGTACCTGGCCTTTTGCAGATTGAGCCCCATTGCACCTGCTTGGTATTGCACGATGCAGACGCATCCATCTTGATCGAATTTTGTGAGATCATGCGCGTAGCCGTTAATCTCACAGTGTGGACGTTGCAGCAATTCGCAAAGATCGGCAATCAAATCACATTCAGCCTTGAAATTGTAAAATACAACGACACGCTCAGAAGTTCCTTCAAGGATCGATTTAAGCGCATCCAGCTTGTATTTTGACAAAGCGCCTGCCAACATCCTTTCACCGCTGAGGGCGGCAAACGTCGAGTCACCGACAATCTCCGTCCCGTCGGGCATCGTCACGATACCAGTACAACGGAACTTTTTCAGTTCCTGCGTTTGCTCACAGTCGATCGTGATAAAAGTTTGCTCAGGCAAATCAAGAACTTCGTCCGTCTTGAGAAAGTCGCATCCGAGGTCATGCATCTTGGAAACCAAGCGATCTACCTGCTTATATCCCCGAACCGTTACGATCGGGAAACCTTGCCTTGTGTCCACGTGGTAATCGACGTATTGATCCCAGTACGTGCGCTTGCTAATTCCCCATCCAAGCATTTTGAGCTGAGTCCACAAGCGCTCATACTTGCCGTCAGTCGGCGTACCAGAAAGCAGAATCAGCACGTCAGTCAGCTTTGCAAGCTTCAATGCCGCCTTGGTGCGCTTAGACTTCTCATTTTGCAAAAGAGAAGACTCGTCGAAAATGACCCCGCCCCATCGTGTGTCAGTCAAAGCCTTACGGCGATGTATGCGATCGTAATTGATCACAAAAACCGTCTGAGAGTAGTCTGCGGGACGTGCCAACACGTAGAGCAGGTGCATATAGCCCTTGTCCGTAGTTGCATCAATCGCCGTGACGCAAGTGTGCTCGTTAAAGTGGTCGACCCAATCAGTAACTTTTGACTTCTGGCACACCACGAGACTATGCATGTGCGTCTCGTCCAAGAGCTTTTGAGCGCCGGTGAAGGTTTTGCCCAGGCCCATGTCATGGTAGAAGGCTACTCGCTTCTTACCTTCAAGACGCGTTAGGGCAGATCGTTGGTAATCGAATAATTGCATTGATCCCCCAGACCGAACATCCTGTTTCTATCCATCTCGCTCAGACCAAAGAGCCTCACGAGACTCTCCATCTCGTCAATCTTCCATTGGCTCATGTTGTCAATCTTGCGAAGAAACGTTGGATACGTCACCCCTAGCACAGCGGCCACCTGACCGCGAGTCTTACCGTGCTTGAAGCACTGGTAATCAAAGAATTCTCGATTGAAAGCCATAAGGCCCCTTTCATATCCTTAGTGTTCTTCATATTCGGTTCTCAGGTTTCGCGTCGTTTTGTTTCGACGAACTAAATATAACATTAACTTTCATACGATGCAAGAAAACTTTAACCCTTCACAAGTAGTTCATAAAATGTCTCACGAGTCATATGTAAGAGTTGTGTTCGTGAGACACTTTACAAGCCGCCTGCCAGGTGTTTCTTCAAAGTGTCTCGCGAGTGTCTCGCGACCAAAAAGCTTCGTGAGACACTTTTTTCGCCTGTTTACCTGGTATTTTCTTCAAAGTGTCTCGCGACTTTAGTGCTTCTCTATACTTCTTTTTATTAGAGTAATAAATAATATATATATAAATATAGTAAGGATAGAGAGTTATTGGCGAGACACCACATGCAGAATTTAGAATACTTCAAGCTAGTTTTGGTGCGTGTGTCTCACGATTAAATAAGCAGCAACGAAACACCTGGTAGATTGGTGTACTCTAAAAATGACTCGTGAGACAGTCGTGAGACACCTTTAAACGAAACTCCTGCTAGATGGTATGTCTCACTGTCTCACGACTAAATTTGAAAAGTGAGACATACAGAATTCTGCATAAAAATAAAGGCGCATCCACTGAAGTGAATGCGCCCTTGAACACTCGCTTATCGTGCAAGCACGTCGCGGATGCGCTTTACACTGCCAGGCTTGATAAACTCGTAGGTGGGCATGAAACTTCCGTCCTTGGTGTAGATGCCTACGATCGAATCGCGCTCATCGGTAGTCTTGATCTCGGACAGCTTTCGAGCCTGGGCATCCCAGAAAAACATACCTTCGGGGGCATTGATAATTGCACGCTCTACCATAGTCAGTTCTCCAATCTTGTCGTTTTCGTCTTCAGGCTGTTTAGGTAGCCAATCTTCAGGGTGCCAATCCCCATCCTCGATCGCATCGCCGCAATCGAGGTTGATTGCGGTGTGGTAATTGTCTCGCAAAAGCACATCACCGGGGAGCAGGTAATCAGGCGAGGACACTACATCAGTCGAGGTGATCACCTCAAATCCCGCATCCATAAAGTGCTCGCGCATATTGCCCGTATAGGTGGTCTCGTCGAGGTTTGCCAATGCTGGGATATTGAGGCGATGCCCAACGGCCTTGTAGCACGCTGTAACGCCCGCAGAACAATCATCGTCGCATGCCTCGGTGATATCAGCTGGGTCGTACGTTCCCGTGCGTTCTAGGGCATCCCAGAAGCTCAGACGGTTAAGCTGGTTGTAGCCGATCAAGTCGTTTCCGGCCGCGTGGCGTGCCAACGTCGCGGCCTCAAGAGCCGCGTACTGGTTAGGGTGCCTCAGCACCACGAACCAGGGACACGAGTACCAAGAGCGGATACGCCACTCAGTGCCCGTCTGGTCTCCCGGCTCGCCGCCATAGAGCCCTCCCCATTCGTTGCTGCCGCTATTAGCGATCATTGTGCTCAGCTCCGCCCATCTCGACAGTAGACTCAAGCAGCTTGCCCAGCGGCGAGTTTTTGAGCTGTGGGTTTGCGTTGCATACGTTTTCCCAAATGCTCACAAGTTCCATGAGGATAACAATAATGCATACGGGCACAGTGCCGAGTCCGTCAATGCCAAGTCCCGCGACGTGGCGCGCAGTCAGCTCAAGCGCATAAACCGCGAAGATTATAAGGGCAATAGATGCCTTGTGCACAATGCCCTCGCGGATCTTGACTGACTGCACGTTGTGATTTACGACAGCCTGCAGAAAGCCGCTCAAAATGTCGCACATCATGAAAACGAACACGCATCCGAACGCCCACAGCTGGGTTTCCGTAATCCAAACTCCCATTGGTCACACCTTTCTAACGCTTGATAATATGACATAACACACGCTTATTATACATTCGCAATCCACACAAGCTGACCCACAAGGTCAGTCCCTGCAGGCACCGCAAGGGGATTGTAGATAGAGATGTTGCCGTTGGTGCCGCAATACGCGAAACATTGGATGTTGCGCCCGGACGCATCGCACAGCGCGGCGTTTGCTCTAAACGTCGTAGACGGCTTAAAGCCTGTACCCACAGTGCCGAAATCATGTGACTTGCCTGCAGCCCAACCGCCTGAAGGTACCGTATATTTAATGTCAGCAATTACTATTGGTCCCCATTTGCGCAGGTAGCAGCCGTTTTTCCATTGCTTGTCGTATGCAAGCTCACCGACGGACGTTGTATTGAGTCCCATTGCCAGGCGCTTTGCACGCAATGAGACAAAGTAGCTATCAGCGTCGGCAGTACCGTCGGGTAGGCTGCCGAGTTTACCGACGTCAATAAAACCATTTGTCACGCCCATATGCAGCTTAGTCGGTAGAGCTTCATACCACCACGAACCATAATTCATAACCGCATGGTCTTTATTCAACTGTACACGCGTCATGGCCGCATTGGTCGCGTTGGAATCCTTGCGATAGATGTTGATTGCCGAATTCGCTCCAAAGTTGTTTATTGACACATTCGGCGTTGCGCTGCTCAGGCTGAGCATGTTTGCACCTGCTGTTGCAGTGACGTTCAGTGCGGACATTTTGAGATAATCGCGCCCGTTCACCTCAGCGCCATGTTGGATGTTTGACGCTGAATATGCAATCTCACCCGTCGTGAAGCCTGAATATTGATCCATCATTGACACGTGAGAATCGACATACACCGATGCGCCGCCATTTGCAGCTCCGCCCATAGCGTCGATATACACGCCATTCTGCCCGCCGATGTGTAGCGCATTATTACCAGCATCGTTTACATGCGCCGAAATTGTTCCGAGAAGTTCAGCGTTGCCGTCGTAAAACTGGATTCCATTTTTACTTACCCAAGTTTGGTACTCAGTCGCCGCACCAAGCTTTGTGACCTCGCCAAACGTCGCGTAATCAGTGTCACCGCGTCGAATGCGCGTGCCGTATGCGTCAAATATCGCGCTGCTCTTTGTGGTCGATGTGCTGTTGGTATCGGTGATTACGATAGCCCCCGTCGCGTCTTTGCTGATGTAGTTTGTGGCAATCTTTCGCGCCTCGTCGATTTCGGTGCTAAGCTCCTTGGTCGCTTTATCTAGAGCGTCCTCCCAACCGCCTGCGCCACCGGCAATATTGTCAATCTGTTCCTGCAGTGTGCCAAGGCTAACAACCTTGTAAATGCCGCCCATATTGATGACCGTTACGCGCTGGCCCTTCTTGATAGTGGCTTCGCATGCTACCGTCACGGTCATATCAGACCCATCTAGCAGGACTTCCACAAAACCGTTAGCAGAATCGGCCTGAGCTTCACCGTGTCTAACTGTGGTGTTTGCAGTGATGCCGCCTACACCCGTGGCGCTCTGCCCGTCAGTTCGGTTCTTGAAAATCGCGTTGATCACGTCATACTTCATAGCCATGGTTAACTCGCAATCCACGTCAGAATCTTAATCTTGCTTGTGCACATGCACCCAGGGCCAAGATTGTTGATCTCCATTTGCGTAATCAGACCCGTGATGTGCAATTCTTCCTCGTCGGTGTTATTGATATATTCGATAACGTCACCAGCATGGAGCCCTGGCACCTGCACATGACTGATAGTAATATACAGAATCTCAGCAGAATTTTCTGCAAGGTACGTCTGAGCCTTAGCAAGCAGGTCGGCGTGACTACAGGGCTGAGACACTGATACCACCTCAGACTTGCGCCGTCCAACCTTGTCATAAGACCAACGCGAGGATTCGGGGAGGTCTACCATAACGCGGTCAGTCAATGGGTAAGGGTCGTCGTCTTGCTTACTCTCGCGCGAATAATACATGACCACACGATTAAGCACCTCGTCGCGGTTAGAGTCCCATCCCACACCCGGCATATACATGCAATGCTGGCCTTCGGTGAATGTATACTTAGGCGCGATTGATGCAGGGTTTTGGTATGGTGCAAGGGTGACATAGCCGTATTGGTCTACACCGATGGTGCAACCGATCCATCCGGCCATCTCAGACGCTACCGTCTTTTTACACGTGCCAATCTCAAAGCTGATCGGCTGGCCAAATGTACGAGTTTTGTCCACGCCCTCCATCACTCGCAGCCTTCCGCCGTCAGCCTGCACAATTGCACGGATTGCAGCGACCACATTAGCCCCTTTAGCTCGTGCAAAGTCTGCCGTGAGTTTATCGTCGCTGCTTCGCAGCAGCGTCGAGTAGCACGCGAGGTTACGGGACTGCCTATGCCACTTTGCGTTTCGGGTCATAGAGTCCACAAAAAACGTCCCCAAGACCTCAGAAACCTTCGTACCGTCCCCCGCCGTCACATCATGGTAGATGCGCAAAAGTCTCTCGCTACCGTCCTTCACGTAGTCGCTGCCCTCAAGCATGATTGATGCAGACGAATAATTATCCGAGTAATATGCCTCAGTGATCGACGATGAGGACGCATCAAACGGAAGCGTCTCCACATTTTTAAGCGTGAAAGGATCCACGGCCTTGAGGCTGTAAGTATCCACACGCCCCGACGCACCCCAATCGGTAGCCATTTAATCCACCTCCGTGAGGGACAATTGCACCTCTACGACAGGCGAGACGCATCCGCGCTGAGCCGTGAATTTAGTAATCACGCAACGATGACGGTAGCCGCCGGGCTTGCGCACCATGACCACCTTGCCTGTGGTGGCGAGCTTTTCGAGCGCTTCGGGAGCATCGCGCTCGATGCCCGCCAGGTCAATAAGCTTACCCTGTATCATCTCGCTTACGCTTGCACCTGCACCAAAATAAGCACTGGATCGGCTGCGGCCTGCAAGTTTGACAACGTTAACGTCACGCGAACCGCTACGCTTGCCCACAGTGCCGTAAAAGATTCGCGTGCTGTTGCTTGGATTGTCAACATCTTGCACAACAGTGCCAACCTTGACACTAGATATGGTGTAAGGCCCCTTGCTCACTACGACAGATTGCGAATTTACACCATGGCCGCGAACGTCGATATAAAAAGGCGTATCAAGCGGCGGGAACGGAATATTATACGTGCCTGCGCTAACGCCCGTGAATGAATCAGTCTCGTCTCCGTAGCCCCTGAGCTTAATGTCAAAAGTGGTTGACTTAGGATTTGTGGCCGCAGACGATACGCTCACAGCTGCACCTACACCATCGATATTTACCGACACATTTGGCATCGACGAATGACTGAGGTCGGTAAGACTCTTTGTGTTGCTAACACTAGTGAGTGCATAACCCTTGCTCTTATATGCGGCGTTGATCGTAAAAACAAGCTTGCTTGCCGTATTGGCCGACACGTTTTGAGTAAAAGACTTTCGCGGAATGATAATATTTCCGTTACCCACAGTGCCGCTAACGCGCTTTGCAAGAATGTTTTTACCGCCATTTGTAAAGCTTGTGAGTACCCACTCATCATCGACACGGAGCCAATAGGGACGATTAAACGTGACCTTAACGTCTCCCGTCATGTCGAAAGATGCAGACGAGATTGTATATTGGGGAATCCAACCGATCCAAGCCTCAGCATAGGTGACAGGCGATGTTAGAACGCCGTCATTCCAAGCGTTTGCCCAGGTAGGTTCATAGATTGCCTTGATTTTGAGCTGAAAATGCATCTCGTCGTTTTGGCGAGTCACAAAATTAAAGCCGTTGTTGCTTAGCCCCTCTTTTGCATACATGCCAGCCAAATTAAGCGTGTGTGCATAATTGTATCCCGTGGAGTCTGCAACGGGGGTGCACTGAGCGATCGGCACCTGCTCATAGTACCAATCAGACCAATCGCCATACTGTGTGTCAGACACACCGCCCGCACCGCCTGCACTCGTGCCGTGACTCTTAAGCACGCGCCGCACCGACACGGCAAGATCAAAAGCCTTGATCACTCCCGTAGCCTGCATAGTGTGCCATCGCATATACACATCCAATGGGGCGCTGCCACCGCTCAAAATCCTAATTGAGCTGGTAGCAGCGCCATTGGAGGTATCAGCGAGGCCGAAAGCCTCGATAGCCATTAAAGCGCTCCAATCCTCGCGAGTTCGAGCAGGTAATCACCCGTCATTTGTGCCACGTCCTGATTTACCCGCGCACCGTCAATAGTGATATTGTATACGCTCAGATTGCCGCCGTTGGCGAAAAGCTCCTCATAGCCGCCCTTGGGCATTAGCTGGTCTAGCTGCGAGTCGTAGCCCGAAAAATCAAATTTGGGCGTGCCCATAGACTCGGTCAGCTCGTCAGCCATACCAGACACATCGTCTTGCACGTCAGAAAAACCAGTATCCAAGCCCTCCATAAAGCCTGCCATGATGGCCTTGCCGTGCGGGATCAAGAGTACGCGGTCGTAGTCGATAGGGCCCTTGTTAGCTGCAATCCACTCACCGATGCCAGCGACCCAACCAGTGACATCATCCCACATTGATTTAAGGCCGTCGAGAAAGCCGCTGATAATGGCGCTGCCCTGCTCAAAAAGCAGCGATCCCATATCACCGAGAGCGTCGATGATTGAGCTGCCAATACCGCCAGCCCAATCGAGCACGTCACCGAATTTTTCGGTCACTGCATCCAAAAAGCCCTGGCCCATCTCAGTAGCCTTGCCCGCCATGTCGGTGATCCACGTTGACGCGTTAGAAATTACCTCGTCCAGGAAAGTTTTAATCTTTCCGGGAAGCTCCGAGAAAAATGTTTGGACGTTGGTAATAAACGTCTCCACCTTCGCGGGGATGCCCTCAATCTCAGTGACAAAATCCTGAAAGGACGAAATCACGCTTGTAATAATCGTGATTACAGCAGAAATCACATCGACTACCAGGGTGATTGCAGTGGCGAGCGTGCTACCGAAAAGATCCGCAAGCGTGGAGACGATCGGCTCCACGGTTTCCATAAAGCCGCTGAAAGCCTCGTCATTACCAGAAAGCACATCCACAAGGCCCTGGAAAGCAGACATGAGGCCGTCGAGCGCCGAGGTCGTGGAATCGTTAAAAGTGCGCGAGAAGCCATCCGCAAAATTACTGAGGACAGTCCCGATCGTGTCCCATGCGGTCGAGAGAATATTTCCGAAAGTCTCGAAAACTGTCTGAATATTCCCAATGACGGTCGTTACCGTCTCAGCATCGCCGCTGGTAAACCAGTCAAACGCAGTATCAAGCGCCGTGCCGATGCCTTCAAGGATAGGCGAAATCACCTCACCCGCACCGCTGATTGCACTGTCTATCGTTGCAAAAGCCGTGTCAATCGCACCGGGTGCATTTTCCGCGAGCCATTGGAAAGCACCCTCAGCAGCCGTACCGATTGATTCAAAAATCGGGCCGCACGTGTCCAAGATGCCTTGAATCACCGTGCCGATAGTCGTGGCCGCATCAGACAAAAGCGTTGGCAGTGTGTCGCTCAGGAAGGAAAAGCCAGACTCCGCAATATCACCGAGGCCGTTGAAAGTCTCGGTAAATGCAGTATTGAGAGGTTCACCCAGCTCAGAAGGCAAAAGACCCAAGAAGAAAGAGCCAAGCAGACTGCCGATAGTGCGGATGATATCAGGGATCACATTTGCAGCCACAGCCGCGCCGGACGTGAGGGCACCGGAAAGCATCTCGCCGATATATTCAGCTATTCCCGGGCCAGATTCTGCGATAAATGTGCCGATTCCGCTGAAAAGATGCCCTATAGCTTCGCCCAAAATCGGCGCATATGTCTCGATTGCATATTGGATTTTGTCGAGCGTTACAGGCATACCAGTCGCAAAAAGATCGCCTAAATTGGTGAGCGCCGTTGCAGCTGCAGGCACGACGTTGCCAAGCACGGTGAGTACCGACTCGCCGAAGTCACCCATAGCAGTACGCACATTTTCGAGCGTGCCACCGCCGATCGTGGTAGCGAGATTTTCCCAAGCAGCCTTAGCCATCGAGGTACTACCCTCAATAGTCGTAGCCGCTTCCTTCGCCGTCGTACCTGCTATCTGCTGCTTTTCCTGGATCGATTGGATAGCCTCGATCTGGTCGGCAAAAGAGTCAATGGTGAGGTCTGAGCTTTCGCCAATGCTTGCTCGGTACTCATTAGCGTCTTTGATAAGACGCTCCATTTCCTCGCGACTTCCTCCATAGCCCAATTTTAGATTGTCTAACATGGTGAAGTTAGCTTTGGAAAATCCCTTAAAAGCGTCTGAAACGCTATTAAAGTCACTGCCAAACGTGTTGACGTTGTCGCTCATTGCACGCATGGCAACGTCCGTCAGCTCTGCAGCCTTGAGCGTGTCGCCGCCGAGCGAATTCACAAGCGAAGCGGAAAATTGCGTCGCCGTGTTCATATAGTCGTTGGCGTTCTGCCCGGTCGTTTTCCATGCGTTCCAGGCATTTTGCATCATCAATTCTTGCGCCTGGTTGTTGCGCTCCCACGCAGCCGTAGCCTCGTCGGCCGCCATTGCGTTAGCCGTGGCGTACTCTTCAAGCGTCTGACCGGCATTGCCATAGAGCTTGGCTATGCCGCCCTCCATCTGCTCATATGTGGCGATAGCGCCTACGGTAGTCTCAAGCACGGAGCCTACGGCGGTCGCTACCTGCTGCACCACGGAGATGCCGACAGCCGCACCTTTTTGGATGCCGCTCATGAGATTGCCGGTAGCCATCGCGACATTGGAAATCTTTTCTGATGCCTTATCATCCACACTGATCAGCACTGCAAGATCCAATAGATTCATTCGTTTTCACCTCCACAATTCCCGCATTTTTAAGATGATCGATAACGGCGGCGCTATCAAAGTACTCGGGGGGATTGATCACGTCTTGCCACGACATAGATGCATACTTGCCCTCAGGCGCGATTTGCACACAAAAGGCAATGTAGTCTTGCCAAGCGTGAGTACGTACCCTCTCCTTAGCGTGTTCGCTTGCATAAAAAAGAAAGGGGCGAATACCGACGATATGCCGACATTCGCCCCATGCAAGCCACAAAGTACCAGGTAGAACCGCCTCTAGTTGAAAAAAGAAAGAAGCTCCTCATCAGTGAGCACGTCCATGCAGTCCTTAAGCAGCTTGGCGAAAGTCAGCTCAGCGACATACTCATCACGAGACTTGCCGTTGATTGCGGCGATGATCTCACAAATGTCATCACGATGGGTGCCAAGCATTGCCGGGATTGCCTCACGCACTCGCAGCATGGCAAGGGCGCGGATCTCGTCGGCGCTCTTACCCTCCTTGTCCACAGGCTTGAGCTTGATTGCGTCAAAAGATGCCTTGTCAAGCGCGATATTGGCAATGGGCTGGATGATACGCGCGAGCACGTCGATAGCGTCGGTGCCCTTGATCTGGCTGAGCTTCATGTGATTTCCTCGTTTCAGCTGGTAGATTGCCTAATTACTTACCCGCAGGCGTTGCAGGCGAGATATAGACCTCAAAGGGGACAGTATCCTGAGCATCCATAGAGTAATGCGCGGTGTACTCAAAGCTAAAAGTACCCTTTTCCTTGTCGGCGGTCTGCAGCTGGAAGCCGCCCGTGGAAAGCGCATTGAGCATGTGGATAGCGATAAAACCTGCCTTGGTGCCGCTCGTGCTGCCACCGTCGACATTGACGTCGGAGTAATCACCGACCCACCAAAGGTCTGCAAAATCGCTCGTCTTGAGGTCATTGCGCGGCGTGACCTTGGTAGATGCCACATCAGCCATCGCGATAAAGCTCTTGGCGGTCTTGGTATCTACGGAGACAGCGGTGCCAGAAATCTTGACCTCCCAAGAGTCAAGGCGCTTGAGCTCCATAGTATTCTTGGGACAATTATCAATGTCCTCGCCAAAATCGGTAAAAGACGGCGTAGCGGTGAAATTCACGCCACCCGAAGTTGCGGCAAGAATGCTGGCATCGTCGACCGTAGCCGTGGCGGGTGCGAAAGTCGTACAAAGAATACCAGCGTTGAGCTGCAGTTTCTTGAAAGTGTCGGCTGCAATCTTAGTGTACTTAGCCATAACGTGCCTCCTAATAATTTGTAACAAAATCAACTGTCAGAATTATATACCTGCGACGAATTTGAGCATCTTCGGGATCTCCCATGCATTGGCAAAATGGGTCACCTGCATTTACCCACATCGCGCCACCATCTACGGGAAGCATCACGCCGCCAACAAGGGCACGTGCAATCTCGTCGGCCTTGTCATTAGCGGCCTTCTCGCCAAAGCCGCGATACCACAAATCGACCTCGACGGTGGCACGCTCGCCAAACCAATTAGACCAATTCATGACATAAGTAATATATGGGAAACTCGCCTTGTCAGGTACCGAGGTCTCACTGTAGACGGGGATGCCGAAAGACTCTAAAAAGCGCTGCATAGCAGCGGCCTTGCTTACGGAATCTGCCATGCTTCGCACCTCGCTTGAGAAAAATGAAAGCTCGCACACTTGGGCGGCTGAGAATCGATGGAAGAAGAGACGGCACGAAAAACAGCGCCGTCGGAATCACGCCTGATCACATCGTGATATGCAAGGCCGATAGGCGTGCCAGCCTTGATAGTGACGGTGTACTCAGGCTTAGAGCCTGCACGCTCAGCGGCTCGCATCTCAGGCGATGTGTCCTTTACAGCAGCAGCGAAGAATTTTGTGTCCTCATGCCAAGTGGTGGTGCTGCCACCTTCACCGTCGAAAATCATCACGGGAGTTAGCAGCGTGAAAGTCTCGTAAAAGTCATCCACTAGCATGGGAGCTTCCTCCAAGCCTTCAGCTCGCGCGAAAACGCATCCTGCCAGCGCACACTAGTGCCGTCTGCATTAACTGGGCGGGAATATGCATAACCGCCGAACGACTCAGATTGATACTCACCGTCAGGGTGGACAGCTCGCCAAGTGGCAATCTCGTCGGCTAGCTCAATAAAGGATTGAGGCACTGCAAGCAGCCAAATTTCACCCTCAAATACCTCGTCTGCCAGCGTATCGTCTGGGTGCTGATGCAGACCGTCGTTAAAGACAGACCCGCCAATGCGGTAGTACTGCGACTGCATCGGCTCGAAAGGCCCATCAAGGCGGGTCAGCTCGCCGTACTTGACGGCGAACCGACCCCGGATGTGCTCGCGATCAAACCAATTATGCAAATAGTTCATAAGCTCTTCAAGCATGATCGCGTCCAATCGTCAACCTTGATTTACTTGCTAGCCGGGGCGGTCTTAATGCCCTTCATGCGACCGGCCTTAAGAGTATTCTTAAGGGCCACGCCTGCCACAAGCTCAACCTCACCCTTCTTCACAGCGCCGGGCTCGGCGAGATTGGGCATATAGGTCTGCACGACCTTGGTGCCAGTGGGAGAGATGCCGTGGAATGCATCGAGGCCAAACTTGACCGCATAAATATCGGAGGTGCCAGCGGTGCCAGAAGCAGCGGCGGTATCAGCGACGATAGGCACGGAAGCCGTGCCGTTGAAATACTCACCGGCATCCATGAGCGTGATACCGTTATACGTCTCCACGACACGACCAAACTCGTCGCGAGAAGCTGCGAAATATCCGGCACGGCGTGCGATGCCGCGAAGCTTGCCAAGCATCTTGCGATTCATGATCAGCATGTCCGCGCCGCCGTCGAGGCCGGAAATAAACTCGTCGAGCTCGTCCAAAAAGTGCTGATAATTCGCATCGATGTTTGCGCTGGTAGTGAGGTCAGCCGTAGCGGTATATTCCGTGGAGCTGCCCGTGAGCAGGGTCTTGAGACCGTCAAAAGTCGTGGCGGCGGTGCCGTTGATCACCGCATTCGTGAAAAAGTTAGACACGGCCTTGACCTTCTCGTCAGCCTGAAAGACCAGCTCATCGATAGCGCCGGAAGTGGACTGAATCACACGGTCGACCTGGAAGGCACCACCCATGATAACCGCCTTGGCGGTCTTTTCCTCGCGGATGGCCTCGCCGGGCGTGTACTCAGTATTGATCGCACGGACGGCGGCGGTAGAGGGAGTCTTAAGCTGGGTATAGCCATAGACCAGCGTAGAGCCGCCCGTACCAGGGGAAATAGCATTATCAAAAGTCATTCGGTCGAGAAGCAGGGAGGAACGACGGAACATATCCACAATCTGCTGATCAACCTTGTCGGCCATGCCGACCTTTGCCTGCTCAAGAGTGATAGCCATGATTAACTCCTTAAATATTGTACTTTTGATGCAAAGCCTCAGCCAAATTTGTAGGCTCAGGCTTGCCCGTCTGCTTTGCAGGCGGCGTGTCCACACGCTGCCCGACAGTGCCAGTGCTAACGACAAAATCAGACCAATCGGTCTTAATCTTCTCAGTCAGCTTGTCAGCATCGACGATATTTCCGTCTTCGCCGACCTCAACGGCGCTCACATCACTCACGCGCATGACGGCATCAATTCGCTTTGGGTCAATGCCGGACGCTTCGAGGAGCTTGCGGTATGCCGACTTCTTTGCGTCTACCGCCTTACCTGCCTCAACGTCAGCCTTATAAGCCTCAAACGCTTTGTGTTCGTCTTCGTACTTTTTCGCAAGATCTTCGGAGTTGCTGCCCTGCTTGGTGAGTGCGTCCACCTGCTTTTGCAGCTCAGTGGCATGATCTGCCTGCTCCTTGAGATTGTCGCGCTCATCCTTGAGAGGATTTACCGTTTCGAGGTGTGCGCCGATAATCTCCTCGATCTTATCGTCTTCAATTCCGAGTGCACGTAGAAATTTGCGAGTAAGTGCCATTGTTTTCGCTCCCTTGCTTTGGATTAGTGGCCTATGCTTCGGTCACGGCTTAATGCTGTGCTTCGCATTTTCGATATTGTAACACAATCAATCAGCCATTTTGCAAATGCATCTTAAGTATGGCCTTATACGTGCTTGTATGCTCCTGCGCAGCAGGTCGCAAATAAGGTTGTGCCGTCTGTTTGGACGTGCCCATCTCCACATATGGCGCATATTCCACATTTGTACCAACGTAAACTTTCTTGCCCAAGTAATCCACCTCGTTTGTGATCGAGCTTCTTAGATTTCCCGTGTCAACTGGACATTTACGCTTTGCATATCCCTCAGCTACCATACCAATCTCGTCGAGCGCTTGGCTAGTCGCGCTCTTAAAATGGTCAAGCCACGTTTGCGTATTGTCTTTGTTGATTACCAGTTGAGCGCCCATCAGTAAACAACCCCCTCTTCAGGCTCAATTTCTCGGTCAAGCTCAAGCGCCTTAACTACCTCGTCAATTATCACATCATCGTCAGCCGCCATAAAAAGATAGTACGGAAAACCGCCGAAACGCTCGGTATATGCGCTAATTGCATCTTTCTCGTTTTCAATATCGTAAATGTCTCTCATCCTGCCAGCTCCTTTACAATTTTCGTCAGCTCGGCAACTGCATTTGGAAAAATCATGTTCAATTTTTCAAATGACGCTGGGTTTGCAATAGCAGCAGAACATACTTCTGCGAAAAATTCAATCGCAGTAACACCCTTGTCTTTATGATATGCAGCGCCATGACCTGCGCCTAGAGGATATCTAAATCCTGTACACCCCTCGATCACGTCCGACACGTCACCCCAAACGGTGAGGTCGATTGACGCGCCACCATCCTTTGCAATCTCAATTAAGCGATTGACGGCCTTTGCGTTTCTTGATCCTTTTCGTGTCGGTCTTGCTGGTAAATTAAGCTCTGCGATTAATTTTTCACAGTAATTATTCCAATCTGATTTTATCAAATCGGTCAATCCCGCCGATATCCAATCAGATGCATACGACGGCGAAACGGATTGATTGTCAATCAAGTGGCCAAGCTCGTGAAAAAATGTTTGATATTGTGTTGACACACCGCCACCCTCAGCCGCTTTGCGTGCGTTTAAATGCACATGCCGAGTGTATGGATGATAATACGCACGCTTTTTGTCACCCGGTCTAAATGAAAATTGGCATTGCCAAGATTCATACATCTTCACAAAGTCGGGATGTACTTCACGTGCCTTGTCTAGTGCGTCTTTCAGTCCAATGATGTATTTCTTTTCAAGTTCGTTTTCAAAAAATTCACCGAACGGAACATTTTCAGAAAGTTCGCGCACGGCTTGGCGATATTCCTCGATTTTCGACGGGTCATTTACAGCCGCGTCCCTTGCAGCGTCCAAAGTATTGATTAAATCTTCCTTGTTTTTAGGCATCTCAGTAACCTTGTTTTCAGATGCCTCGGTGGTCTTGTTTTCGTTACTGTCCTGTTTACCTGCAGTTTTCTTTTTCTTAGCCTTGCTCTTAGGTTTCGGCTGGGCGTTGCGCCATTCCTCATAGCTTATGTCCTTGAGCTTGCTTGCACGCTCACCCTCATACAGCTGGTCATTTACGATCGGCACCATCGTACAACGACAATTATACACTTCCTCAGGCCTTCCGGTCGTATCCCCCGGATGCATCAAGCCATTTGAAAATTTTTCAGTTACGGCTTTTGTTTCGCCGTCCAAATGTCGGTGACTGACACGAGTGCGCTCGTCAAGCGCGGCCATCCATTGCTTTTGGATATGCATGCCGTTTTGCTCAGCCCTCACGTATGCGGCAAGCGTGCCAGCGTTGCGTGCGCCGGTCATCATCGTACGTGCGTTTCGCGTCGCGATCGCCTTATTTGAGCCGCAAATTTCCTCGACTTTTTTGCTTAGCTTAGGGATTGAGTCACCTTGCACGATTGCATGCGTGAGTGCTGAGCGCAATTTCGGCGTATTCCAACGCTTGTTTTTCTCGATTTTCGCCTTAGCCTTTGGGAGCACAGCGGGGGAGTCTTTAATCAAGCGCAGTACCGTATCTTGATTGAGAAGAGTGAAGCTCGGGTTTAAGGTTGTGTCATTCTCAATCGCATACTCAGCAAAATTAGCCTGCTCAGCGGCCACAAGCGGCGCATACCCATTGATTGCCGCCACTGCATCGGCATTGGTCTTGGCAATCTGTGCCGTCAGTTGCTTAATGAGTGCATTAAGTGCCTCAGTGTCGTACTGTGTGCCAGTCTGATACTTAGAGACAAAATTTTTCGCCTTATCTACCAGGTATTTCGCCGCATCGTCATAAAGCTTACTTAACTCATCGGCCAATTGCTGCTCAATCTGAGTTAGCTCGTGTGGCGTGACCTGCAAGGCGGTTGCAAGCTTTTTGGCTGCATTCTTTGCCCCTTGTTTGGACTTGTAACCACCCTTACTCTTGCCATCAGCCATGACATAGCCGTAAGTACCATCATCATACGTAATCAGCTGGTATCCTGGGAAAGTCTCTTTTTTCATTCTGCCTCCGTAAAATAAAAATGCGCCAGGTGCCCGACCTGACGCATTATGACTCAAATTATACACCACGGGGCTATTAGCCCATCGCCACGACCTGCACCTCTCCGACCGTGCCAGCGGCGCTCACCGAAAAACTCACGCGCGAGGGCTTGCAGCATGGGCAAACGACAGCGTCGATCGGGACTGAAACAGCACCCCCGGCGGTTGCCGTGACAGTTTGCGTTGCTACAACAACGCCATTATCAAGCATGGACACAGTCACATTTCCCGCTGCCGTAGGCGTAAAACCAATAACCGCCGTAATTGCCACAGGTGCGCGGAGGGTGATAGCATCGCCGTCGACATTGGCACACCCGATACGATGCACAGCAGACCCGATCGGGATAGTGCCACCAGCAGCAATGGCAGCGCCTCCCAAATACCTAGTAGATATCAAAGTACGCATTTGGCCTCACCGCCTAAAAGCACTGCGAGCCACAATAGGGGCCAGGGCCAGCGTTATAGGTCGTTGCGTTAGGGTAGCGGACTACTCCACACATCGCGTTTTGCATTTCGAGCTGATTCACACGCGCCTGCAGCGAATCAATTTTATTCTGTGCAAGTGCATCAAGCACCTTCTGCGTCTGAGCAGTGACATTGGCGTTGATAGCAGCAGTATTCTGCGCGGAATTAAAATTAACGCCATCAATTGCCCTCTGAGTGGTACAGCAGCAATTAGCTAGCTGCGAGGACAGTGCATAATTGCCGTCCTTGATTGCATCCTGCGTCTGCGAAAAATTGCGCAGGTTTTCGTAGCCGACAGACGCAAGACCCTGGCTCGTCTGCATAAACTGCGTCTGCATCAAGTCATTCATGCGGCCAACTTGATTTTCGAGGTCATTAAAATTCATGGCGTTGCAAAGACCCGCCTCGGTGACGGGCTGACCAGACTTGTTATTATTGCCGAAAAAGTTCCCGCCACCTGCAAGCAGGAAAAGCACGACGATCCACAGCAGACCGTCAGTGCCACCAATGCCCGCGCCATTTCGAGTTGCCATCTGAAGTGCATCGCCCAAACCGACCGTAGACTCATCAGCCATTTTGATCTCCTTTTCACGTAGTTACATTAGCAAATCAAAAAAGCGTGTATGTGTGGTGGGCGGGTACCTCCAAAGCTGCATAAATGGTTTACTTGATGCCTGCTTGCTGCATAAAAGACTGTGCTTGTGCGATCAGGCCTTCAAGTTGCTGCTGGTTAATTCCGCGCTCAGCGCAAATGCGCTCTACCTCGGCTTTTGCCTGCATCGGGCTCATCGTAAACGGGTTCAGGCTCGTTTGCTGTGGCTGTTGCTGCATTGAGCTGCGAGATAAGGGATTCATAATCTGCCTTCAATTCGTCGAATTGATCTTGTGTCACGTATGTGGGTGCGTGGTCTGCCATCTGCTCAGCAAATGTGTATGCCTGCACCACAGACAGGCCGCGCATATCCGTCTCTTTGACATAAAACACCGCATCGTCAGCATCCATAAGCAAGACTCTATGGCCTGCAGGCACGATGATCTGATCGACACCAGCGCGCCCGTGTACACTGCGTACATTGTCAATGCCTAGTGGATCTGGAGCAAAACCAAACATTTCAACTCCTTTCGACGCATAAATTATACATCATAAACACGATCAATTAAACATTCTGAGTAAACATAGCCATTTATACAAATAAGGCCACCAAACTTGGTGGCCTTATCCATTACTCAATTGTTGGATCTGTAACCTCAGGCGGCTCGTCTGCGGTACCTTTGAGGGATGCAATCTGCGCAGTAAGGCCTGCAATGACTGCATTAACGTCCTGCTTATACGTCATGCTCATATCAGTGGTCAGCTCTGCGTCAATCCATACATTACTGATTGTCTCAGGTAGGGACGGCACGGTGAGCTTGCCGAGGGAATAAGCCACTGGGTTTGACAGCGCATAATACATCTGCACATCAACTTTGTTTTGTGCGTATGTATTGAACTTTTTAATTCGCGTGGCAACAGTATCGCCATCGGTAACGTTAAGGTCGTCCCATGAATAACGACATAGCAAGCCGTCAATCCAATCAATGCCAATCTTGGCGGTGTTCCATGAATCATTCAGCGATGGCAAAGACGAACACATCGTGCTTCGTGAGTTTGGTGGGTTCGTATTATTGATTCTGAATCCTGAAACACGTAAGCCTGCGTTTTTCGTCTCATACTCATCAATGCATTCAAAACGTTGCGCATTTACAAACTTGTTCAAACTGGTGCGCATAACCCTAGCGACAAGGCTCACGTTGCCGTCCTTGTCCACCTCTATGGTGTCCGCCGTGCCGTCGGGTAGCTTGGCTAGATAGGGGTGCTCGGCAGGCAGGGTGATAGGTAGGGATTGGCTGATGTACGGGGCGTATGCCATCCCGCCAACCACCGTTACCATCGGCTGCTCAATCACGAACTGCTTCGTAACCGCGTCTAGAGCACCGTTGACATTTGACATACAGGCAGATGCGTTCGCCGTCCGATACGGAAATTGCTTGCGAAATTGTTTTCTTTTTCGCACTCGTCCATTCATTATTACTCGCCTGGAATCCTTCTACCCGCCTCGTCACGACATAGTCTGATGTGGCCGTGTATAAGGTATATGCGCCACACCCCGTGTCGCTCCATATGGCGCACGACAAAACGTATTGCCCAGCAGGCAGCGGGGCAGTTGTGAAAAGATGTGGTTCGTTCCACGAAGTAACGTCGCGCGTCGCGTAAAAGCCTTGTGAGCTTTCGCTAAGCTGCTGCACTTCCATTGCATCGTCTAATCGCGTTCCAGCATCGGCGTAATAAGCTCCTCCAAATCTTGTGTAGTCGAGCAGGTTCCTTCCCGTCACCTTGACGACGGGATTCTCAATCACCTCAATCGGCACGGGGTTGTCCGGGGACGGCGTACCGTCCTGCTTGTACGCGCCGTCGATAGTCACGCTAAGCAGGGGCGATGGCCAGGCATCCTCTACATGCAGCAGCTTACCCGACACTTTACCGATGAGTGCATTAGTAGTGTTATCGTCGGTGTACTTCTTAGCTTCGGCCAGCGTCTTAGCGTCGTTATCGTCGGTGTACTTCTTCGTCGAGGCGCTTGTGTCGGCGGTAGGGGTGGAAACGTGTGTTATCTCACGTGTCAAATTGTCGTTACCAACAGAAACTTCACGCTCTTTAGTCGTTTTTGTCGTTGCACCAAGCGCAACGGAATATTCATGCATTGCGAATGCAATCGTGCCAATTGCGCAAGTATACGGCAGATATGCCTTGCTCGCGTCGCCTATGGATAGTGATGTATGACCAGCGCCACCAGTGGCCTCTGCACCTGACCCGATTGCTATGCTTCCAATGGTGGCTCTGCTTTCCTGGCCTATTGCAATGGAATAGCCACCTGTGGTTGTTGCGCCGGTACCAATAGAAACCTCATTTACAGCCGATGCCGTAGCTGCTACTGCGACGCTCTTCGGGGCAATCACATTGATAGCATTTACACTAGCAGCCGCGTTACCTGCACTCTTCGCCGCAGCCGTGGCGCTTTCGGCCGCATTGCTTGCGCTGGTAGCCGCTGCATCCTTAGCCGTCTCAGCCTCGGTCGCACTCTGCGCGGCTGCATCGGCATTGGCCTTAGTCGCTGCCAGCACCTCGCTTGCCGCATTGCCAGCAGCTGCCTTGGCTTCGCTTGCAGATGTAGCCGCTTCAGATGCCGAGGTCGCGGCTTCGCTCGCGCTCGTTGCTGAAGCGCTTGCGGACTGCTCAGACTTCTTGGCGCTGCCTGCGGATTCCGTGGCATGCACGCTGCTCATCTTCGCGGAGCTCTGGGCGTTTGCCATCGCGACGCCTGCATTGTCTGCGCTTGTCTTTGCACGTCCTACTTGGTACTCTGCCGAATCAGCCGACTTCTTCGCAGCATTTGCACTTGCCTGCGCGTCATTTTTAAAACCGATCACTTCGGTCGCTACCGTAAGCACAGTATCTGCAGCCTCGTATGCTTGATCGCGTGCGACCTCAGCATCACGGATGGTCTTTTGTGCGGTCTTTGTGTAGGTATAATCGGCGGGAATGTTTCGCGCGATAACCTCAAAGCTCTGCTCTACATAAGTCTGACCGCCTCCGCCATCGGACACATAGCCATATGCCTTGATCGGAGCCGCCACCTGCAGCAGCTCGTCAGGCACCTTTGCCTTACCCTTGACAACGGCCTGCACGTATGCCGTGCCCTGCTTGCGATTTGCAAAATGGCACTCAGTCATAGCGCCACCGGATACCGTCACAGTGAGCCCAGTGTCCCATTGATACCAAGGGGTTTTGTCTGCGGTAATAATCACGTCGCTCATTACTCGTCTCCATCCTCATCGTCATTATCA